>ENA-OPCV01002788-OPCV01002788.1-human-gut-metagenome-genome-assembly--contig:-NODE-2788-length-10497-cov-2.922716_pt1 | contig 10497 bp, 6 predicted proteins | sample MGYA00241257_ERZ501494 | MGnify/ENA primary metagenome ERZ501494 (study PRJEB25962, sample SAMEA2042618) | human gut metagenome | biome: human gut; feature: human-associated habitat; material: faeces...
ATATGTTCCACTTTCTTCCGGAACAAATTTATAATAATTGTAAATTTGAGAGTTTCCAGCCTTTAAAGACACTTGAACCGCTTGATCCAAAGTGATTGTTCCACTCAGCATGTTACTCTTTTTTAAATTCTCTGCTTTTACGGCAACTTTACTGTCCACAATCTGAAATGATATACTCTGGCTGATTACTTCCATTCCATTAATAGCTTTTCCTATGAGATAATAAGTCCCCTTCGGTAAATACAGCAAAGATCCTCTTCCGATCTGCGAACCACCCTCTTCATCATACCAGAAAACACCTGATAAATCGTCTGCTGATGTAATTTCAACCGGATAGATATTTTTCAAAACAAATGTTTTTTCCTCTGCCTTTGTAATAATGCAGTTTTCTTCTAATACCTCACTGGCACTTTCTCCTGACATTTCTACAGAATAAGTTCCCTCAATTACATCTGCATACCATTGCTCCTTTGATGAATCATATTCTGCATAAAATTTGGTTCGATAATTATTTGGTTCTTTTCCATATAGCATCATAGAACGCGCCTGTTTATATGTCCCTCCGGCGGAATCTAAAACATTACATATAATCCGGAACGTATTTTTCACATGAATCTGCCATTTAACAACAACCGACTTCGCCGTATCTTTTGTATCCGTCACTTTTACATACACGGTTTTATTCCCTGGCGTACTATTGTGAAATCCAATTCTAGCAGCCTCATCAGTATCATCTGAATAATAATCCTCATCAATGTATGCACCAGGATCCGAGTTATCTGCAATTTCAAATGTATAACTTCCGCTTCCTCCCGCAACTTCAATCGGGTTTGATGCCTGATACACATTTCCTTTTGTATATAAAAGATAAGAATCCTCCATACTTGCCACGAGTGTATTATTGTCTCCGATTATCCATGTTGTTTTATATGTATACTGACATCCCAGTTCATCCTCATATTGAATCTGATATGGATATATGCCTGCCTTTGTTGGCTGTCCGGAGAAATTAAGACAGTATCCATCGACTTCACTTTTCTCATAATGATAAGTAATACCATCCGGAACCTGAACCGATTTTACATTGAGGTATCCTGCTGTTTCCGTTTCAAGATAACAATACTCAGACACCTTATCTCCCACTTCATATGTATAGATGGTTTCCGGTATATAACTGCCTGAACTTATCCCCGTATAAACCGCTTCTTTTGACAATTCTCCGGTCATTGTCATAACAGAAATCTTTACAGTAAAGCCTTTTCTAATATAATCTTCATTATCAATGGTCAGCGTATACATTTTCTGGTCGGATGTAGAAATCTTAGTAACCGCACATTTATGATTATATTTTCCGGAAGAATATTCTTTCATCATAACCGTAAATGCAGAAGCCGGAAGCTGTTGAGCTTCACTTAATACAACTTCTACCATCGTTGAATTCAAAATCCGAAACGATGTAATCGACATGCTTTTCGTTTGATCCTGCAAATTCTGGTTTGGCGTATTGTTTGATGGATTACTCGGTTTCGTATTCTGCGCCGTATTCTTCTTTGACGCCTTTGCCTTAACCGTAACCCTGCATTTTAATTTAGTCTTAGCAACCTTTGCCGTAATAACTGCCGTTCCTTTTTTCTTTGCTTTTACCCTGCCTTTTTTTGAAACGCTTGCAACACTTTTTTTACCGGAAGACCATTTTACCTTTTTCTTCGTGTTCTTCACTTTCAGTGTCTTACTTTCGCCCACGCTCATTGTAAGTTTCTTTTTACTTAGTACCGGCTTTTTCGCTTTTGCATATCCCTGATTTGGCATAATCAAAGAAATCGCCGCAAGCAGTGCCGCCGATGTGCACAAAATTCTTTTTTTCTGCATACTGCATTCTTCCTATTATTTTTTGCTTGAATTTTCCATACAAGCTTAGAGATTCCGGGAAATTTTAAACTATCTTTTTTTCATTACCTCTTCTTCATTACCCCTCTTGCTCCGCTTTCTTTTCTGCATTCAATACAACGGTGCTGTTTCCATTTACAGTAAAGTTTCCGGATACTTTGTAATCTCCCAAAGAATTCGAAAGACGATACTCTTTAAATGTTCCTTCGGTGCTTTCCTCAACTTTTCCATAAGCGGTAATGTCATTATCACTGGAATCATAATCATATGTTACTACTTCATAACTTCCAGCCGGCAGATATACAAACATGGAATGATCCGCATCATAACTGTCATCATAATCAGAGACGCGGTATGTTACTCCATAGGAACTAATCACATTCAGATGCGATACAGAATATCCAGCTGCTCCGGCAATATTGGTTGCAACATTCACCTTGTATACCGGAAGTTTAAAGTTTTTCACTGCATTTGCATAGAACATATTTCCAACCGAATAATCATAGGCATTACCACCGTAATATCTATCTCCGGTATAGGTATAATAGTCACCCGGCAATGTTCTGGCTACATATGTTCCGTCTTTTTCTGTCCTTACATAGAATGAACCATATCTTCCATACTCATCTGCTTTAGTAAAACCGGTCACATAACCGTATTTAACAGGCTGACCTGCCGCATCTACAACCTTACCGGATATGGTAACACCGGCAACAAAATTAAAGGTAACCGCATCACTTGCTTTCAATGATTCATTATTGTCATCCGTCACCATTACATCAAATCTGTAGGTTCCCGGATTAATTGCAACCAGATTGTAGTCTTTGTCATAACGCAGTTCAGACAGGCTTTTTCCGTTATATGTCACGTCATATGAGTAGTCTCCGCTTCCTCCGGCTACATGTACTTTTTCGCGGATATTCGAAGAATAAATATTAAAACCACTTTCTTCATTTTGAATTGTTTTTGGGTCATTCGGACGATATGCCACTTCCGTTGAAACAGGCTCCGTTACAGTAACAATCTGAGTATCAGAACCTACAACAAAGATAATTTTCTTTGTAAATACGGTTCCCTTTTCATCATATCCACTCAAAACAGCCGTCGTTCCACGCTCGATATTAGCAAATTTACCTCGTACTAAAACTTCTGTCTTATCCTCGCTAAAATAAGCTTTCAAGCCTGATGGAAGTCCTGTCAGTGAGGTATACGTAATCGTCCCTACTGCATTGGAATTGCCAATTCCAAAATTGTTGCTGTAGCGGTCTTTTCTGTCTTTATTGAATTCGACATAAGAAACCTCTGTATTTCCTGCATCTCCATATCCTGAAATATTGTCAATATAGATTTCAACCGATTTATTCGTTGCCAGAGCAGAAATTGTCACTTTCAAATAATCTGTCGCATATACCTGCTCTTTTAATGTAATATCATAAATCTTCTGATCATTTGTTGTCACGCTTTCCACATGCTTGGTTAAATATTTCGTAGACGAAGCACCGGAACGGGTCTGAACCTGAAAATCAGCTGCGGATAATGCTTTTTTCCCAGTCAGAATAACACGAATCACATTTTTTCTCACTGCAGAAACACTCGCAATCCCAGCACCGACTTTAACAGTGACACTAGCCTTTTTCTTACTTCCGTCAACTGCCGATGCCGTAATTTTTGCGGTTCCTTCCGAAAGTCCTTTAACAACACCTTTTGATGTCACAGTAGCCACTTTTTTTTTGGAACTTGTCCAAACAACTTTCTTGTAAACATTTTTCTTAGGTGTTACTTTTGCTGTCAGTTTTTTTGTTCCGCCCGCCGACAAAACAAAATTCTTGCTGTTAATCTTTACCTTTTTAACAGCCGCTTTTTTTACATAAACTTTTAATACGGTTTTCTTTTTCTTGTTCTTCTTTGATGTAATCGTGATTTTTGTTTTTCCCGCTTTTACACCCTTTACAACACCTTTTGCTGATACCGTAGCAATCTTTTTGTTTGCCGATTTATAAGTGACTTTTTTATTTGCTTTCTTATTCGGTTTTACCTTTACGGTCGTTGTAATTTTAACTTTTTTACCTTTTGCCACATATACTTTTTTTCCTGATGGTGCGGATGCTGTCACTTTCTTTACACTGGCTTTTTTCGCCTGAGCATCACTTGCGTTACATACAACTGCTGTTGAAAGTGCTGCAGCAAAACTTAACGCGCCAATAAATGCTTTTGTTAATCTTCTATTCATTTAATATCCTCCCTAATAAAATTTCATTTCCCGGAATCTCTAAACTTGTATTTTCCCTTGTTACCGCTTTCTGTTACTCCTCCCTCCGTGGCATAATTACAAGATTATGATAATTATAACATCGTTTTGGTAGATAGGCAAATGTTTCTCAACTCCTACCATGGAAGACGTCCATCAAATTTATCATGTTCTTTCTTTTTGACCGGTTTTGTCGTTGGTTTCGGAGTCGTTTTTACTACAATCTTACGCTTTGGACCTTTTCCTATCGTAAGCACCTGCGTATAACTTTGATCGCAAAACAAGACTTTTTTACTATGTATTTTTTGCGAAACTACCTTGCCTTTATTTTTTTTAGAACTTATTTTCCATCGAACTTTTATTTTTAAGTTTGCATTAAGGGTATGCAGTTTTTTTATTGCTTTGCTCTGTTTTAAACCTATGACATTACACATTCTGTATGTCTGCCTTGTTGGTATAGGGCTTGGTGCATAAGTTTTATTAACCGGTTTGGTGGTGGCTATTACACGAGCGGATGATGATTTTTCAGTTGTTGTATCCTCTTTCTCAAAGAAACTGCATTGCGCTATCGCAGTAGCGGCACATGCTGCAAGCAGACAGACGATGCCACCATACTTAACCCATTTACCAGTAGATTTTCCATTCGAATACAATGCCGCACACAATTCATCCATAGAAGAATATCTTTTTTTTGCATCTACCGCCATCCCCCTCATAATCACCTGTTCTTTATAGCGCTTCAAACCAATATCCTTAAAACGCCAAAGCGGTACAACCTGGTCACGAATCAATCTCTTCACCGACTCATCCGGTCTTATACCAGTAAGCATAAAATACATTGTTGCACAAGCCCCATAAACATCGGTATAAGCACCCTTGTGAGATTTCTCTACATACTGTTCCTCTGCCGAATAACCTCGCTTAAAAAAGACTGTCATGGTCTTATTATCTTGTGTTTCCGAAAATCTGGCTGCGCCAAAATCAATCAACACACCTTTGTTGTCCGGTGTTAATACAATATTATCCGGTGAAATGTCTCTATGTAGCAATCCTTCTTTATGGATTTCCCCTACCGAGTAAAGAATCGGTTTCATAATCGCTAACACATGCTCCGGCTCCATCGGTCCCTGACTCTCCACAAACTGTTTCACATTTTGACCTTTAATCCGCTCCATCACCATATAAGCCGTTTGATTTTCATAGAAAAAATCTTTTACCATAACTATGCTGTCCAGAGAGTCAAAACGAGCCAATATCCTTGCTTCATTTATAAATTTTTCCAATCCGATAGAAAATAACTCACCAGAGCGACCTTTGTAGACGACGACTTTTTTCTCACCACTCATTCTCATTGCAAAACGACGCGGGAAAAACTCCTTAATAGACACCTGCTGTTGAAGCACCTTATCATATCCCAAATAGACAATTCCCATGCCGTCCTCATCAATCACATCTAAAATTTCATATTTTTTATTTAGGACTGTACCTTTTTTTAGCCAATAGCCTTCATATTCACTCATCATCACCATTCTCCGCATCCAAATATTGTTCCAAAACATCTGCTAAAGAATACATTTCATCCTTTTGAAAACATCCACATAACACCCCATCCAATTCATATTTTTCTTCTTCTACAGGGGCCATCTTGCAAGCATTTAAAATATGATTTGCAAAATCGACAAACTCTTTTTTTGCCTTTTTTGCATCATAATTTTCACTCTCCATACGTCTTGCATAACGTTTTTGCGATAAACATAATATAAGCGGCAGAATATCCTGTCTTGTTATCAATGAACATCTTCGTTGTTGTTCTTTTATCAATTTATCCCGATTCTCAAGATTAGGAGTTACGATTAATTTCATTAACTTTTCCTTTTGTACACCAACATTAAGCAAATCGGATAAATACTTATCATCCATAAGTCGCACTTCACTGCGAACCCGTCTTTTGTTATCCAATTTCATTCGCTGTTTCAAATCCGTATACATCTCCGCTAAAAGTTCTGTATTTGAATTTAATGAAATATTTGAAATTTCTACCAACTCAAAAATCGTCTCTTTTATTTGTTTTGAAAGGTTATCATTTTTTTTACAATACTTGCCATTTAAATACCGCGGAATCGTTTTCTTTCGATTTTCAGGATTCATATGCCACTTTTCTTCCCAAAATTCAAAAGAAGTTTCCGCAAGTAAGGTTTCTAAATAATCCTTGGCATCCATTTTTATTTCTGAAATAATTTCTTCCTTAATTGTTCTAAAATAATCCAAAACAGTTTTACTATATCCTTTAAAATCTTCGCTTTTCTCTAACATCCACTGCAAAAAATCATCCGCATCCAATTCACAGTTTTTACCGTATTCTTCCCAAATATCATTCGTACAATTATGTTGTCTGATGGAAAGATCGCCTGGCAGAGACTTTTCAAAACAATCTATCATCTTTATGCAATCATCATATGTCATCTGGTGATAGAATCCATACAAAAAAATCATCTCACGATAATCATTGATCTGAAAATCAGGTTCGCGCATTACATAAACAAACAACTCTTCCATTTCTTTAACGGAAAGCCGCAAATCAAAACCAATTTTAAATAATCCTTCACGATTCGGTCTCTTAATTCCACCTATTCCAAACCACTTTTTTATCGTTTGCGTTGCCGCAATTCGTTTTCCATCTTTTGTTGTTAATTTTAAAAATTTTCGATATGCCTGATAACATTCATCATCTGAAAAATGTTTTTTTTCACTATTTAGCATTTTTTTCATCAAGAAATCATCAAGCCGATTACATCTTTTTGTTTGCATCATATTAATTCACCTTTTATAATTTAATTTTATAAGCCTTGGACCATGGACTTTTTTTATTGTTCCCTGAATAAGTTCTTGTTTTTATGTAGACAATATGCCCTGAACTTGTATAAAGGAAACGATACCGTCCTTTATTCTTCCTAATCATCCTCTTCTTAAATTTCAGTTTTTTATATTTTTTTTGCTCACCCATATAAATATCTGCATACTTTCCTTCATACTTCAAAAACTTGATTTCCAAATACCGTTTTCCCGTTTTCGTCTGCTTTTTTTTCACAACAATTTGTGGTTGATTATAAGCATATGTTTTTGCCTCAACTATTTTGGCATACTTCTTTTTACCCTTCCCCTGACTAAAAACCGGAATAACTTTATAATAATACTTATTATTTTTCTTTACAAAACGATCCAGATACGTATGTTTTTCTCCTAAAACACTTCCAACTTTTTGATATGTTCCTTTCAAACTACTGCTTCGGAACACCTCATACTTCACAGCACCGGTAAAAGATTTCCATACCAATTTTATCTTATTGCTGCTAGTACAACTTGCCTTCACTCTATCTACCTTGCTTTTTTCAAATGAAAACGAGGGTACTTGTGTCGGTGTCTGCACTGGTGTCTGCGTTGGTGCTTGTGTCGGTGTCTGCGTTGGTGCTTGTGTCGGTGTCTGCACCGGTGTCTGCGTTGGTGCTTGTGTCGGCGCTTGTGTTGGCGCTTGTGTTGGCGCTTGTGTTGGCGTCTGCGTTTCTTCAGCGTTATTCCCATCCGGAAAATACTCCCGTTGATCCACTTTTTCCTCCCATTCAAGAATCCGGTACGAATATGCCGACAATATATCTCTATTTATCCATGAGCAAATGATATTTTGCGTATCTCCCGGCTTTAATTCATGGAACCATTCACCATACTCCTTTCCAAGCAAATTTCCATCTTTATCGTAAAAAGCAATCAATGGTTTTGTTGGACGCTGAGAACGATTTGATTCATTTTTCATTCGAATCACCGTCGACAATTGACCATTTATTAAATCTGTTTTTACATCGTCAAATGACCACCATCTGCTATGATCCGAAAAACTTTTATACATATCCGGTGAATTGTTTGATAAACCAGAAGCATCTGAACCTGAAAACCAATTATATTTTTTTATAAATTCTTTTTTCTCTGGCAAAGGCTCTGTTATCGGAAAAGGATTTGTATCCTGCCAAATTTCATCACTAAAATAAGTATTTTTATCTTCCGGATTTTTACTTGCCCAATTTGTCGCACACCAATCATACGCATATAGTGCATGATCCAATGTTGCCGATGCTACAAGTTCTACTGTCTGCCCTGATTTTGTTGATTGCAGAATACCTCCATAAGTAATGATTTCTTTTCCCTCTTTATTGACAAAATACAAATCAAATACAACCATTGGTAATTCCTTGTTTGTAACATTTGTAACTTTCGCAGTAATATTAATTTGTTTGTTTCGATACAAAACCACCATATCTTCAAATTTGAATCCTCCCATGATTCTGGAACGAATTATGTTGGGCGAGCAATTCATCCATGTATCCTCTGCGATTTTCTCCACCCAGTCTACACGTCTTTGGTAATCATAATATGTTGACGGTAAATCTTTTGTTTTATCACTTTTTTCTCCCTTTTCTGATATGTAATTCACAAACCAGCTTTTTGCAAATATGGCAGTATCTTCATCATAAACACTTGTCGTCCAATTCATCGCCATGTTAGTAGAAATCCATGATTCACCGCTTAATAATTCACCTATTTCAGCAATAAAACAATTGTACATGTAATCATTATACCCATTCGATACCCCTATTGAAATTTTTAAATTTTCATAATCCTTTTTTGAATGATTAACAACCTTAACCTTCATCCTGGTCACACCATTTACTCGCTGCAGAGTCATGGGGGTTATTTCTATCTCATCATAAGATTTCATCTGATACATTTCCAAACTGCGATTTACTAATTTCTCTCCATCCCAATCTACCCAATCACAAAGATATTTCCAATCGTTTTCAAAATTGTCATCCGATGCCTTCACAGGCTGTGAGAACATAAGTGCAGAAATAACCGATAAAATTAGGATTATTGATAGTTGCTTCTTTCTTTTAATACTCATGGCACACCTCTTTACTACGTTATTTGAATCCATTTACAATTTTTTTGCACTCATTCTTTATGATATTATATACATTAGTTTTAATTTTTGTCAATTTGCCGACTGTATATATTTCACCACTAATATTCTCCTGAGTAGCATATTCCATACTAATAAGCATAACATAAACCACCAATATATTTTTTCCTAATTTTTAACGTAAGAAGAGACGCCACTCTTACGAGCAACGCCTCAGTTGATATTATGTAAAATAGTTTTATTAGTGGGTTAGTTTTTTTCAAGTGTAATATCCTTCACCACAAGATGCATATTGGCAGGAAGACTGGAAAGCTGAAGATTAAATCCTGCCACTGTGATAATGTCAGCGGGGTTCGTTTTTGCAATTACTAATTCGCATGTCTGCCCTGTAAACGGTGAAGAAAGCCAAAAACTATTTGACATTGTATCATCTTCGCCTTTGGTTTGATAATTAGCCTGTATCAGTTATTTTAACTAATCATCTGAGTTCAGAACGCATCCATAAAATCATTGACAGACGCATAAATGTTCCCCTTCCATGTGATGTTGGTTAGGTTATCACAATATGAAAATGCCAAATAATCTATCTCCTTCACACTTTCTGGTATCGTTATACTCGTCAGAGCACTACAATAAGAAAATGCAGAGTCTCCTATCTCCGTCACACCTTCTGGTATCGTTATACTCGTCAGACCACTACAACTAAAAAATGCATCACGACCTATCTTCGTCACTCCCGACGGTACTTTCGTATTTTTACACCCTACAATCAATGTATTGCTGGATTTTTCAATGATTGCATTACAATTTTCTCTACTATCATATACTTTATTATTTTCGTTAACTTTAATGCTTTCTAAATTACTGCACTCTGTAAATGCAAACTCTCCTATCTCCGTCACACTCTCCGGTAGCGTGATACTCGTCAAACCGCTACAATCAGAAAATGCATACATATCTATCTCCGTCACACTCTCCGGTAGCGTGATACTCGTCAAACCGCTACAACCATCAAAGGCTCTCTCTCCTATTTGTGTCACTCCAGAGGGTACTTCCGTATTTTTACATCCCACAATCAATGCACTGCTAGATTTTTCAATAATTGCATTGCAATTATCTCTACTGTCATATACTTTATTGTTTTCATCAACTTTGATGCTTTCCAAATTACCACAGGATGAAAATGCACCCAGCCCTATCTTCATCACGCTCTTCGGTAACGTGATATTCGTCAAAGTTCTGCATTCCGCAAATGCAAACCCTCCTATCTCCGTCACACTCTCTGGTAGCGTGATACTCGTCAAACCACTACAACATCTAAATGTGTTGCCACCTATCTCCGTCACACTCTCTGGTAGCGTGATACTCGTCAGTCCCCTACATCCATAAAACG
>ENA-OPCV01002793-OPCV01002793.1-human-gut-metagenome-genome-assembly--contig:-NODE-2793-length-10479-cov-3.018995_pt1 | contig 10479 bp, 6 predicted proteins | sample MGYA00241257_ERZ501494 | MGnify/ENA primary metagenome ERZ501494 (study PRJEB25962, sample SAMEA2042618) | human gut metagenome | biome: human gut; feature: human-associated habitat; material: faeces...
TTTTCAATTTTCCATTTTCAACTTTCAATTTTAAAAAACTTTCGCTCGGGCATAAATAGTTTTTAATTTATCAAACTGTCTACACGAAAGGGGAACGGCGGCTCGCCGTAAAATAACCATAAACAAAAAACAGGCTGTCATATGACAACCTGTTTTCTTATGTAATATTTACTGCGTGGCAGATTTATTTCAATTAAAGTGCCTCAACAATGGCTCTTGTATCTCTTGCAATAACCATTTCTTCGTCGGTTGCAATGAGTTCAACTCTGATTGCAGAATCAGGAGTTGAGAGTGTGCCTGTAACACCGCATGTAGCCTGCTTGTTAAATTCCTTATCCAACTTAACGCCAAGACATTCAAGATAGTCGCAAACCTTTTCACGGAGCATAGGCTGGTTTTCACCGATACCTGCCGTGAATACGATGCCGTCACAACCGCCGAGCGCTACATAATAGCTACCGATGTACTTTGCAATCTGGTAGTAAAGCATTTCGTGGGCAAGGTGAGCTCTCATATTGCCGTCTGCCTCGGCTGCACAAACATCACGGTCGTCAGACGAAACGCCCGAAATGCCCAAAAGACCCGATTCCTTGTTGAGAATCTTTGACATTTCCTCGGGAGTGAGATGCTCTTTTTCAGCGATAAATGTGATAACAGACGGATCAAGTGAACCTGAACGGGTACCCATCATAAAACCGCCGAGAGGAGTAAGTCCCATTGTAGTGTCGATAACCTTACCGCCTTTTACGGCTGTGATTGAAGAACCGTTGCCTATGTGACAGGTAATAAGCTTGAGCTCTTCCTTTTTTCTGCCCATAAGGTCAGCCATTTTTTCGGAAACATAACGGTGAGATGTGCCGTGAAAGCCGTACTTTCTTACACCGAACTTTTCATAATATTTGTAAGGTACTGCATACATAAATGCTTTTTCGGGCATTGTCTGGTGAAAAGCAGTATCAAAAACCGCAACCTGCGGAACTTTCGGACCGAAAACTCTTGTACAGGCCTCAATGCCCTGAAGATGTGCAGGGTTGTGAAGAGGTGCAAGAGGAGCAAGCTCTCTGATTTTGTTGATTACCGAGTTATTTACAAGCACCGACTTGTCAAAGTACGCACCGCCCTGCACAACTCTGTGACCTACGGCGGAAACCTCGGACAAATCGCTGATTGCACCGTATTCGGGATCTATGAGTGCATTTTTAACAGCCTCAAAAGCCTGAGTGTGATTAAGCATCTGTGTTTTGCGGTTGATTTTTTTGCCGTCGGGTGTTTTAAAACCAATGAAAGCACCGTTCTGACCGATTCTTTCACAGTTACCCTTTGCGAGAACTGCCTCGTTGTCAGTATCAATAAGCTGGTACTTGAGCGAGGAACTGCCTGCGTTGATTACGAGAATTTTCATTACAATCGTCCCCTTTGGTAGTTGTTTTCAGTTTAAAATATAAGAAATATATTTGCCTGTCGTCATATTTTATACTATAATGTAAATCAGAAAAAGACTTTTCAAAATTGACAGGTCACACATACATATGATACTCCAAATTATGTATGTTTTCAAGTGTTTTTTACAATATGTATGCGAAATAAAGGCTTCGGAGGAATAGTTATGGCAACAGCTGTCATCTGCGAATTCAATCCGTTTCACAACGGTCATAAATATTTGCTCGAAAGTGCAAAAAATGTGCTTAAAGAGCCGGTCATAGCAATTATGAGCGGCAGCTTTACCCAGCGTGGTGAGGTTGCCGTGTGCGACAAATTTGTCCGTGCAAAATCTGCCCTTGAAAACGGTGCGGATTTGGTGCTTGAACTGCCCGTTGTGTTCTCACTTTCGGGGGCTGAGGGCTTTGCAAAGGCAGGTGTTGCGATTGCGTCGGCTTTTGAATGCACAAATCATCTTGCCTTCGGCAGTGAAAGCGGTGACTGCGAATTGCTCAAAAAATCCGCAAACGCTGTTTGTGATGAAAGGGTACAGGCTCTTGTGCGTGACGGAATGAAAAACGGCGGATACTACCCCCGTGAACTTGAAAACGCCGTCAAAACAGTTTTCGGAGATGAGATTTCGTCCGTACTCTGCGAACCTAACAATATTCTTGGCGTTGAGTATATAAAGGCATTGAACGGTACGGGTGTTGAGCCGTTCTCGGTTGCAAGAACAGGTGCTGCACACGACAGCCGAATTGCGGGCGAGGGCTTTGCGTCTGCGTCACACATAAGAGAAATGTTGCGTAACGGTGAAAATGCGAAGAAGTACGCTCCGTATATTCCCGATGAAATCACATTCCCCGAAAATCTTGACAGACCGTTACTGTACCGCCTGCGTACTATGACAAGAGAGGACATTGCAAAACTGCCCGATGTGGGTGAGGGGCTTGAAAACAGAATTGCCGATGCGGCGGTGCGTTGCAGTACCTCATCAGAAATTGCCGACCTTGTAAAGACAAAGCGCTACACTCATGCACGCATACGGAGAATACTCGCCTGTGCATTGCTCGGAATTGAAAAAGCTCATACGCAAATCCCGATTGAGTATGTCCGTGTTTTAGGCTTTACAAACGAGGGGGCGGAATTGCTCAAAGACTGCCGACTGAATATTGTCACCTCAGCAAGCAATGGTATCAGAACAGGCGGCAACACAAAGGCATTGCTTGAAAAGGACATTTTAGCCTACGATATTTCGGCACTTGCGTATGAAATTCCAAAAAGGAGCGGTCTTGATTTTACAACGCCTATTGTGAAAATATGACATTGGTCGATTGATTCGTCAATGATATGCCGAAAACGGCAGTTTCTGAGGATTTTTCTTACATTTTTTACCGCAAAAAACAGCGGATTTTACGGGATTTTTATCTTTTTTGTGAGAAGTGCAACAATAAGTGTGTAATCTTTTTGTAATTATTATTGAACCCGATAAAAGTAGAAAAATGGTCAAAAAAACATTGACAAATATTTAACAAAGATGATAAAATAGAATCAAACAAGAATTAGCTAAATTCTGAAACAACAATTGAAAGGATCCAGAAAAATGAAAAGAATTCTTTGCTTTCTGATGGCGTGCACAATGTGCGCATCAGCAGCGGTCGGACTCTCAGGATGCGGTTGTGACGACAACACATCATCAAAAAGCAGTAAGCCCGGCTACAAGGTTGAGCCGACAGAGCCTGACCTTACAAACGGAGATTTCGGATTTTTCATTATCAATCAGGAAGAACTTATGATTACAAAGTACACAGGTTCTGACACGGTTATTGAAATTCCCGAAAGCTACAAGAACTACAAAGTTACCGTAATCGGTGCAAGCGTGTTCAATGACTCCAAAATTACGGAAGTAACAATTCCGTCAAGTATCAAGCAGATTGAAGATTATGCCTTTTCAAGCTGTCACAGCCTCACAAAGGTAAATCTTTCCGAAGGTCTTGAAATCCTTAACAACAGCGTGTTCTTTAACTGCTCTGAGTTAAGAGAAATCAAGCTTCCGAGTACACTCAAAGAAATCGGACCGAGAGCTTTTTCGGGTGCGGCACTTAACAATGTTGTCCTTCCCGACAGCGGTAAACTTACAAAGATTGATGAATTTGCTTTTTATCAGTCGCGTGAGCTTACAGACATTACAATTCCGGCTTGTATTACAAGTATTCCCGACAATGTATTCGCAGAATGCAGTAAGGAAGTTACAATCCACGGAGCAAGCGGTTCATATGCCCAGAACTATGCTAAGAAAAACAACCTTAAATTCAAGGCTGACTTAGGCAGTTCTTCAACAAAGGCAACAAAGGCAAGCGGTAAGGCTGCCGAGAAAGCCGAGTAATTGAGGCAAATTAATTTGATATCATTTTCAGCTTTGCTGAATCTAATATAATTATGCAAGATAAGAGGTAGATTAAATGAGTACAAAAGAGTATCCTATCGTAGATAACGCAGAAAGCTTTGAAGCTGCCCTTGCAAGAGTAAGAGAAGCTCAGAAAATTTTTGCTACCTACACACAGGAGCAGGTTGACAAGATTTTTCTTGCTGCCGCTACTGCTGCTAACCAGATGAGAATTCCGCTCGCTAAGATGGCTGTTGAAGAAACAGGCATGGGCGTTGCAGAAGATAAGGTTATCAAGAACCACTTCGCATCTGAGTATATTTACAATGCTTACAGAAATGTTAAGACTTGCGGCGTTCTTGAGGAAGACAAGGCTTACGGCATTAAGAAGATTGCTGAGCCAATCGGTGTAATCGCTGCCGTTATTCCTACAACAAACCCAACTTCAACCGCTATCTTCAAGACACTCGTTTGTCTTAAGACAAGAAATGGTATCATCATCAGCCCGCATCCCCGTGCAAAGGGATGCACCATCGCAGCCGCAAAGGTTGTTCTTGAAGCTGCTGTTAAGGCAGGCGCTCCGGAGGGTATCATCAGCTGGATTGATATTCCCTCGCTCGAACTCACAAACACACTTATGCAGGAAGCTGACTGCATCCTCGCAACAGGCGGCCCCGGCATGGTTAAGGCTGCTTATTCATCAGGTAAGCCTGCACTCGGTGTTGGCGCCGGTAACACACCTGCTATCATTGATGAAACAGCTGACATTTTACTCGCAGTTAACTCAATTATCCACTCAAAGACATTTGATAACGGTATGATCTGTGCTTCAGAGCAGTCTGTTATCGTTGAAAAGAAGATTTACAGCAAAGTTAAGAAGGAATTCAAGGCTCGTGGCTGCTACTTCCTTAACGAGGAAGAGACAGAGAAGGTTAGAAAGACTATCATCATCAACGGCGCTCTTAACGCTAAGATTGTTGGTCAGAAGCCTGTTACAATCGCAGCTCTTGCAGGTGTAACAATTCCTGAGGAAACAAAGGTTCTTATCGGTGAGGTAGAATCAGTTGACATCAGCGAAGAGTTTGCTCACGAGAAGCTTTCTCCTGTACTCGCTATGTACAAGGCTGAAGATTTTGAAGATGCTATTGCAAAGGCTGAGCATCTTATTGCTGACGGCGGTTACGGTCACACATCTTCACTTTATGTTGACGCTGTAAACGAAAGAGCAAAGATTGACGAGTTCGCATCAAGAATGAAAACTTGCCGTATCCTTGTTAACACACCTTCTTCACAGGGTGGTATCGGTGACCTTTACAACTTCAAGCTTACTCCTTCACTCACACTCGGCTGTGGTTCATGGGGCGGCAACTCTGTTTCTGAGAATGTTGGTTGCAAGCACCTTATCAATATTAAGACAGTTGCCGAGAGGAGAGAAAATATGCTTTGGTTCAGAGCACCTGAAAAGGTTTATATCAAGAGGGGCTGTATGCCTGTAGCTCTTCAGGAACTCAAGGATGTAATGGGTAAGAAGAGAGCATTCATCGTTACTGACTCATTCCTTTATAAGAATGGCTACACAAAGCCAATCACAGACAAGCTCGATGAAATGGGCATCACATATACAACATTCGCAGATGTTGAGCCTGACCCATCACTTATTTCAGCTCAGAAGGGTGCAGAGGCTATGCGTAAGTTTGAGCCTGACTGCATTATCGCACTCGGCGGTGGTTCAGCAATGGATGCCGGCAAGATTATGTGGGTTCTCTATGAGCATCCGGAAGTTGACTTCCAGGATATGGCTATGCGTTTCTGCGATATCCGTAAGAGAGTTTACACATTCCCGAAGATGGGTGAGAAGGCATACTTCATTGCTATCCCAACATCATCAGGTACAGGTTCTGAGGTTACTCCTTTCGCAGTTATCACAGACCAGAATACAGGCGTTAAGTATCCGCTTGCTGACTATCAGCTTATGCCTAAAATGGCAATCGTTGATGCTAACAACATGATGAGCGGTCCTAAGGGACTTACAGCTGCATCAGGTATCGACGCTGTTTCTCACGCACTTGAGGCTTATGCTTCAATGATGGCTACAGATTTCACAGACGGTCTTGCACTCCGTTCACTCAAGCTTATCTTTGAGTATCTCCCTGCTTGCTATGACAACGGTATGAACGAGCCTGTTGCTCGTGAGAAGGTTGCTCACGCTGCTACAATGGCTGGTATGGCATTCGCTAACGCATTCCTCGGTGTTTGTCACTCAATGGCTCATAAGCTCGGTGCTTTCCATCATGTACCGCACGGTATTGCTAACGCACTTATGCTTGAGCAGGTAATCAGATTCAACTCAGCAGAAGTTCCTGCTAAGATGGGTACATTCCCACAGTATGATCACCCGCACACACTTGCTCGTTATGCTGAAGTAGCTCGTTACCTCGGTCTCGGCGGCAAGAACGATACAGAGAGCGTTGAAAACCTTATCAAGGCTGTTAACGACCTCAAGGCAAGAGTTGGCATCAAGAACTCTATCAAGGATTATGTTCCGGACGAAGAGGACTTCCTCAACCGTCTTGACGCTATGACAGAGCAGGCATTTGATGACCAGTGCACAGGTGCAAACCCAAGATATCCGCTCTTCAAGGAAATCAAGCAGATGTACCTCAATGCTTACTATGGCAACAACAGCGAGACTGTTTAATCTATCTCGTAATGCATAATTATAAAACGCCCTGCCCCCGTGGCAGGGTGTTTTGTTGTATATGAATAATGTTGCAATGTGTTTGTAATACTGTAGCGGCGAACCGTGTTCGCCAATCGTTTTGGTTGCAAAACCAAAACGAACATATACAAATTATATGTTAAAACAAATTATATAAATGTACCAGTAGGGGCGCTCATTGGGCGCCAGACTTGATGAATATTTATGTTTATACATATATTTTTTGATGTGATTAAAACTGTGTGTTCAAATTTGCACGCATTGCTTGCAATCGTGTGCGTTGCACACGAAAGGGAGAACACGGTTCTCCCTTACAAAACATCAATGATTTTGTGACATTTATAAAATTTGTTTTCAATAAATGATATCTGCCATTACTTGCGGGCGTCCAATGAACGCCCCTACAGGATTGTGCGAACAATTGCAATGCTACGCTCGGACATAATATGTTTTGGGATATTTACAAACTATCTACACGAATTGGGTACGGCGGCTCGCCGTGCGGGCGTCCAATGAACGCCCCTACAGGATTGTGCGAATAATTACAATGCTACGCTCGGGCATAATATGCTTTTTTACATTACAGACTGTCTGCCCGACCGCAATTTTCCATTTTCCATTTTCAACTTTCAATTTAAATAAACTTCCGCTCGGGCGTAATGTGCTTTTAATATTACAAACTATTATGCACAATGCACAAAAGAATGTTAAAAATTTCACAAATATTTAGTTAAAAGTTTAACAAATTTTTATGCACTTCGCATAAAATATCTTGCTCTTTTTGTTTGAAAGGTAAAAAATATTTTATTTGTATTTGCTAAGTGCACAAAGAAAATTAAAATTATTTTGTTATTTTTACACTATACTAACCCCTGAAATTGTTGTATAATATAACCGAAGCAATGAAAGATTGCTTGATGAATTTTTAATATTTTAAAGCGAAAGGGGCTTTATTATGAAATTAGATACAGTTCTTGCAAAAAGAGAGAACAAGGTAGTTTATAAAGACGGTGCGCTTGCAGCCAAAGTTTTTGACGAGTGTTATCCGAAATCAGATATTCTTAACGAGGCTCTTAATCAGGCAAGAGTTGAGGAAACAGGACTCAATATTCCGAAAATTGAAGAGGTTACAAAGATTGACGGAAAATGGGCAATTATCTCCACCTTCATCGAGGGCAAAACTCTTGCGGAGCTTATGGCAGAGCATCCCGAAAAAGAGGACGAATACCTCAATCTCTTTGTTGACATTCAGGTTAAAATCCTCAGCCAAAAAGCACCGTTGCTTAACAAACTCAAGGATAAGATGAAACGCAAAATCAGCGAAACCGACCTTGACGCAACAACAAGATATGAGCTTGAAACCCGTCTTAACGGTATGCCGAACCACACAAAGGTTTGTCACGGCGATTTCAACCCGAGTAATGTTATCATTGACGAGTCGGGTACACCGTATGTTATTGACTGGTCACACGCAACACAGGGTAACGGTTCAGCCGATGCCGCAAGAACTTACCTTTTGTTCCGTTTGAATCATCAGGAAGAGCTTGCAGAAAAGTATATGAAGCTTTACTGCACAAAGACCGACACAGCCCGTCAATATGTTGACCGCTGGCTTCCGATTGTAGCCGCATCACAGTCTGTTAAGGGCAAACCCGAAGAGAGAGAGTTCCTTCTCAAATGGGCAAGTGTTTGCGAATACCAGTAATGCCGTATAAATGTATTTTTAATTCATATTTTACTCAGCAAAATTTCATTTTGAAATTTTCTCTCCTCTATTTTTTCATATTTTCATAATTGTATTACGGAAACCGAATAAAAGCAGCTCCCGCTCCAAATGCTTGGTGCGGGAGCTGCTTTTTTGATGCGAAATTTATGTTGACAGTACGCTGTAAATATTACAAAAGGTTACAAATTTTGTAATAATTCGCTTTATTTTGGTGCTTGAAATGAAGATTTTGTGAGTAAAACTGCATCAAATTTTCTGAATTAGCAAAAAATACGGGCTTTGGGGTTGATTTTTTAAAAGGGTGATGTTATAATGGTTACAATGTTGTTATCAAGGTGTAACCTGATTTGTAATTTACTGTCAGATTTGGTAACAATTTTTTGGTCAAATCTTCCGTACAGATTAAAACGGACTGTACTTTGAGTCGGTCGTTATTTTTCTGTAAGAGCTTTGACTCTCTGAAAAAATGGAGGTAATTAACGATGCAGAGAATAAAAAAGATTACTGCAATCATTCTGAGTGTTCTCACACTTTCAAGTGTATGCGTATTCGGTTCTTCATTTTCTGCCGGTGCAAAAGGCACGGGTGCAGGTCTTGCAGAATGGGCACTCAATGCCTATAACAGCGGATGGTCATATGTTTACGGCGGTTCAACCCCCGGAGCGGTTGACTGTTCAGGTCTTATCTATTCATATGCCGGCGGCGAAAGATGCGGTAATCCACAGCTTGAAACAGCTACCGAAACAGGTTCGGTAAGCGCAGGCATTCCTAATGTTCACGGTCTTGGACTTTGGCGTCCCGGTCATGTCGGTGTCTATGTCGGCAACGGTATGGAGGTTGACGCAAGAGGTGATGAATACGGTGTTTGCTACGAGGCAATCGGCGGTTATAACAATTGGACATACTGGTTCAAGCTTGCCGCAGTTTCATATGTAACAAACGGTTGGGAAAGCTTTAACGGCAACTACTACTACTACGAAAACGGCGAGTACATTGTAAATACTTCAAGAACAATTGACGGTACTACATATTACTTTGACTCACAGGGCAGATCAAGCAAGACTCCTTCAAACACTTCTTCAAGCAGTTCATCGGGTTCAAGCTCATCAGGCTCATCAGGTTCTTCAAGTTCATCAGGCAGCTCATCATCTTCAAGCAACACACCGAGTGTTTACAAGAACGGTTCATCGGGTGCTGAGGTAAAGAAGATTCAGCAAAGACTTGCTGACCTCGGCTATTATGACGGTGCAGTTGACGGTTACTTCGGTGACGCAACAGAAGAGGCTTATAAGGCATTCCAGAAAGCCGCAGGTCTTACAGTTGACGGTATTGCAGGCGATTCGAGAAATACACTTTATTCGGAGAATGCTCCCGAAGCTCCAAAAGCTGATACAACAACAAAGACTGAGGACAAGCCCGAAGAAGAAACAACTGCTCCCACAGAGGCGACAACAGAGCCTGTAACAGAGGCAGTTCAGTATCAGAACGGTGACGAAAACGATGAAGTAACTGCAATTCAGCAGCAGCTTATAAAGCTCGGCTACTTTGCAATGGATGCAACAGGCTACTACGGTGAATATACAGCGCAGGCCGTTGCAAATTTCCAGAATCAGAATTCACTCGATTCAACAGGTATTGTTGATGAGAAAACATACAATGCACTGTTCAGCGACAACGCAGTTGCAAACCCCAAAACAGAGGTTGTAAGCGGTGAGGTTTCTCCGGCGGTTTCAGTCGCTCCGATTGAGATGCCTTCTTCAACAGGTGCGTCGCAGTTCATTCTTTCAAATGAAAAGAATCAGAACTACTCGGACACAGCGTCAAGCGTTGCCGTTCAGTCCGTAAAGTCTGCCGACAAGGCTCTTGCAAAGTCAAATGTCGCAAGCACACCGACTCTTGTTGCCGCAGTTCAGAGATCCGCAAATGTAGGCCTTTGGTTTGTGCTTGTTGCAGTTATCCTCGGCGCAATCGCTTTTGTATTCTTCCTTCGTGACAGAAAGCTTTCAAGATATTCAAGATATGTCGCAAGAAAGAAAAAAAGAGCCACCAAAGCCGAACTTGACGCAAGATGGTAATTGATATATAATCCGATTATTAAACAGTCGATTGCAAAGCAGTCGGCTGTTTTTGCTTAATTAAAAATGGAAAATGGAAAATTGAAAATGGAAAATTGTGGTCGGCGGTGTGCCACCGCAATCTATTCGAGAAGATACTCGGATAAAGGAATTG
>ENA-OPCV01002803-OPCV01002803.1-human-gut-metagenome-genome-assembly--contig:-NODE-2803-length-10458-cov-2.539940_pt1 | contig 10458 bp, 6 predicted proteins | sample MGYA00241257_ERZ501494 | MGnify/ENA primary metagenome ERZ501494 (study PRJEB25962, sample SAMEA2042618) | human gut metagenome | biome: human gut; feature: human-associated habitat; material: faeces...
CAGCCAGAGACCGTGCAACTCAGGCAATCCTGCCACTTCGTGGTAAGATTCTGAACGTAGAGAAAGCACGTCTTGATAAGATTTACGGAAATGCTGAGATTAAGGCAATGATCACAGCATTCGGAACGGGAATCCACGAAGATTTTGATATCAGTAAGCTGAGATATCACAAGATCATTATCATGACCGATGCCGATGTCGATGGAGCGCACATTAGTACACTTCTTTTGACATTCCTGTATCGTTTCATGCCGGATCTAATCAAAGAGGGATATGTATATCTTGCACAGCCGCCGCTGTATAAGCTGGAGAAGAACAAGAAGGTATGGTATGCATACAGCGATGACGAACTGAACCAGATTCTTACAGAAGTTGGTCGTGACAGCAACAATAAGATCCAGCGTTACAAAGGTCTTGGAGAGATGGATGCAGAGCAGCTTTGGGAGACAACTATGGATCCGGAGCACAGAATCCTTCTGCGCGTAACAATGGATGATGAGACCTCTTCCGAGCTCGATCTTACTTTCACAACCCTTATGGGAGACAAAGTAGAACCAAGAAGAGAATTCATCGAAGAAAACGCAAAGTATGTACAAAACTTGGATATATAGTAGTTATAGCGACACAACAGGCAACTTCGGGCAGGGCTGATTCGAGTTTACTCGAAAGCAGACCTGGACGTAGTTGTCTGGGTTGGCATTAGAAATGCCAACCCAGCGAAAAAATCGTCAGATTTTTGAGCTGGTGTGGAGCGTAAGAACGCGAAACCCAGTCAGATTTTGAGCTGGTGTGGAGCGTGAAAATGCGAAACCCAGTCAGGTTTTGAATATGATAGACTGACCCTAGAAAAAAGGAGACAAGTGATGGAAGACAATATTTTTGACAAAGTCCATGAAGTCGATCTGAAAAAGACGATGGAGACTTCATACATCGACTATGCCATGAGCGTAATCGCTGCCCGTGCTCTTCCGGATGTTAGAGACGGACTTAAGCCGGTACAGAGACGAATTCTGTACTCAATGATAGAATTAAATAATGGACCGGACAAACCGCATCGTAAATGTGCGCGTATTGTCGGTGATACGATGGGAAAATACCATCCTCATGGAGACAGCTCGATTTATGGAGCTCTCGTTAATCTTGCACAGGAGTGGTCTACCCGTTATCCTCTTGTAGATGGACACGGAAACTTTGGTTCAGTGGACGGTGATGGCGCTGCTGCAATGCGTTATACAGAGGCACGTCTGAGTAGGATCTCCATGGAGATGACAGCGGACATTAACAAAAATACCGTAGATTTTATCCCGAACTTTGATGAAACAGAGAAGGAGCCTACTGTACTTCCGTCCAGATTTCCGAATCTTCTGGTAAATGGAACATCAGGTATTGCAGTAGGTATGGCAACGAATATCCCGCCGCATAATCTGCGTGAGGTTATTTCAGCAGTTGTTCAGATCATAGATGATCAGATTGCAGATAAAGAAGAGACGACAATCGAGGAAATTCTTGAAATCGTGAAGGGACCAGATTTCCCTACAGGTGCGGAGATCCTTGGAACAAGAGGAATTGAAGAGGCATACAGAACAGGACGCGGTAAGATCAGAGTGCGTGCGGTGACAAACATTGAGCCAATGCAGAACGGAAAGAACAGAATTATTGTTACTGAACTTCCGTATATGGTAAATAAAGCACGTCTGATCGAAAAGATCGCTGAACTTGTAAGAGATAAAAAGATTGATGGAATCACTGATTTAAGTGACCAGTCTAACCGTGAAGGTATGAGAATCTGTATTGAGCTTCGTCGTGATGTGAATCCGAATGTAATTCTGAATCAGTTATATAAACATACACAGCTTCAGGATACATTTGGTGTGATCATGCTGGCGCTCGTTGATAATCAGCCGAAGGTTATGAATCTTCTTGAGATGTTGCAGTACTACCTGCGTCATCAGGAAGATGTTGTGACAAGAAGAACACAGTATGACCTGAATAAAGCACAGGAGAGAGCTCATATCCTGAAAGGATTACTGATCGCTCTGGATAACATTGACGAAGTCATCCGCATCATCCGTGGTTCTAAGAATGTTCAGGAAGCAAAAGCAGAATTGATCAAACGCTTTGGACTCAGTGATGCCCAGGCACAGGCAATCGTAGACATGCGTCTGCGTGCACTCACAGGTTTGGAACGTGAGAAGATTGAAGCTGAATATGCAGAGCTTATGAAGAAGATTGAAGAGTATAAAGCAATTCTTGCTGATAAAAAACTTCTTCTTGGTGTGATCAAAAAAGAGATTCTTGTAATTGCTGAGAAATACGGTGATGACAGAAGAACTAAGATTGGATTTGATGAATTTGACATCTCCATGGAAGATCTGATTCCGCGCGAGAATGTCGTAATTACAATGACAAAACTTGGATATATCAAGAGAATGTCTATGGACACATTCAAGAGCCAGAATCGTGGCGGTAAAGGTATTAAGGGAATGCAGACTCTGGAGGATGATTACATCCGAGAACTGTTTATTACAACCAGTCACCATTACATTATGTTCTTTACAAACACAGGCCGTGTCTACAGACTGAAAGCTTACGAGATTCCGGAGGCAGGAAGAACTGCGCGTGGAACAGCAATCATTAATTTACTCCAGCTGATGCCGGAAGAGAAGATTACTGCGATCATTCCGCTTCGTGAGTATGAGGAAGGTAAGTATTTGTTCATGGCAACGGAGAAAGGTCTTGTGAAGAAGACTCCGATTCAGGACTATGCAAATGTCAGAAAGACAGGACTTGCGGCAATCGTACTGCGTGAGGATGATAAGCTGATCGAAGTTAAGATCACAGATAATACAGAGGATATTTTCCTCGTTACAAAATACGGTATGTGTATCCGTTTCAATGAGACAGATGTACGTTCTACAGGTCGTGTTTCTATGGGCGTACGCGGTATGAACCTGACAGATAATGACGTTGTGATCGGTATGCAGATCGAAAGCCAGGGCAAAGATATGCTGATCGTATCTGAGCGTGGTATGGGTAAACGTACAGACATGGATGAATTTACTCGTCAGAATCGTGGCGGTAAAGGTGTGAAATGTTATAAGATCACAGAGAAGACAGGAAATGTTGTCGGAATGAAAGCTGTAGATGAAGACAGTGAGATCATGATCATCAACACAGAAGGAATTATTATCCGTATGAAGTGTTCTGATATCTCTGTTTACGGCAGAATCACATCAGGTGTAAAACTGATCAACCTGAAGGAAAATGATACTGTAGCGAGCGTTGCGAAGGTGAGAAAAGCTTCTGCCGAGATCGACGGTGAAGAAGTTGAGATTTCTGATGAAGATGAGTCTGAAAAATCAGAGGAAGGATCAGTTTCTGAGACAACTGAGCAGGAAACAACAGAGGAATAAAGTTGTTATGTTTTACAGAAGATTGTAAGCTGTCCTGAAAAATAAAAAGATAAGAGAAAGTGGATGAAGTTTACTTGATTACAGTGAACTTTATCCGCTTTCTTTTTTGAGTATAAAGAATTGAAAATGGAATCAAAAGGAATAAAAAAGAGACGGAAAAAATAAAATAAATCAAGGTAACTGTTCAGAGCCAACCTCCAAAATGCTACGCATTTCGTCGGTGTGGCGTATCCGCCAAATAAAATTTCAAAAACAGTCTTAAAAATGCAAGCATTTTATACCTGTTTTTTGAAATTTTGCTTGGCTCTGAACAGTTACATTTTCACAAAAAATTCGTTACCTACTATTTTAGTGAAAGAACGCAATGATGTCAAATCTGTTGCATAGTTTTTTGCATAGTAACTGTTGTGAGAATGTACAAAAACAGAGCATATAAATTGTGCAAAAGGCAGAAATAGAAAATAGATCTATAAATAGAATTGCATTTCGTACAAAACGTACATATAATTAATGCAAACGGTTGCATGGAACAATGCAACAAAAGGATTCGGATAAAGTAGCAGAGCTTGCCGCATGGAAGTCAGAGGGAGCACTTGGACTGATTAAGAAAGATAATGGAATCCAGGCTGTCTATGGGCCAAAAGCAGATGTATTAAAATCAGATATTAATGACATCTTATGATACCAGGATTGTGAGAGTGCATTGCACGAAACAATCCTTAGGTATCATAGTTGGGAGATTTTAGTTCATAACAGACAAATAAACTGGAGAAGGGTATGTAGAAACTTCTCCGGTGCTTTTACAGGAGTGAGAAGAGAATGAAGTTAATGACATTAAATACGCATAGTCTTGTAGAATCATCTTACGAAGAAAAAAAAGAAAAGTTTATAGAGACGTTAATAGCTAAGCAACCGGATGTAGTTGCTCTTCAGGAGGTGAATCAGACTGCAAGTGCCGGAATCATTCCGGATGTAATGCTTGCCGGATATAAGAGGTGTATGGATTTCGGGCTTCCTGTAAGAGAAGACAATCACGCGAAAGAAGTTGTTGAAGCACTCAGAGAAAAAGATGTATATTATTATTGGACCTGGTTGTCTGCAAAAATCGGATATGGGAAATATGATGAAGGAATGGCTCTTTTGTCAAAGAAACCGATTATGAGAGTAAAGCAGTTCCTGATCAGCCAGACAGATGATTATGATAACTGGAAGACAAGAAAGATTTTAGGAATGCAGACAGAAGGAAGCGACGACATTTTCTTTACAGTCCATATGGGCTGGTGGAACGACGAGGAAGAACCGCTGAAGAAACAGTGGGAGAAAATGGAAAAGCTGACGAAAAGTCTGGAAAAGAAAGATCGCACCATCTGGTTGATGGGAGATTTCAACAGTCTCGATAATGTAAAACAGGAAGGGTATGAACTGATCTGCGAAAGCGGATGGAAGGACAGTTACTGTCTGGCAGAACAGAAAGATTCCGGTGTTACAGTGGAAGAAGAAATCGATGGATGGCGCGATGGAGAAGGCGGTGGAGCAGTGAAAGATGCCAAACGTCTGGATTACATTTTCTGTAATACGCAGAAAAAAGTAAAGTCATCGAAAGTGGTATGTAATGGTAAGAATTACCCGGTAGTATCCGATCATTATGGAGTAATGATCGAGGTAGAAGATTAAGAGGAGGAAGATAAAATGAGCGAAAGAGCAGCAGGTATTTTAATGCCGATCAGTAGTTTACCGTCCGAGTATGGAATCGGTTGTTTTTCAAAAAGCGCATATGAATTTGTAGATTGGCTCAAAGGAGCAGGACAGAGTTATTGGCAGATTCTCCCGCTTGGACCGACCAGTTATGGAGATTCTCCATATCAGTCCTTTTCTACATTTGCAGGAAATCCGTACTTTATCAGTCTTGATGAACTGATCGAGGAAGGTGTTCTGACACGTGCAGAATGTGAGAAAGTAAACTGGGGAAAAGCAAAGGGTTCCATTGATAAAGCTTTTGATTTTAGTAAAAGATTTGGTAGTAAAGGTGTGTTTGTTTGTAGGCTTTTGCCAGTTGTACGGACTATAGTTTCTTTGATTTCAGGAACTGTTAAGGAAGATATAGTTGAATTTACAATTTACTCTACTTTTGGTATAGCCATATGGAATTTAGTATTTATCTTTGGGGGATATATAACAAGTAAAGCACTGCTGTGATAATAATGAATTATGAATGATGAGTTGAAAAAGGAGCTTTCTTAAGGAAGCTTCTTTTTTATATTTTTAGAAGAAGAGTATTTACTGGTTTTTTATGCGGAGTAGGTATTATAGGAATTTTGTGTGAAATGGTTAAATATGTACTATAAATTCTAAGAATATTATAATTAAAATAATGTATTAGTTTATGGAAATAAGAATATGAATTATATTGAGTAAGAAATAGGAGGCTTATGTATAATGATAAATTTTGCCCATAGAGGAGCAAGTTCTGATTATCCAGAAAATACATTGCTTGCTTTTGAAGAAGGAATAAAGTGTGGAGCATCAGGAATTGAACTTGATGTTCAGAAAACAAAGGATAATAAGATAGTTGTTATTCATGATGAAGAGGTTGAGAGAACCTTTAAAGGAAAAGGGTTGGTAAAGGATTTTACTTTAAGGGAGCTTAAAGAACTTCAAACTAGAAGAGCTTTGTTTGAAGGAGTGCAAGGAACAGGGATTCCAACTTTAGAAGAAGTATTAAACTTAATAAGGAATAGTGATGTGATTTTAAATATCGAATTAAAGACAGATATGATACATTATGCAGGAATTGAACAAGATGTAATAAATATGATTGAAGATTATGAAATGAAAGAAAGAGTAATTATCTCAAGCTTTAATCCAGACTCTATAAAGTTATGTAAGCAAATAGATGGAGAAATTAAAACAGGATTATTATATTATGAGCCTATAGAAAATATAGTTAAAGTTGCTAAGGAGTTAAAGGCTGATGCAATTCATCCAGATTTAAGACTGGTTTCAGCAGAGTTAATAAAGGAAGTCCATGCCAATAATTTAAAGATTAATGTATATACAGTTGATTTACCTCTATATATGAGGCTACTTATTGCAGCTAAGGTAGATGGGATTATTACTAATTATCCAGCGTTGTTAGATGAAATTATGCAAGAAGAACTTAAAGGATAAGATTGTAAAAATAGTTGATTTTAGGTAAAATGTATGATATTCTCAATTATGTAAATTTAATAAGACAGTTCGTGACCCTCCTGTCTATAAACAAAACTAGGAAGTGAAGATTATATTCTAAAACAATAGGGCATTTTTATGCCCTTTTTTTATGCTTTGGAGGTGATTTTCATGGAAAATAATATAAAAATTAATTCAACAAAAAGGTTAACATTATCAGCATTAGTAATTGCTCTTTATGTAGTTATAATGTTTTGTACACAATCTTTTGCTTTTGGGCAATTTCAAATAAGGATTGCCACAACAATATATTCTTTATCATACATCTTCCCTTTTCTAGTTTTACCATTAGGTATTGCAAATATAATATCTAACACAATAATGGGAGGTTTAGGAGTCTTAGATATGCTAGGTGGAGGATTAGTTGGAATAACAACATCATTCCTTATTGTTCTTATAAGAAAGTATAAGCTAAATATAAATTTAGCAGCAATTCCAATAATATTTGTGCCGGGACTAGGGGTAGCTACTTGGTTATCATATTTATTAGGAATACCTTATAAAGCTATGGCATTTAGCTTATGTGTAGGACAAGTTATACCAGGTATATTAGGAGTAATTATAATAAAAATACTTAGCAGTAAGATTAAGGAGATTTAATTTATGAAGGAAATAATTGTAGTTTTGCTTCCTTCATCAAAAGTGAAGAGAAGCAAAACCATATTTTATTATTTCAGTAAGAAGGTTAATCCGCATGGACCTACCCCTACATCGTATTTGTTTGTAAATTTGCCGTTTGCCGAATATTCGTTTACATAGCCATCAGTGGTATAACTTGGCCATCCTCCAACCATATTGTAAGAACTGATATAAATATTTCCGGTAAATGGATTGACTGCGATGCCACAAGGGCTATCAACAGGTTGATCTATTAAATTTTTTGTTTCATTTCCTGTTTTTGTATCTATACTGAAATAAGTATTTGCCGTTGCGCCATAAGGAGCATTGATAAGGTAAAGGGTATTATTTTTTACAGTCATTAATGTTGCTTCCGTTACATCTGTAACAACATTCATATTGTCAATTTTTTGTACTTTAGCTGATATGTCATTATAATTACCCATTGCTAAGACATATACGTTTCCTTCCGTAGTAGAACAAATTTTAGTGGGATTTAGTCCTACGGGTATTCTTTTTGCTTCTGTAAATGTCTTTAGGCCTATTTTAGAAACACTTTTTCCATTTGCATAATCTGCACCATAATTCATTCCGTCTGAGTTAGCAACATACAGGTAGCCGTTGGCCACTGTCATCTCTTCTGGATTTGGACCAACGTTTAATGTTGCATCGATAGTTAGACTAAGGGTGTCGATACGGGAAACGTACCCATCATACATAGAAACATATACTTTTCCATTAGCAGCTATAATATCACGTGGACCTTCCCCTTGAGTGGATGTCGGAACAATCTGTTTGATGGATTTAGCTGTATTTTTGTCTACTATTTCTATAATATTTGAACCATATATGGCAATATACATTTTCGAACCATATACTATTGCATCTTGAGGGGTACCTCCCAAACTTCTTTTGTTTATGTCAAAAAATACATTGTTGCTTGCTGTTCCTTTTTCAAAGTTAATAAAAGAAAGTGTTCCATTAACATTGTTGCTAAGATTACCTGCATTAATAACGTACAAGCCTGTTGCCTCGGTTGGCGAAGTTGCTTCAGGAGTCGTGTCGGGTTGTGAAGAAGGGTCTTCTTCCGGATCTCTAGGAACTTCGATCTCATTGTCATCATCGTTACAAGCATAGAACAGCGGGGCTATACTAAATAAGGCTGCTGCAAAAAATAAATGTTTGAATTTCATACTTATATAATTTTTAAAAATGAATACTGCAAGTTAGTTTATAGCTTCTACCCGGCATCGGGTAGCTTTTCACTATGTCATATTGTTTATTTCCCAAATTAATAATATCTCCCCGAAGATTGTATGTAAACTTCTTTATCTTGAAGCTGCGGTATAATGAAAGGCCGTATTCTATATATCCATCCATTTCATTACTTGGACGATTTTCGGATGCAATATACCGTTTGCTCACACCCGTAGCATGAAGAGAAGCATTTATGAAAGGATTTTCCAAGGCTAAAGAAGCACCTGCGCTATGACGTGGGGTATATGCAATCTGATGTTTGTAATATACGACTTCCGGGTCTGTTTTATCTACTGCATATTGATAGGTATAGTTTCCGGTCAATAGTAAGGAATAATGTTTTGCCAGTTGGAAAGTGGTGTTTATATTGGCATCTACTCCCCAAATTTCTACTTTGCCTAAATTTACCATATTCCAGATAAACATATTATAGGGCATTGCCACAATTTTATCTTTTACCTTATTATAATCCCCATCCAATGTCAGACTGATTGCTGGTAGCCAGCTTGTAAAGTTGTTCTGGTAAGTGATACCTATATTATATTGTTGAGCCTTTTCGGGACGAAGATCACGGCTACCCATCCGGTCAAAGTAGTTTTCAGAAAAAGTAGCCACTCTGAATATGTCTTTATAGGAAGCCCGAAGGTATAGCTGTCCGTCTGTACAAGGTTTCCATGAAAAAGAGAAGGAAGGGGATAATTTTCGCCGGTTCTCAGCTCCGTTTCCTTCTTTTGCACCATTAAGATATATCGATCCGAGTAGTATGGCAACAGCTGTTATGTTATCAGTTTGATATCGGAGAGTTGCTGTTTGTAATATAGAATGCCGGTAAGGGCTTGTATTATTAGGAGTATTGGCATTTAGGTTATTATATATGTAATCTGCCGCATAAACCATGCTCCAGTGACTAGTCGGAGTATATAGTAATGCTCCTGATGTATAGTATTCTCGTTGGAAATAACGGTCGTTTAATTCTCCTCCGGGGTATTTTCCTCCTTCATCGTGGTAATGAGATTGGCTCCAGTTAAATTTCCCATTGATTAACAAAGAAAGATTATTTTCCCAATAAGTACGGTAATGTACTTGTGAAAAGAAATTTCGTTCGCGTAACTTCTCACGGCTTTTCGCGTTGTAAAGAATGACTGCACCGGGTAATTGCTGATTTGTATCGTAATAATAAATCTTTCCGTTCAGTGTGCTTCTGTTATTAGGGCTGATGTAAAGATTCAGTTCTCCTCTGTAGGTTTGAATGTTGTTGTTATAGCGTTTTTCTTTGGAAACATAATCTCCGTTGACTAAAGTGAAAGGATATAGGTTATCTGCTCTCATAAATTCACCAGTGGTAGATGCTGAAATCTTTTCGTTAAACTTTTGTTCGTAGCGGATAAGGGGATTAATCATCCCGAAAGAACCTGTCTTTATCTGTCCCGTCAAGTGATTTTTTTTGTTTGAAAAATCCGGGGATATGCTTTGTAATTTTAAGGCGGCAGCAGAAGCAACTGTACGTGCCGGTACAAAAATATCTTCATTGTCCCCAATGGTCAGTGAAATTTGTTGAATATTGTCAATAGAGAAACGAGACAAGTCTATTTGTCCGCTTTGACAATCACTGAGTGTAACCCCGTCATAAACTACGGCTGTATGTTTGGCTCCTAAACTCCGGACGGAGATAGTTTTCATTCCTCCTGCACCCCCATAATCCTTTATGTTGACTCCTGAAAAGCGACGTAAAGCATCAGCAATATCCGTAATGCCTTGTTGTTGCAATTGCTTCTTGTTGAGTTGTTGGAAGGGACTGCTACTTTTAACCTGTTGCTTGGTACGTTCAGCCGTAACCGTAACTTCGTCTATTTTATGCACTTTTCCGGTGATGGAATCTCCTTTCTCCTGTGCCTGTATTTCAAGCGGCAATAGGAGAAAGCTGCAAAGCAGACAAAGCCAT
>ENA-OPCV01002816-OPCV01002816.1-human-gut-metagenome-genome-assembly--contig:-NODE-2816-length-10429-cov-3.443995_pt1 | contig 10429 bp, 9 predicted proteins | sample MGYA00241257_ERZ501494 | MGnify/ENA primary metagenome ERZ501494 (study PRJEB25962, sample SAMEA2042618) | human gut metagenome | biome: human gut; feature: human-associated habitat; material: faeces...
TGATATAGCCTCCGGCAGGATTGCAGAGGCATTCTTGAAATAATATAATAGGATGATATTATCCGTGATGGGGCAAATGTTTTGCAGATTGGAGAACAGATATGAGTAGAAAAAAGAATAGAAAAAAGAATTTTGTTAAGCAAATAGCAGTTGTAAACAAAACCCCTGTGAAACAGGAGGAACAGATGGTACAGCTGGATTTAGGACCGCGAAGAAGTGTTGCGTTCATCGGTTCGGAATGCTATCCATTTGTTAAGACTGGCGGACTGGGAGATGTTATGTCTGCGCTTCCAAAGACTCTGGCGAAGTTAAATCTGGATGTTAAGGTAATTCTTCCAAGATATAAATGTATTCCTCAGAAGTTTCAGGAAAAGATGGAGTACAGAGGTTCTTTTTATATGGATCTTTGTTCTGACGGGAAACAGTATTATGTAGGAATCATGGAATATCAGAAAGATGGAGTTGTCTATGATTTTATCGACAATGACGAGTTCTTTTCCTGGGGTAATCCGTATACGAACCTCATAGATGATATTCCGAAGTTCTGTTATTTTGCTAAGGCATCGCTTGCCGCACTCAATTATCTGGACTGGACACCTGACATCGTACATTGTCATGACTGGCAGGCAGCTTTAGTACCGCTTTATTTAAGAACCTGTTTTCAGAATACGAATGTTGGACGGGCAAATGCAGTACTTACGATACATAATCTGAGATTCCAGGGAATATATGACAGAAAAATGATTCAATACTGGTCAGGTCTTCCGGATTATGTATTCAATAAAGACTGCATGATTCAGAACTGGCTGGATGCCAATATGTTAAAGGGCGGTATCGCTTACTGTAATAAAATTACGACAGTTAGCAATACTTATGCGGGCGAGATTCAGACGGAAGAGTACGGTGAAGGTCTTGCGGAACATTTGAGATATCATAATAATAAAATCAGAGGAATTGTGAATGGAATTGATACAGATAACTGGAATCCTGCAACAGATAAACTGTTAACAGCTAATTATGATGCCGAGTCAGCAGTAGAAAATAAAAAGATAAACAAGAAAGCACTCCAGGAATCTTTGGGATTAGAAGTGGATGACCATAAGATGGTGATCGGACTTATTTCACGTCTTACCAACCAAAAAGGCCTTGATCTTGTAAATGCTGTAATTCCGGGGATTATGGATGGGAATACACAGGTGGTGGTTCTTGGTACCGGTGATGCCTGGTATGAAAATACATTCCGTTATTATGAATATAAATATAAAGGCAGTTTCTGCGCATACATTGATTACAATGAAAATGTCGCCCACGGTATTTATTCGGGCTGTGATGCGATCCTGGTTCCGTCAAGATTTGAACCATGCGGGCTTACACAGCTCATAGCTATGAGATATGGTGCGATTCCGATTGTCAGAGAAACAGGAGGACTTAAAGATACCGTTTCCCCTTATAATATGTACGACAATACAGGGAATGGTTTTACATTTGACCGGTATGAAAGCGGACTTCTTTACGATGCCATTAACAGGGCAAAGACGCTCTATTTTGAGAGCAGAAAGTATTGGGATGATATGGTAATCCGGGATATGAACAAAGATGTTTCCTGGGAAAAGAGTGCAAAACAATACAAAGATTTGTATGTAGAGCTGACACCGAGAAACTAAAAAAATATATGTAATAAAAATTATAAGGGTGTGTTGTTCTTAAGTGGAACGCACACCCTTGTAAAAGGTGAGAAATAAAAGGACATTTGTCCTAAATAAAAAGAAATATTGGTGCTAGAATATAGAGGTAGATGAGCTTTGCCAGAAAGTAGGAATGGTGTTCCAGAATCCGAATGATCAGATTTTCAAAAATACAGTTTTGGATGAAGTGATGTTTGGCCCGCTTCAGATTGGAATGAGCAAAAAGCAGGCGAAAGAAGTTGCATTAAAAGCACTGGATATGGTAGGCTTGAAGGGAGCGGAGAAGATCAATCCTTATGAGCTTGGATATAAGGATGCATTTTTTGAGTCCCGAAGAGTTTGTTGCTTATAAAAAAGCGAACGCATAATACGAAAGGCAGGGGTTATTATGAGAGCATTTTGGATCGTACTGGACAGTGCAGGAATAGGAAATGCACCGGATGCAGAAGCATTTGGTGATGAGGGAAGCAATACATGGAAGACTTGTTATGATTCCGGAAAACTGCATATTCCGAATATGGAAAAATTGGGGATTTATAACATTGACGAGATGAATTATGGGGATAAGTCTTTAAGTCCAATTGGATGTTACGGAAGACTTCATGAAAAATCTATGGGAAAAGATACGACCATCGGGCATTGGGAGATGGCAGGTATGATATCTCCGAAACCATTTCCGGTATATCCAGACGGATTCCCGAAGGATGTGCTGGATGAATTCCGAAAGCAGACAGGACGGGAAGTGCTGTGTAATAAACCATATTCCGGAACAGAAGTTATCAAGGATTATGGGCGTGAGCACATGGAAACAGGTGCGTTGATCGTATATACATCCGCTGACAGTGTGTTCCAGATTGCAGCTCATGAAGATGTTGTGCCGGTAGAAACCCTGTATGAATATTGCAAAATAGCAAGAAAGATTCTGATGGGCGCTCATGCAGTAGCAAGAGTCATTGCAAGACCATTTGTAGGACAATATCCGAACTTCGAAAGAACAGACCGTAGACATGACTTTTCGCTTGTGCCGCCAAAACAGACGGTGCTGGATGATCTGAAAGATGCCGGAAAAGATGTTATCGGTGTTGGCAAGATATATGATATATTTGCCGGAAAAGGAATCACAGAGACAACTGCGAACCATGGAAATAAAAAGAACATGGAGAAAGTATTTGAGTTGCAAAAGAAAGATTTTAATGGACTGTGCTACATTAATCTGGTTGATTTTGATATGATATATGGCCATCGAAGAGATATTTTAGGATATACAACTGCATTAAATGAATTTGACAAGGATCTTGAAATATTTCTTGCTAATATGCGCGGCGATGATGTGTTATTTATCACAGCTGATCATGGCTGTGATCCGGGATATAAAGGAACTGATCATACGCGTGAGTCTGTACCGCTTCTGGGTTACAGTAAATGCTGGAAACAGGGCGTGAATATCGGAACAAGAGATACTTACGCTGATATAGCGGCCACCCTTGCACAGATATTTGAAATCGAGTATCATGGTGATGGTACAGGATTTCTTGAAATGCTAAAATAAAGACTGAAAATGAATAGTAATTAAAGTAATGAATGGGGCAGAAGCGCCTGACGGGCGATTTTGCCCCTGTAACTGTCATAAGCGAAAATAGAAAGGATGATAGAAAACGAAATATGATAAAACATGTATTATTTGACTTGGATGGGACATTACTTCCTATGGATCAGAATGAATTTGTAAAGTATTATATGCCACTTCTGGCAAAACGATTTGTAAAATATGGAATGGAGCCGAAAGCGCTGATCGGGACGATCTGGAAAGGTGTGGAGGCAATGGTACTGAATGATGGAAGCACGACCAACGAGGATGCCTTCTGGAAATGTTTTGAAAAAATATCCGGGCTTTCCAAAGCAGAGGTAGAGCAGGAGACGTTGGATTTTTATGCAAATGAATTTAATGAGGCAATTGCATCTACAAAACCGAATCCGCGCGCAGACCAGGTTGTTAAACTGTTGAAAGAACATGGTGTGAAAGTGTACCTTGCGACCAATCCGATCTTCCCGCGTGTGGGAACTATGAACCGTATCCGCTGGGCAGGAATCGATGCAGAAGACTTTGAAGTTATTACGACCTATGAAACATATCATTACTGCAAGCCGAATCCGAAATATTTTCAGGAAGTTATGGAGGAGTTTGGACTTAATTCAAAAGAATGCCTCATGGTAGGAAATGATGTGCAGGAAGACCTGACGATCCGCTCCCTTGGCGTAAAGACATATTTATTAACAGATACACTGGAAAATAAAAAGAACATTCCATTAGAAGAAGTTGAGACAGAGTACAAAGGGACTATGGAAGAATTATATGAATGGTTTCAGTCATATTTTGTTCACAATTAGTTTTCATTTTAAACATAGTTTCATCACACTTTGTGTCTATACTATTAATTGTTCGAAAGAACAAAACAATTTTCTTTTTCATAACTTTTTCCTCAGGGCTGCAACCTCCCAAACATGCAGTCCTATTTTATTGTCTAAAATTAAATTTAAGGATATATACAGCACCAAATAGCTGCTCTACAATATGAGTTATTTTCTATAGTTGCTGCGCCACTTATATTTTGCTGATTATACAAACTCGCCCAAAAGCGGCTCAAACAGTGTATAATCAGCAAAGCTATGCTCGCAACTATGACGAAAATGACTCAATTATTGTAGAGCAGCTATTTGGTGCTTTGTATATAGCGTTAAATTTATGCGGGAGGAGAGGGAGCTCTTGCCTTTTTCGCTTCGCGTATGCGAAAGTTGTGAAGGTTAGGTTATTTTATATTTCATAAGAAGAAGGAGTAGTGGGAGTCGGCGGAAGTTTCAAGAATAGGAAAATTTCATGAAGGTCTGCTTGCGGTTCAGATAACTGCTTAGTGGCGGGAAGAAGATATAAATTGTAAATTCCCGGCTATAGAAATAGTAACCCCTGAATAAAATAATTGAGCAATTTGCGTTGTAGTTGCGAGCATAGCCTGTGTGATTATACACTGTTTGAGCCGTCTTTATGGCGAGTTTGTATAATCACACAGAGATAAGCGGCGCAGCAACTACAGAAAATTGTCTCATATTTTATTCAGGGGTTACTATTATATATAGGGTCAAAATTACAATTTATATTTTCGTTTACACCATCCGATCATGCTCTGTGAAAAATTCCGTTGTAGTCGGGTAGGTATAACTCTTACCAATTTCCTTGAGCAGCACGACATTTAATTTTCCACCCAGGTTTTTCTTGTCGAGGGCAATGGCTCCAATCAGGTCGTGGAGCATAAGGTCACACTTGTGTGGAAGTCCATAGATATCCAGGACTTTGCGTATATGTTCCGCTTCGCCGGGTTTCGTCAGTCCCATTTCCTCTGCAATCTTTGTAATCTGATACATTCCGATGGCAACTGCCTCACCGTGGCTTTCGCGTGTGTAGTGGTAATGCTGTTCGATTGTGTGTGCCAGAGTGTGACCAAAGTTCAGGAGCATGCGCTCGCCGGTGTCGAACTGATCGTGCTCAACAACGATTCGCTTGATATCTACACAGCGATAGATAACTTCGGTCAGATCTTTCTTCAAATCTTCAAATGAGGTGTGTGCCTCCAGATTTTTGAATAAATCAGCATCCCAGATGCAGCCGTATTTGATGACCTCGCCCATACCGTCGTTGATGTAACGCTCTGGCAGTGTATTTAACACAAGTGGGTCGATGAGCACAAGAGCCGGCTGATAAAAAGCACCGACCAGGTTCTTGCCTTCCGGCAGATCTACGGCGACTTTTCCACCGACGGAAGAATCGACCTGTGCCAGAAGTGAGGTCGGAATCTGGATAAACTTGATCCCGCGAAGGAAGCTTGCGGCTGCAAATCCTGCCAGATCTCCGATGACGCCGCCTCCGAGGGCAATGATCAGATCACTTCGTGAAAAACGGGCTTCCAAAAGTGCGGAATAGATTTTCGGAAGACTTTGAAAACTCTTGGTTGGCTCACCGTGTGGGAGAATAAGAGAATGAACCTCATATTTATCTTCCAGTGTTTTTACAATAGTATCTCCGTACAGAGGAAATACGTTGTCGTCTGAGATGATCATGATTTTTTTTCCGGAGTAAACTTTTTCGATATAGCTTCCGGTATCTTTCAAAATATTATTTTCAATATAAATGGAGTAGCTGTGTGCTCCGAGGTCTACATATAATTCCATGCTGATAATCCTCTTCTTTCTTTTACACCTGTGAAAACGTCAAGACCCGCGAACGGGTCTTGAATAGTTAAAATGTTTTTCCGACTACTTTTGCGATCTCAGCAACCTGTTTCAGCAGTGCATCATATTTCGCAGGTTTCAGAGACTGGGAACCGTCGCACAGTGCCATCTCAGGATTGTTGTGAACCTCGATCATCAGACCGTTTGCTCCTGCAGCAACAGCAGCCTTAGCCATTGGTTCAACCAGCCACCATTTTCCACCGGCATGGCTTGGATCAATGATGATCGGAAGATGTGAAAGTTTCTGGATAACCGGGATGCTCTGGAGATCCAGTGTATTTCTTGTATAGGATTCAAATGTACGGACACCGCGCTCACATAAAATGACATTTTCATTACCGGATGCCATAATGTATTCTGCAGACATCAGCCACTCTTCGTAGGTAGCGTTTAGACCACGTTTCAGAAGAATCGGGCGGTCTACCTGTCCTAACTGTTTCAACAGATCGAAGTTCTGCATGTTTCTTGCACCAATCTGTATCAGGTCAACTTTTTCGTTGAATACATCCAGATATTCGGCGGACATCAATTCTGTAACGATTGGCAGTCCTGTTGCAGCTTTTGCTTCACAGAGGATATTCAGACCTTCAAGACCGAGTCCCTGGAATGAATATGGACTTGTACGAGGTTTGAAAGCACCACCGCGGAGCATGTTGGCTCCGGAAGCTTTCGCAGCTTTTGCAATCTCAAGAACCTGGTCTACAGACTCTACAGAACAAGGTCCGGCGATCAGCGCCAGATTATCTCCTCCAACCTTGACTCCGGACACATCGATGATGGAGTTGTCCGGGTGGAAAGCGCGGCTTGCTAATTTGTAAGGCTCCTGCACATGCATAACCTTTGTGACAGCAGGATCAACTTCGAAGAGTTTCGCGTCGATACGTGATGTGTCACCGATACAGCCGATGATCGTCATCTCTGCTCCTTCAATTACGTGAGTGTCCAGACCTCTTGCTTTGACCATATTTTCAACACGTTCAATATCTTCCTTTGGGGAAAGTGGTTTTAATACAATAATCATAATAGTAACTCCTTCTATACCTTTATATATGTAACATCTATAATATTCGCACTGTAAAATTTTAGTTGTTTAAAGTGTGAAACTAATACATATAGTACCCCGTTAGAATAGCATTTGTCAATGGGTTTTATGAAAATATCTCTCATTATGTTCCAGTTTAATTAAGTTGACTTGATACAGGGCATTTGCTAAAATGAAAGAGGAAAAATAAGGGTTTATCTAGCAACAAAAAAGTTTACAAAGACAGAAAATTTTCAAGGGAGAGTAAGGGAAATTTAATAAGGAGGAAATGCGATGTTAGAGTTAACATTTGGGGAACAGGTCAAAATCGTTCTGAACCGTAAAGATATGACGATCAAGCAGCTTGCGGAGATGATTGAAGAACGAACAGGAAAGAAAATGTCCAGACAGAATCTGACGCAGAGACTGGCCAGAGATAATTTTCAGGAACAGGACATGCGTTTAATTGCATCTATATTAGAGTGCCCATTTCATCTGAGTATACTGGAAGAGAATGCGGATAGTGAATATACAACCCGTGAAAATATCAAAATCGATAAGCGAGCTGAAAATAATATTATTATAGATGAAGAACCACAACAGCTGACACTGAATCTGGAGTATGATGAACCAGAGCAGGTACAGGAAGAACAGCCGGTAAAAGCAAGGGAATTTGGCATATCTGGAGCAGAACGTGATATTACAATTGGAGAACTGGTAGATATCCATAAAGATTTAGATCAGATGGAAGAAACATCAGAATATGCAGACCAGACAGAATATGCAGACCAGACAGAATATGAAGAATCGGTAGAATATGAAGAACCGGTAGAATATGAGGAGCCGGCAGAATATGAAGAATCGGCAGAATATGAAGAAGAGCCGCAGTCTTCGGAAGATGTTGAGTATGACAAGCAGGAGGATGTGAAGGATATTCTGGAAGAAATGGCTGCGATAGAGGCTGAAGAGAAGAAGGCAAGAGAAGACAGAGAAGAAAGAGAAAGAGAAAGAGAGCGAGAAAAGGAACAGGAAAAAGAGCAGGAGAAGCCACGTGGCTGGAGGGCTTATTTCCCGCGCCGTAAGAAAAAGCAAGCAGAGGCGGTTCATGAGGACAAGCAGGAAGCTGCCACAGAACAGTTGGAGGCAGAATCTGCGATGAATCAGGCGCAGCCGGAAGACAAGACAGAAGAGGCTGTATCAGAAGAACCGTATCAGGAGTCAGAAGAATATCAGGAGCCGAAAGAATATCAGGAAGCTGAAGAGCATCAGGAGCCGGAAGAATATCAGGAAGCTGAAGAGTATCAGGAGTCAGAACCGTATCAGGAAGAGAAGCAGGCATACGAAGAATATGTTGAGGAAAATCAACAGGATATGGAAGAAGAGTTTGCTGATACCGCACAGGATTGGGAAGCTCCGGAAGAAGAAAATGTGGGTGATATCAACCCATATACGGGCATGGAATATGAATCCAACAGTGTGAGAATGCATCCAAAGAGAATCGGTTATGTCCAGGTCTATGACAGAAGTGATCATCAGTGGACCGACATGACAGAGTGGGCATTCCTTGGATATCAGGAGCGCAAGAAAGCGCTTCTCGGCAAGGATTACGAGCCTCCGATTTATCTGGATTAAGTAATAGTAGATCATTTGTGAGGAGAAATAAGAAGATGAGATGGGAAGAACTTCTGTCGGCAAAGAGATGTCGTGGTGGACAGACGAGAGGGAGAAATGCTAAAAGTTCAGACTTGCGGAGTGAATTTGAAAAAGATTACCATCGAATTATTGGCAGTGCTTCATTTCGAAGACTTCAAGATAAGACACAGGTATTTCCACTGGATAAAAGTGATTTTATCCGGACAAGACTAACTCATTCTCTGGAGGTTTCTTCTTTTGCAAAATCTCTTGGACAGAACATCGGAGAAAACATTTTAGTTTACAAAAAAGATTCTGAGTTTACACCACAGATGAAAGAAGATATATGTAATATTTTGCAATGCGCAGGGCTGATTCACGATATCGGGAATCCGCCCTTTGGGCATTTTGGAGAAGATGTGATCCGGGAGTGGTTCGAACGGAAGCTGCCACTTATGACATATCATGGAAAGCCGATGGAACAAGTGATGAGCCGGCAGATGGTAGAGGATCTGTATCATTTTGAAGGAAATGCACAGGCGTTCCGGCTTGTGACGAAACTGCATTTTCTAGTGGATGAGCGAGGTATGAACCTGACGTATGCGCTTCTGAGCACCATTGTAAAATATCCGGTGCCGTCCACAGGAATCGACTTGGATTCCGGGGATATTAAGACGCGCAAGATGGGATATTATCTGGCAGATGAGAAAATGTTCCGTGAGATCGAGAGGGAGACTGGAACGAATGGCTGTCGGCATCCGTTGACGTTTATATTAGAGGCGGCAGATGACATAGCATATAAGACTGCGGATATCGAGGATGCATTTGTAAAAGGGTACTTAAGTTATCATACATTGCTGGAGGAACTTAAGGAACTGCAAATGATGTATCATCAGGAAACGAATACATTTCGCCCGGCGGATAAGCTGGAAGAGTTATATTTTCGTGGGAAAGAGATGCATGTGGCAAATCCAGAGGAGTATGCAGTAAAGAACTGGATCATCCGTGTGCAGGGATTTGTGATCAACTGCGCAACTTATGGGTTTACATCGAATTATGATGCAATTATGAAGGGTGAATATAAGTATGATCTGTTTCACGGTACTTACTGTGAGCGGCTGATGCAGCTTCTTGGTGACCTGGCATACAGAGAAGTCTTTACATCGGAACCTATTTATCGAATGGAAGTGACAGAATCTGTCATGCTGAGTGATCTTTTGGATAAGTTTATGACAGCAATCATCAAATATGATGACCCGTTGCAGAAATTAAATTCCATGGATCTTAGGATTGTATCATTTATTTCTGATAACTATAAGCGGGCATATCATTGTCAGGCAGAGGGCAAGACGGAGGCGGAAAAACTGTATTTGAGGATTCTGCTTGTGACAGATTATATATGTGGAATGACGGACAGCTATGCAATGCGTCTTTATCAGGAAATGCGAGGAATGTTTTTGAGTGGAACAGAATAGACTGTGGTAAATGATACAAGTCAGGACGGATAGGATTGAAGAGGTTTATTCGATATCTGTATGAATATGAAGGGAATCAGAAAAAAAGAAATGTCGGGTTTGTAAAAGTCGAACAAGATGGGAAAGAAACAACGATTTCTGTACATGGGAAAGGGCTGTGTGGAAAAAGCAATGAAAACATTTCCTGTTATCTTATAAAATTGGATTCTGAGACGGGAAATATACTTTTCGTTCCGGCAGGAGAGATACAGATTGGAATGATTTCCTGCGGGGGATGTTTTTGCTATACAGAAGAACTGATAAGAGCTGGCTATGGAAAGACAGAGCAGAGTGTC
>ENA-OPCV01002817-OPCV01002817.1-human-gut-metagenome-genome-assembly--contig:-NODE-2817-length-10426-cov-2.215794_pt1 | contig 10426 bp, 12 predicted proteins | sample MGYA00241257_ERZ501494 | MGnify/ENA primary metagenome ERZ501494 (study PRJEB25962, sample SAMEA2042618) | human gut metagenome | biome: human gut; feature: human-associated habitat; material: faeces...
AACGCCAAGCGACCTTTATGTAATCCATAAAGGTGAAGTGTATCATTGCTATATTTCCGAGCTTGAAGAGTGTTGTGAAGCTCTTGGTATCGAGGTGCCGTGCAAGTTGGTAAATAATTATGGTGAACTCCAGTTCGGAGACGACTGGATTACATTGTAAAATATAACCAAATAACATAGAAAGAATCTCAGCCGACTTATTTATCTGCTGAGATTCTTTCTTTATTTAAAAATTTTACTTCTACATATAATTTGTTTGCAAATGATTGTACTACATTTTTTAATAAATATTGTTCTTCTGTCATCTGGTCACATTTAGGGAATTCTTTTTTGGTAAATACATGGCGTATGGATACTTCTAAATTTGCACAAAATCTATTATACGCTTTTCCTACTTCATAGTTTTTTATTGTTAATGCAATTAATTTTTTTATATCACTTATGCTATATACTTGTTTCAATATACAAATTACTAATAAATATGCTATTTGTGCTCTGTTATATTTCTTTTTTTCTGGTGCTGGCATTACTCCTTGTTTTACATAGTTATTTATCATTGTTTTTGTTATTACTTTGTCTTCTTTGTTTATGAAATATGCTCCTAAGTATCTTTCTATATAGTTTACTACTTGATCTAAATATAAGTCTATATCTGGTAGTTCATTCCATCTTGGCATATGAAATTTTAGTATTGCTTCTATTTGTTCTTCCATTTCTACACTTCCTTTGTGTTACATTTTAACAGATTTATAGTCTTTTTTCAAGTTTTTGCATAACTTTAAACAACAAATTAAAAACAGCTATCTGTTTTAGATTAGCTGTTTGAAATATAAATTATTGATTTCTTATGATATAAAATTTGAATTAAATTTATAATAGATTATAATAATCTTGTTTTTCTGAAAATATATGTAATATATAAACTTTTTCATTTATATTATCTACTTTGTAAATTATAATAAATTTATTAACTATTAATTTTCTAATATTCTTTTTGTCATTTTTTAACTTCATATATCGTTCTGGAAAAATAGACAATGTAGATACTGTATTTCTAATGTCATAATATAATTTTTTCTTATATAAATATGAATTAGGAAAGAAATATAATATCTTTTCTAACTCTTCCAGAAACTGGTTTGTTAAATTAACATTATATTCTTTCATAACTCGTACTTTTCCTCCAATTCTTTAAATGCTTGTTTTGCAGAAACATATTTTCCTTCTTCAATTTGTTTAAGACCTGTATTTATTTTTTCATATATTTCATTCTTAAATGCTTCAAAGTCCGAATATTTCTTATTAAAAATTTCCTCAACTTTATTCGTAATTTTAATATCTTCACTTTTTTCATATGCCTCATTACTTAATATTACCAAGTCATTAGTACCGTTTTTTGTAATATACACTGGCTCTTGAGTTTCATGGCAAATCCTTGAAATTTCATTATAATTATTTCTTAACTCGGCACATGGTCTTATTATCGCCATAATCTCACCTCCTTTTTATTATATGCAAATTATATCTTTATTATGATATATTGTCAATATTTTTACTATATTTTATAATTTTTAAGAGCAGCTATTTAAGCTGCCCTCAATTATTTCAAAATTCTTAATGTATTAAATATTGTTAAAATTGTAACACCAACATCAGCAAAAACTGCTTGCCACATACCACTAAGACCAATTGTGCTAAGGAATAAAATTAAAACTTTAACTGTAATTGCAAATACTAAGTTTTGTCTTATAATTCTACAAGTCTTTTTAGAAATTTTTATAGCATCTAAAATTTTTGAAACATTGTCTGTCATTATAACTACATCAGATGCTTCTATTGCAGATTCTGAACCAACTCCACCCATTGAAATTCCTACATCTGCTCTTGCCAAAACTGGTGAATCATTTATTCCATCTCCAACAAATGCAACTTTTGATTTTTCATCCTTTTTATTTATAATTTCTTCAAATGCATTATATTTATCTTGTGGTAACATTTCAGATTTTATATTTTGTATTCCAATTTCTTTTCCTGTTTTTTCTGCTATTTGCTTGTTATCTCCTGTAAACATATTTGTCTTAATTCCTAGTGCTTTTAGTTCTTTTATTGTTTCAACTACACCATCTTTTACTGTATCTCCTAAGTAGATTATTCCAGCTAATTTATCATTTATTTTTAGATATATTTTTGTTGCTCCTTCTTCATTCGTATCATTTGCTTCAACTAAAACTGAATTTCCTACTAATACTGTCTCTCCATTATATTGATAGCTTAAGCCTTTTCCTGCAATTTCTTTAAACTCTTGAACTTCTGCTACTTCTTCTTTATTAGCTTTCATAATTGATTTTGCAATTGGATGATTTGAATATTTTTCTCCCATTGCTGCATATTTTAACACTTCTTGTTCTGTATAGTTTTCAAATGTATCTATTTTGGTTATCTCAAATTCGCCTTTTGTAAGTGTTCCTGTTTTGTCAAACACAATTTCTTTTATGTCTTTTATTGCATCTATGTAGTCACTTCCTTTAATAAGAATTCCTTCTTTTGAGGATTTTCCTATTCCTGAAAAATAGCTAAGTGGTACTGATATTGCAATTGAACATGGACATGAAATTACTAAAAATATTAATGCTCTGTAAATGCTTCCATTGTTTCCTGTGTATGGAATATCTGTAAATAGTGGTAAAAATATTGCTACAATAGCAGCTAACCCTATTACTATTGGTGTATAAATTGATGATGCTTTATTTACAAATGTTTCTGTTTTAGCTTTTTTATCTGTTGCATTTTCTACTAAATCTAGAATTCTGCTTACTGTAGAATTTTCATATTTTTCTGTAACTTTTACTTCTATCATTCCATCTACTACAATACTTCCTGATAATACATTTTCACTTTCAGAGACTTGTGTTAATTTACTTTCTCCTGTTAAAGAAGCTGTATTCAAGTCTGCTGTTCCTTTTTTTACAATTCCGTCTAGTGGAACTTTCTCTCCTTCTTTTATTAAAATAGTATCACCTATTTTTACTTCTTCTGGTGAAACTTTTTTGATATCATTTTCTGTTTTTAAATTTGCATATTCTGGTTTAATATCCATCAAATCTTTGATAGATTTTCTACTTTTACTAATTGATTTTTCTTCAAGTATTTTTCCTATTTCATATAAAGTAATTACCATTAATCCTTCCATATGTTCCCCAACTAAGTAAGCACCAACACATGAAACTGTAATTAAAAAGTTTTCGTTTATTTTTTTACTTGCAAATAACATTTTAAATGCATTTTTTGCAGTTCTGTATAATAAAATTACATATCCTAAAATTATAAATATTGTACTAATTGTATCTGGTAATTTTGCATATAAACCAATTCCTGCTATTATAATTCCTATTAATAATCTTGCTATTTGAGCTCCCATTTTAGATTCTTTTTTATTTTCTATCTCTTTCATTTTTTCTGCTGAAATCATTTCAACATCTGGCTCCTGCTCTTTTACAGCTTTTCTAACTTCTTCTACACTTACTGTGTCTGTTTCATATGTTAATTTTAGTTTTGCAAAATTAACATTTACATTGTGCAATTCAGGATTTTTTGCTAATTTTTCCTGTATTTCATTTGCACATGCTGCACAGTCTAAATCTTTTAATATAAATTCATATCTCTTCATATTTTGCCTTCCTTTCTGCACATTTCAGATCGCTTTTTTTCCGTGCAATTTTGCACATTTCAGATCGCTTTTTTTCCGTGCATTATTTTCTTTCATATTCTTCTTCTATATGTCTCTTGGCCATTTCATACATTTCAGAAACATGCTCATCATCTAGTGAATAATATACTATTTTTCCTTCTTTTCTGAATTTTACTAATTTTGCCTGTTTTAATACTCTTAATTGATGTGATATTGCTGATTGCGTTGAATTTGTGATTTCTGCTATATCTCCTACACATAATTCCGCTTCTAATAATGCACTTATTATTTTCATTCTTGTTGTATCTCCAAATACCTTAAATACTTCTGCTATATCAAATAATAAGTCATCACTTGGCATTATCTTTTTTATTTTTTTTACTTTTTCTATATCTACTATTCCGTCTTCCATACTTCCTCCTTTTTATTCTTTTGTTTTCGTATGAATAGTTGTTCATATGTTTATATCTTCATGTTATCATTATTATATGTCTTTGTCAATAGGTATGTTAAAGTTTTTTATAACAAACAATTAACTAAATACCAACTTGCAATTTTCCATCAAAATTGTTATACTATAATAGTATATATTTTTTAAGCTTAAGGAGGAATTACTATGATACGTCTGATATGTCATCTTTTTCTTTTTGTTCTGTTTATTGGGTTGCTTCAAATTATCTTTGACCTTTGTACAGAAATGCGAGAAGATTCAAACACAATCATACGGCTTATGGGATACTTATTAGACATTGCAGTGTCTTTTTTCTTAATTTTAGTAATTTTACATTTTTTACTTTGATGTGAAATTATTGATATTTTCCTATAAGATTCCTTCAAAAAATATAGCCATTTAACAAACGTTAAGTGGCTATATTTTTAAACCTTTTATTTACTTCATTCCAATTCACAATATTCCAAAATGCATTAATATAATCTGGTCTTTTAGTTTTATATTGTAAAAAATACGAGTGTTCCCACATATCTAAAACTAATAATGGTTTACATCCCCATAGAGTTAAATTCTGATGTTTTTCACATTGTAAAATTTCTAATTTGCAAAAATCAGGTACCCATACTAACAAATTCCAACCAGAAGCTTCCACAACTTTGCTACTTTCTGTGAATTGTTCTTTAAATTTTTCGTAACTTCCGAAGTCTTTAATTATTTGTTCCATTAGGTTATTATCTGGACTTGTTGGAACAGCTGGCCCCATGTTTTCAAAAAATAATTCATGCAGGATTACCCCTGACCCAAAAAAGCTTAAATCTTTTTCTAAACATTTTATACTTGTAAAATCATTTGTTTTTCTTGCATCTTCTAGCTTTTCTTTAGTTTTGTTTGTGTTATCTACATACCCTTTATATAAAATATTATAATGTATATCTAATGTGTCTTGATTGTAATATGGTTCTAATGCATTTAATGGATATGGTAATTCTTTCATTTTTATCATTGTGCTTCCTCCTCTCATTTATTATATTGGTATTAAAAAAATTCATACCATTTAAAGTATGAATTTTTTTAATTATAAGTCACAATATGATATAACACATTTTCCGTTTTGATTTGTTACACCAAATTCAATATCTTCTGATTCTTTAGAACCATCAAGTGCTATATTGTTTACTTTAGCAATATATTCTGTATCTGAATAATCACCTTTTATTGTAATGCTTTCTACTTCATATTCAGTTCCTGTTGCTCCTCCATCAAAGTAATATACTATACCATTAACTTCTTTTAATCCTTGTGTTCCGTTTGAATTAAACCATTCTTCTGTCATATAATTCATCATTGCGCTTTTAAATGTTGACCATTTAATGTCTGTTTTTTTATAGTTGTCATTGTCTGGATTACCATCTGGTTCTTCTTTCATTAATTTTAGTTCTTGTAACATCCCACTAGGAGAACCATCTCTTTTTCCTACTAGATTTAAATATGATTGTATTGATTTTTTTATTGTATCTTCTGAAAATTTATTTTCTTCTGTTTTTGATGTACTACCTATATTATTAGTATTGTTTGTATTTGAATTCGTATTTGATTTTATATCTGCAGTTGTATTTGTTGTTTTATTTTCATTTTCTGTCTTGGCTGTGTCTAAACTTTCAGAATTATTTTCTACTCCATTAGAATTTGTGTTTTGTTTTTCTGTTTTTGTAATCATATAAGTTGCACCTACTGCTATTGCAACAACAACTACTAATAATATAATTACTGTTCCTATACTTAATTTCTTTTTTTCCATTTTTTATCTCCTTCTTTTCTCAAAGTGAGAATCCGGTTGGAAAAGAATTAAATTATTATAATTATTTTCCAACCTTTTCACACTATTTTATATCTTCTGCATTTTTATAAACTTGTCTTCCCTTGCTATAATGTAATGTTCTTACACCAGTTCCATTTGAATATAGTAATTCTTCTTCTCCATTGTTGTTTTTTAATACAATTTTATTGAACATATTGTCTTTTTGCATTGTATATCTTCCTGATTCTAAAACTCTATTATTTGTATCTACTTTTTCATATAGTCCTGTTGGTCCAAGTACAAGTTTCAATTCTTTATCTTCGTCATGGTCTACATTATATGTTCTCCACCATTCCCCTACATATGTTGTTCTATTTGTATTTGCCTCTGCATTTTCTGGTAAGTAGCATTCGTACATCATCTGATTATTTTTTGAGATATGTGTTAATATTGTTTCTCCAAACATGTTAGTTTGATACATTGCATATACTACACAATTATCTGTATAAGTCATTTTTATCATTGAGTCACTTACTTGTTCATATTTTCCTTTTTCAGTTCCCGTATATGTTTTACCATTTTGCAATTCTTCAAATGTTCCGTCCGCATTCAAGGTTAATTGAATTTTTACATCTTCTCCATATATGTCTGATATTTTAGGTAATGCTTCATTTCCTGTCATATAAGCATAATTCCATTTTCCTACAAATTTATTTTTTATTTCTTCAAAAATATCTGAACCTGTATTTGAAGTGTTATTGTTGTTATTATTATTTTTATCTGTTGTTCCTGTATCTGTTTTTCCTGTCTCATTCTTCTCATCACCAGATGTTTCTGCTTTGGATATTATAACACCTGTACTTAATTTTATTTCTTTAAATTTTGTATTATCTAATTTAAATGTTATAGTACTTTGGTATATATCAATTTTATTCATGTCTATTTTAAATGTGTCTTTTGGAAGTTTTGCATATGTAAATGTTGCTGTATATATTCCTGCACAATATTCTATATTTGAAATATCTAAGCATGTAGTTCCTGTAACTTCTCCCAAGAATTTCTTTAATTTTGTTTCAGAAATTTTTTGAAGAGCTTCTTCTGCATCTTCAACTTCAATTGTTTTATTTTCAACATCAATTCTTAAAGTTGTAATTTCATCGCCATTAGCTTTAAATATTTTTAATACTAATTTACCTTCAGATGTGTCATAATTTTTCAAATTCAATTCTTCTGTATATGTAGATTCATTGTCTCCTTTTGAGCTAAGTTGTGAACACAATATTTTGTTTTCAGAATTGTATACTTCATATTTTAAAGGAACAACTTCATCACTATTTTCTGCTTCTTTTTCTTTTATCGCTAATATTAGTTTAGCTTCTTTATCATTTATTTGTATCTTTTGAACTTGCATTACAATATTTTCTGTTAGATTGATTGTTTCATATGATATTGTTATATCTCTGTCTGATAATATATCTGATTTATCATTATGTACTGTTTCATCTTTTGTCACTAAATGTTTAATCATAAAAAATATGTTTTCATATCCTTGTGTTGTTGCATATATATTTCCACCACCAAGTACTATTACTGCACATGCAGCTGTTGCTATAGTTCTTTTTACCCAAAGTTTCTTTGGTTTTATCTTTTGAGGTTCATTTATTTCATTAATATTCATATTAATTCCCCTCTCTTTTTCTAAATTTATTGAATTATTAAATAAGTTATCAATTTTTTCTGGTATATGTCCATCTTTAATTTTTGATTTTATGTACAAATCTTTTTCTTCATCACTTTTGTCCACTTTCTTCACCTCCTTTTAATATATCATATAATTTTCCTCTTGCCCTTGCTAGTCTTGACTTTACTGTGCCTTCTGGAATGTTTAAAACTTTTGATATTTCTTTGATTGACAATTCATCATAATAATATAATGTTACTGTTAATCTTAAATCTGGTTCGATATTTTCAAGTACTTTTACAAGTTCGTCTTCACAATTATAGCTATCTTCTACTGTTTCATCATAGTTTTCTGTTAGTTTCGTTGTTATATTTACAACTTTTTTGTTTTTATTTATAAGGTCATAACAACTATTTATGATTATTCTTTTGCTCCAATATTTGAACATTTCTTTATTTTGTAATTTACTTATATTGCTGTACATTTTTATTAATGCTTCTTGTAAAGCATCATATGCATCATCTTCATTTTTCAATATTACTATTGCTGTTTTATACATAGATTCTTTGTTTTGAATTATTATTCTACTAAATGCCTCTTTGTCTCCTGCCATGGCTTTTTCTAAATCTGACATTTTCATCCTCCTATTATTAAGACTATTGTTTTTTCTTTTTGGTTCATTCTAATTTCAAAAAAAATAAAGCCTTTCGTAAAAAAGGCTTTTCTTGTCTATATTTTTCTCTTCTGCATATTATAACAAATCTTTGCAACAAGTGTGTTTGGAGCAATTTTTGCTCCGAATTTGGCTAGTTTGATTTTCCAGCCAGGCACAATATAAAATTTTCCTTTGAATAATTTATCTGTTGTATATTTTGCTACATATTCACTACTTAAACCTTTTAGTGCAAATTGAACATCTGCTACTTTATTAAAATTTGTATCTACAGGTCCTGGGCATAAGATGCTTATTTGTACTTTTGAACTTTCTTTTTTTAATTCTTCTCTAATCGCTTCTGAAAGTCTTACTACATAAGCTTTTGTTGAATAATATGTTGCCATTAGTGGTCCTGGCATAAATCCAGCAATTGATGCTACATTTAGAATTTTTCCACTATTTTTAGCTTTCATATCTTTTAAATATAGTTTTGTTAAAACATGATATGCTACAATGTTTGTATTTATCATTTGTAGTTCTTTCTCTAAATTTGTTTTATCAAAATATCCGCAGTCTCCAAACCCTGCATTGTTTACAAGTATATCTATATCTTTATATTTTTCATAAAGTTGCTTGCAATTTTCTGGATTTGATATATCCATACTTACTGTTTCTATATTTGTTTCTAATTTTTCTTTTAGTTCATTTAACTTTTCTAAATTTCTTGCAACAAGAATTAGGTCATATCCTTTTTGGCTTAATTCTTTTGCTATGTCTCTACCTATTCCCGAAGATGCCCCTGTTATTAATGCTCTCATATCTTTTCCCTTTCATTACATTATTTTGGTTGAAAATGTTTTTCTTATTACATTAACAAGTGCTTGTATTACTAAATTTTCTTCATATATACTATTAAAAAATCTCTTTATAAATGGAATTTGATAAATTAGTATGAAAAAAAGTATAACAATTGCTAAACATCCTGTAAATTTCATATAATATTTTAAATCGTGTTTTTCTCTTGTTTTATAATTTCTATTTTTCATTTCTTGAGCATATGCATTATATTCCCTTGCTATATTTTCATACATTATTCTTCCCATATTAGATATTGTACCATTGTCTTCTGCTACATAATTATTTGCACTTATATTTGTTTTGGGATTTGTATAGTTTTTAGTTCTCACATTCTGTAATCTATTTCTTAATTCTTGATTTTCTTCTACTACTTTTATATATTCTGCTTCTGGCACCATATTTTCTTGTATTTGTTCGTCATATGTTCTTCTTTTAAACTCATCTGATAATACTGAATATGCTTCGTTTATCTCTTTCATTTTTTCTTCGTATTGACCATTATTTTCTGCCTCTTGTAAATCTGGATGATATTTTTTTACAAGTGTTTTATATGCTTTTTCTATTACTTCTGGTGATGCTTTTTTGTCTACTTCTAATATTTCATAGTAATTTTTCACATTTTTCTCCATTCTCTTTTATATTTCAGTCTCTATTATTTCACAGTTTTTTATCTCTATTTCTGATAAATTTTTGCTTTTTGGCATTCCATATAAATGTGCTTTTAATACTTTTGCAACTCCTCCGTGTGCTACAATAAGTACTGTTTTTCCTTCATATTTTTTCTTTATATCATTTAAAAAATCTAATATCCTTTTTTCAAAGTCATGCAAGTTTTCTCCTTTTGGTATTTGATAGTTTAAGTCGTAATTCCAAATTTTTTTTTCCATTTCATTTGTTATTTCATGACCTTCTAGTTCTCCTAATTTTCTTTCTCTTATTCTTTCGTCTGTTATCATTTGTACGTTTTTGTCTTTATTTATTATTTCTGCTGTTTGTATTGCTCTATGCATTGGCGAACATATTACAATATCGTATTTAGCATTTTCTAATTCTTTTTTGGTTTGTTTTGCTTGTTCTATTCCTGTTGAGTTTAGCTCTTTTTCTGTTTCTCCTCCTTGCATTTTTCTTGCTAGGTTCCAATCTGTTTGACCATGTCTTACATAATAAATTTTCATGTTCAATCACATCTCCTCTAATTTATTATCCATTTAATTATACCATTTATGCATTATTTTTCAATATTTTTGTAAAAATTTTTAAAGAGGTTCTTATTTCTAAGAACCTCTTGTGAAACG
>ENA-OPCV01002820-OPCV01002820.1-human-gut-metagenome-genome-assembly--contig:-NODE-2820-length-10417-cov-2.598919_pt1 | contig 10417 bp, 10 predicted proteins | sample MGYA00241257_ERZ501494 | MGnify/ENA primary metagenome ERZ501494 (study PRJEB25962, sample SAMEA2042618) | human gut metagenome | biome: human gut; feature: human-associated habitat; material: faeces...
CCGCAGGCAATCTGGAATGAATTTTGGCTACGTTACTGTGAACGGAGTGAACAGTTACAATCTAAATATTACAGGCAGGTGTTAACATGACAATTGATGAAAAACTCAGCCATTTTTATGATATCACTGTAGAGGAAGCCCACGAAAAAGCTGCCGCCATTCTCAATGAGCATAAAGCGGCTCTGGAGAAAATGGCAGAAGAACACAAAACTCTCAGTGAAGAAAACGCCCAGACACAGATCAAAGCGGAAACTGCCAGCGCCCGACGTGAAATAAACAAGGCTCTCTCCGCAGAACAGCTCACGATCAAGCGTGACTGGACCAGAAAACAAAACGAATTAAAAGAGAAAATTTTCTCCGAAGTAAAAGGACTTCTGGAATCCTTTACCAAAACTCCGGAGTATGAGAACTATTTAACTGCTAAGATCAAAGAAGCTCTGGATTTCGCGGGAAATGATGAGATTACCATCTATCTCTCTCCGGAGGACAGATCTCTTGCAGAGAAACTTCAGCATACAACAGGTACTGCTATCCAGCTTGCAAAGGACTCTTTCCTTGGCGGTATCCTCGCCACGATTCCTCAGAAAAATATCCTGATCGATCACTCTTTCTCAGGAAATTTTGAGACAGCTTACAAAGAATTCAAGTTTGACGGAGGACCAGAACATGAGTAATACAGGTATTATCTACGGTGTCAACGGCCCCGTCATTTATCTGAAGGGCGACAGCGGATTTAAGATTTCCGAGATGGTCTATGTAGGTCCGGAACATCTGGTAGGTGAGATCATCGGCCTGAAGAAAGGCATGACCACCGTACAGGTTTTCGAGGAGACTACAGGACTGAAACCGGGCGATACAGTTACAGGAACCGGAGATGCCATTTCTGTACTTCTGGGACCTGGAATCATCCACAATATTTTTGATGGTATCCAGCGCCCTCTGGAAGAGATTGCCAAAGCCTCAGGCAAATATATTTCACGAGGTGTCAGCGTTGATTCTCTTGACACAGAAAAGAAATGGAACACTCACATCATAGTAAAAGAAGGAGATGTTGTAGGTCCCGGCTCTGTTATCGCAGAAACTCAGGAAACAGACTCCATTCTCCATAAATCCATGGTTCCTCCGAATCTTACAGAAGCCACAGTTATCCACGCGGCATCTGACGGAGCATACACCATTCTGGAACCGATCGTAACCATTCAGTTCGCAGACGGAACCACCAAAGATCTGGCACTTGCACAGAAATGGCCGATCCGTATCCCGAGACCAACCCACAAACGTTTCCCCGCAAGCGTCCCGCTTGTCACAGGCCAGCGTATCCTGGACACTCTTTTCCCTATCGCAAAGGGCGGTACAGCCGCTGTTCCGGGAGGTTTCGGTACAGGTAAGACCATGACTCAGCATCAGATTGCAAAATGGTCTGACGCAGACATTATCATCTACATTGGATGCGGAGAACGTGGAAACGAGATGACAGAAGTTTTGGAGGATTTTCCAAAGCTAAAAGACCCTAAATCTGGTAGACCTTTAATGGATAGAACAGTTTTAATTGCAAATACATCAAATATGCCAGTGGCAGCAAGGGAGACATCAATATATACTGGAATAACTATAGCTGAATATTATAGAGATATGGGATATGATGTAGCAATAATGGCAGACTCAACATCAAGATGGGCAGAGGCACTTCGTGAGATATCAGGTAGACTTGAAGAAATGCCAGCAGAAGAAGGATTTCCATCATATTTGCCATCAAGATTATCAGAATTTTATGGAAGAGCAGGAATGGTTGAAACTTTAAATGGAAATACAGGTTCGGTAACAATTATAGGTGCTGTATCACCACAAGGTTCTGACTTCTCGGAGCCTGTCACACAAAATACAAAGAGATTTGTCCACGTATTTTGGGGATTAAATAGAACACTTGCCTATTCAAGACATTACCCAGCAATAGATTGGAATATAAGCTATAGTGAGTATATAGACAATTTATCAGATTGGTATGATGATAATGTTGATAGTGAATTTTTAGAATATAGAACAAAGATTGTTAAAATATTGGAAAAAGAAAATGAACTTCTTGAAATTGCAAGGGTTGTTGGACAAGATGTTTTGTCTGATGATAAGAAGCTTTTGCTAGAGGTTGCAAGTAGCATAAGAATAGGATTTTTACAGCAAAATTCTTTTAATGATATTGATACATCTGTAACTATAGAGAAACAATTTAAGATGATGGAAACTATTATTTTAATTTATGATAGGGCTTTAAAACTCATTAATAAAGGGATACCAATTTCTGAAATTAAGAAAACAGGGCTTTTAGAGGAATATAATGAACTTAAGTATAATGTTAAAAATGATGAGATTGAAAAGATTGACGAGTTTGATGTTAGGATTAAGAATAGACTGAAGAAGTTGGAAGATGAGTATAGGGAACATATTTAATTCTGGCGAGATGGGCACAATGGGACAAATGGGACCGGGTCTTTTTTGTCCATGAACAAAAAGGACCCGGTCCTAAATGAGCAAAAAGGACAAAAAAGACCCGGTCCCATTTGTCCTGGCTGCAAGAGAGAGGTGAAAAAACTTGAAAATAAAATATTTAGGTCTAGAAGAAATAAATGGACCACTTGTATTTATAAAAACACCCAAAGACGTATCATTTGAGGAGCAAGTAGAAATAACTTTAAAAAATGGTGAAAAAAGAATAGGAAATGTTTTGCGTTTGGATGATGACATAACAACAATACAAGTATATAAAGGAACAAACGAAATAAATATAAAAGATGTTCAAACAGAATTTATGGGTGAACCATTAAAAATAAAACTATCACCATTAATGCTTGGAAGGGTATTTGATGGTGCAGGAAAGCCAATTGATGGATTGGGAGATATTGAGACAAATATTTCAAGAGACATAAATTCAAACCCAATAAATCCGATTGCTAGAAAATATCCTCGTAATTATATTCATACAGGAATATCAACAATAGATGGATTAATTACATTAATAAGAGGACAAAAGATTCCGATTTTTTCTGGAAGTGGCTTAAATCATAATGAGCTTGCAGAAAGGATAATAAGACAATCAAACATAACAGATGGAGGAAAATTTGCTATTGTATTTGGACTTATGGGAGCTGAGTTTGAAACAGCTGAATTTTTTAGGAAAAGTTTTGAGGAAAATGGAGTACTTTCAAAAGTTGTAATGTTCCAAAACCTATCTAATGATGCATCTGTAGAAAGGATACTTACACCTAAAGTTGCACTTACATGTGCTGAATATTTGGCATTTGATTTAGGATATCAAGTATTAGTCGTATTAACAGATATGACAGCTTATGCGGAGGCTTTAAGAGAAGTATCAACTCTAAAGGGTGAAATTCCAAGCAGAAAAGGTTATCCGGGATATTTGTATAGTGACTTAGCATCAATTTATGAAAGAGCAGGAATGATTGAAGGTCGAGAGGGATCAATAACCCAAATTCCAATACTTACAATGCCAAATGATGATATATCACATCCAATACCTGATTTAACAGGATATATAACAGAGGGGCAAATTGTTTTGGGAAGAGACCTATATCAAAAGGGAATAAATCCACCAATTGATATTTTACAATCACTTTCAAGACTTATGAAAGATGGGATTGGAAAAGGATATACAAGAGAAGATCATTCTAAACTTGCGGATAAAATTTTTTCGGCTTACTCTAAGGTTCAAGATGTAAGAGCTTTGGCAACTGTTCTTGGAGAAGCTGATTTGACTGAGGAAGATAAGAAGTATTTGAAATTTGGAAATGAATTTGAGGATAGATTCGTTAATCAAGATAGTAGCGATAATCGTTCTATGGATGATACTTTGAATTTGATGGAAGAACTTTTGATGATATTGGAGTAATTTCGTATTTGGGACGGTTCTTTTTCTGAAAAAGAACCGTCCCAAATGCAAAAAGATGGAGTGTAAACTATGGGAAAAATATATTTGTCAACAAAAAATAATTTATTAAAATTACAAAATTCAATAAAAGAATACAAAAATGGTCAAATGCTTATTGAGGAAAAAGAGTTAATATTAAAAAACAAACTTGAAAGTTATAAAGATGAAGCAAGGGACACTCAAAATAAACTAAATGAAATTTTAAAAGATGCAGAAGATACATTAAAAAAAGCAATTGTAGATGTAGGATTTGACGAGTTGATTGATATTTCTAATGCTATTAAAGATGATGATACAATTCACATAAAAAATGTAACTTTGATGGGAGTTGAAATACCATCTGTTGTTTCAAACAATTTAGAAATAGTGCCCAATTATGGGTTTTATAATACAACTGCAGCTGTTGATGAAAGTATTATTAAATTTATTGAGGTTAAAAAATTGATAATTAAACTTGCCGAAATTAATAATACAATGATTCGTTTGCAAAATGCCATTGAGAAACTGGGAAGAAGGTCTAATGCTCTTAAGGAGGTTATTATTCCTAGGGATGAAAAACTGGCTAAAAAGATTAGCTTGGCTCTAGAGGAAGAGGAAAGAGATGAGTTTGTAAGACTTAAGGTTGTGAAGAGAAAACAATAGAAAATAAGATATAAAATTAAGGAGTGAGTAAAAGTAATACTGTTACAATGGTATTACTTTATTTTTACATTTTGATTAATAATGTTGAATATACCTTGTTAGTATAGTAAAATGAATACATAAGAAGTTGTGTACGGAGGCATTTGAAAGGAGAAATATATTATGAAAATATGTAAGAATAACAAAGGAATAACGCTAATTGCACTTGTTGTAAGTATTATTGTTTTACTTATTTTGGCAGGAATTTCGATAAGTATGTTAACAGGGCAAAATGGAATATTGAATAGAGCGACAGAAACGAAAGAAAAAACAGATTATGCAAAAGAAAAGGAAGAAATTAGTTTGGCAATCACAACGAGTAAAATGGAAAACATAGATAATACAACTAAAATAAATAAAGAAAGCTTTGAAAAAATATTTAGGCAACAATATAATAAAAATATCACTATTGATGGAAATGAAGATAATAGTTTTAATATTACATTTAATGAGTCTAATCGAACATATTATGTAAGCGAATATGGGGATATTATAGACGATAGTAATGTTTTAAAGATAAGTACTGCTGATGAGTTTAAAAAATTTAGAGATAGTGTTAACAATGGAAATAATTATAATGGAGCTTATATTTATTTAAATAATGATATTACGTTAAATATTGATGAAAGATGGACCCCGGTTGGAGTATACATAACAATTGATTCAGAACAAAATAATCCATTTATGGGGATTTTTGATGGAAAAAATCACAAAATAAATGGAATAAATATCAATACTACAGATAAATGCCAAGGTCTATTTGGTTTGGTTGAAAAAGGGACGGTGAAAAATGTTATATTAGGAACGGAAAATAATATTTCTGGCGGATTAGTTACGGCAGGAATTGTAGCATATGCATATGACGAAACACAAATTATTAATTGCAACAACATGGCTAAAATAGAATCTAGCGGAAAGACAGTAGGAGGAATTGTAGGCGTTGCAAATAAAAATGTAAAAATTCAAAAAAATTTTAATAGTGGAGAAATATTACGGAAAAGGTGACAATGTAGGAGGAATTGTTGGAAATTGTGTGAATGGTATCATTATAAATTCAAATTACAATATTGGGGCAATAAATGGAGAAAAAAATATAATTGGGGGAATTGCTGGTACAGTACAAAAAAAATGCGAAATTACTAATAACTATAATGTTTCTAACATACGAGGAAATGATAACAGTAATTATTTAGCTGGAATTATAGGATTTTCAGATTCTTCACTAGTGAAAAACTGTTATAATATTGGAAATATAAAAGGTGGAGATTATGCAGTGAATGGAATTCTGGGAAATTCGAATGATAACAGCAACAGTATAGATAATTGCTATTATTTGGAAAATACGGTAAACGGAAAAAATGGAATGACTATAATTTCTTCTAATTGTATCAAAAATAATAGTGAAATGAAGAAAATAAGTGAACTATTAGGTAGCGAATTTAAAAATGATACCCAAAATATAAACAATGGATATCCAATATTAAATTGGCAATAAAATGAATACACAACAAAATTATGTACAAAATTGCTTAAAAGGAGAAAAACAATATGAGAATATATAAAAATAACAAAGGAATAACGCTAATTGCGCTTGTTGTAAGTATTATTGTTTTACTTATTTTGGCAGGAATTTCGATAAGTATGTTAACAGGGCAAAATGGATAACTGGAGATACAACAAACGGATTTACCGTAAAAGTAAATTAAATATAAAAAGTAGTAAAATAGCAATAAAATCTATTGCTATTTTTTATTTTCTAGGTGTATAATAAATTGAAAATAAAAATGTAAAAAGGAGTCCAAAATGGAAAACAAATATAATATGACGCAATCAGATAACATATTAATGGCAAAAAGACTATTAGTAGATGTAGTCTATAAAAGTGCAAATCTAGAAGGAATAGCAGTAACATTTGCAGACACAAATGATATCCTAAATGATGTAAATGTTACAAGTATAAAGCCATCAGAAATTTCAAAAGTGTGTAATTTACGAGATGCTTGGAAATATGTAATTGAACATATAAATGATGAATTAATATTAGGTTTCATACAAGAAGTTCATACACTTGTAGCAAAAAGTGAATTACCATATAATAAATTAGGAGTACTAAGAGATAGCGGTGTACTAATATCTGGAACAAATTGGAGACCAGAAATTCCGGATATTAATACAATATATCAAGAATTTACAGAAATCCAAAAAATAGAAAATATTACAGAAAGAGCAATAACAACGATGTTATGGATAATGCGTAGTCAAATGTTTATGGATGGAAACAAGCGAGTTGCGTCAATGGTTTGTAATAAAATATTAATAGAAAATGGAAAAGGAATAATGGCGGTTCCTGTTGAATTAGACGGAAAATTTAAAACTATGCTTGTTAATTATTATGAAACTAATAATATGGAAGAATTAAAACAATGGGTTTATGATAATTGTTTAGATGGAATTTAATAATATTAGTAATTGACTATAGGCAGCAGAAATGCTGTCTATTAAACTTGAAAATATAAAATAATTTAAAAATTGTATATTAAAATACTTAAAAAATGTATATCAAATCAATTAAAAAATGTATATTAACTATTGAAATGTATAAAAATATAGTGTAAAATATAAAAAAGGAGATGATAACAATGTCTTTAAAAAAAGCTGAATATATAGAAAGATTAGTAGATAAAAAAATAGAAGAGTATTTAACAGTATTTGGAGCGGTAAGTATAGAAGGGCCAAAATGGTGTGGCAAAACTTGGGCGTCGCTAAATCACGCAAATAGTGCAGTATTTCTTGATGATGAAGAAACACGAGAAAAAGCAGAATTAAGTTTAGATTTAATTCTAAATAACGAAAGGCCGGAATTAATTGACGAATGGAATTTAATTCCAAAAACTTGGGATGCTATAAGAAGAAAATGTGATGATACAGTAAATAAAGGAAATTATATATTAACTTGTTCAACAAAACTAACAGATGAAAAACAAAAAGAAACTATTCATCATTCAGGTGCTGGAAGGATAGGACGAATAAGAATGCATACGATGAGTTTGTATGAATCAGGAGATTCGACAGGTAAAGTATCAATACAGGATATGTTTAATGGAAAATTAGAAAATCAATTAAATGAAAAAGTAACCTTGGAAAAAATAGCAAGTTTAATAGTTAGAGGGGGATGGCCATCAAATATAAAGGTACCACAAGATAAAATAGGAATAATTCCAAAAGGTTATATTGACGCAATTATTGAAAAAGATATAAATGACGATAAAAAAAGAGATAAAAATAAAATGATGATGTTATTGAGAAGTTTAGCTAGAAATGAAACTACTGTAGTAAATAATAATACATTAATAAAAGATATTGGAGAAAATGCTACTGGAAATGAATTAATAGAAAGCAGAATAACAATTGATGATTATTTAGATGTATTAAACAGACTTAATATTGTAGAAAATCAACCAGCATATAGTGAAAATTATAGATCTCCAAATAGAGTAGGAAAATCAGCAAAAAGGCACTTTACAGACCCTTCATTAGCGTGTGCTTGTTTAGATTTAACAACAGAAAAATTAATAGATGATTTAAGGACTTTTGGCTTGATGTTTGAAGCACTAGTTGAAAGGGACTTAAAAATATATATGGAATATTTAGACGGTAGCTTATATCATTTTAGGGATAACACTACTGGATTGGAAGTGGATTCAATACTTGAATTTAGAGATGGAGAATATGCGGCGGTTGAGATAAAATTAGGATTTAATCAAGTTGAAGATGCCAAAAAAAGCTTGATTAGCTTTTGCAATAATATGATAAAAAAACCAAAATTTATGTGCATAGTGGTTGGTTTTACAGATGTTATTGCAAGAGACCCAGATACTGGAATTTATATAGTTCCTGTTACGGCACTTAAACCATAGCAATAAAATACAAAAACATTCCCCATACCACTTGAACACAACAAAACTTTGTGATATAGTATTAAAAACTAGATAAGGAGTGGGTAAAATTGAAGAAAAAAATCAATTATTTCAAAACATACGAAATAGAAGATTTAAAAGACATGTTAGAAAAAACAGCTGTAAAAAATAGTACAAAAACAGCATTTAAAGTAAAAGATCAAAACGGAAAAATAATAAACAAATCATATATAGATTTCAAAAACGATGTACAAAGCCTATCAACAAAACTAATAGAAATGGGAATGAAAAATCAAAGAATAGCTGTAATGGGAAAAAATAGCTACTCTTGGGCAATATCATATTTAGCAGCTACAATAATAGGAATAGTAGTACCAATAGACAAAGAAGCATCAAAAGAAAATGTAAAAGAATTTTTAAATGTATCAAATTCTAAAGCAATAATTGCAGATGACAAATACCTAAATGAAATATTTGAGTTTAAATCAGAATTAAAAAATGAAACAATGTTAATAGATATGCAAAATACATCGAAATACATGAATTTATCAGATTTAATAGCAGATGGAAAGAAATTAATTGATGAAGGAAATTCAGAATATGAAAACATCAAAATAAATCCAGATGAAATGAAAATACTCCTATTTACATCAGGAACAACAGGAAATTCAAAGGCAGTTATGTTATCACATAAAAATATATGCTCAAATATAGTTTCAATAGCAAGTATAGTAAAGGTAGACAATGCTACAAGAGTATTATCAATTTTGCCGTTACATCATACTTATGAATGCACAATAGGATATTTGTTAGTAGTATATGGAGGAGGAACAATTTGCTATTGCGAGGGGCTAAGATATATTACAAAAAACATACAAGAATATCAGCCAACATTTATTTTATGTGTGCCTTTGCTTTTGGAAAACGTATATAAAAAGGTAATAAAAACATTAAAATCAAGTTTACCAGAAAAATATACAAAAGAAGAAAGCAAAATAATAGATAATTTACCATTCTATTTAAAGGGAATAGTAAAAAAGAAAGTTAAAAAATCATTAGGTGGCAAAATAAAAACATTTATAGTAGGTGCTGCAGCAATTAAACCAGATTTAGTAGAAGCATTTTTCAAACTTGGGATAAAAGTTTTACAGGGATATGGTTTAACAGAATGCGCTCCATTAGTTGCAGGAAATAATGATTTTTACTACAAAGCAGCATCTTGCGGAATGCCAATACCAAATGTTGAATATAAAATAGATAATCCAAATGATGAAGGCGTTGGAGAAATAATTGTAAAAGGTCCAAATGTAATGCTTGGATATTATGAAAATGAAGAAGCAACGAAAAACGTCCTAAAAGATGGATGGTTTCATACAGGCGATTTAGGATATGTTGACGACGAAGAATTTTTGTATATTTCAGGTAGAAGTAAAAATATGATTCTTACAAAAAATGGGGAAAATATTTATCCAGAGGAAATTGAAAATATTTTAAATGATGATGATTTAATAGAAGAATCGCTAGTTATTGGAACATCAAATGGAAAAGATGATGTTCAAGTTAAAGCAAAAATATTTCCCAATATAGAGGCAATTAAAGAATATCTTGGAAATAAGTTTCCTACTAAAGAGGAAATTAGCAAGATTTTAAATGAAGCAGTAAAAAAGGCAAATGAAAAGTTGCCAAACTTTAAACATATTAAATCTTTTAAAATTATGGATGAAGATTTTGAGAGAACTACAACTAATAAGGTTAAGAGATTTGGAAAAAATGTTGAAGATGATGAAGGAAAAGATAAATAATATTATAGAAAGCAGTATTTTCTTAAGATGAAGATACTGTTTTTTCTGATTGGGGACGGTTCCTTTTCGGAAAAAGA
>ENA-OPCV01002827-OPCV01002827.1-human-gut-metagenome-genome-assembly--contig:-NODE-2827-length-10391-cov-2.641931_pt1 | contig 10391 bp, 8 predicted proteins | sample MGYA00241257_ERZ501494 | MGnify/ENA primary metagenome ERZ501494 (study PRJEB25962, sample SAMEA2042618) | human gut metagenome | biome: human gut; feature: human-associated habitat; material: faeces...
CTCCTGTAGCTGGGTCACGAGTAAACGCAACACCTGTACCACAGTCATCTCCCATGTTACCAAATGCCATCATCTGTACGTTAACAGCTGTTCCCCATGAATATGGGATATCATTGTCACGACGATATACGTTAGCTCTTGGGTTGTCCCATGAACGGAATACAGCTTTTATAGCTCCGTATAACTGTTCCTTAGGATCATCTGGGAAATCCTTGCCAATCTTAGACTTATATTCAGCCTTAAACTGTGTTGCAAGCTCCTTAAGATCATCCGCTGTAAGCTCTACATCAAGCTTAACCCCTCTCTCATCCTTCATCTTGTCAATAAGCTCTTCGAAATATTTCTTGCCAACTTCCATAACTACATCTGAATACATCTGGATAAATCTTCTATAACAATCCCATGCCCATCTTGGATTGCCAGATTTCTGTGCAATTACATTAACAACGTCCTCGTTAAGTCCAAGATTAAGGATTGTATCCATCATACCCGGCATAGAAGCTCTTGCTCCAGAACGAACTGAAACTAAAAGTGGATTCTCCATATCTCCAAACTTCTTGCCTGTAATCTGTTCCATCTTCTCAATATGTTCGTTAATCTGTCCCATGATCTCATCATTGATTTCTCTACCATCCTCGTAATACTGGGTACAAGCTTCCGTAGTAATAGTAAACCCCTGTGGAACCGGAAGACCAATATTAGTCATCTCTGCCAGATTCGCACCTTTACCACCGAGAAGCTCACGCATATCTGCGTTACCCTCTGTAAACAAATACACCCATTTCTTTCCCATAACAAAACCTCCATAATTTAATATTCAGTTATTTAAGTAGTATATTTCTTAGCTTGTTAAAATTATAACATAGTAGTCGTTTTCGTGCAACCATAAATGTATTTATTTTAATACAATTTTATATACAAGCCTTACATTTACAGAATATGCTTAATATGGGAAAATATTCATGCTGTACTAAATAGTACAACAATAGAGCCATCACTGAAAACACAATATAAGGAGGATTTTTCTATGCCTAAAGACCCTGTTATGCTTTTAAGCTTTGTCAATACACAACTTCGAGACAATTACAATACATTAGAGGAACTGTGCAAATCTTATATGGTTTCTGAGGAAGAGATAACTGATAAGTTAAAGACAATTAATTACGAATATAATAGTGAAAAGAACCAGTTTATCTAGTTCTGTATAAATATGTCTTAATCTGATTATTGATTCGTTGTTCATGATACCTATAGGTAGTCGCATTATCACTTGATTTATAGGACATATCCAGGCAGAATCCTTATTCAACCTTCACTTTTTCTTCCAATCTGCCTATAGATAAACTTCCTCGTGCCTGCCTGATAGGTATATTCCTGCAATTTCATGTATTTCTGCCTGAAATTTGCCTATATAGATTGATTATTTATTGTTCTTATAGGAAATCCTCATAATAATAAATAATAATTGCATGATTAACAGTCCCCAAGAAAAAAACAATGCCAGCACATCACCAGCATTGTCATCTCTTCAATCACTATTCCCCAGACTTTCTTAAAGCCTCCATATATCTTTCCAGCTTTAGTCTTGCTTCATCACTAAGCTCCTGATAAGTTTCTATCAATGTATATTCCTTAGAATCTTTATCAACATATGCATAATCCATATACTTTCTTGAATTATCCATGTCTTCCGTGCCAGTCAGCAGTTCATATGGAGAAATATCGAGTGCCTTGCATATTACCATTATCTTATCTGCTGACGGATTATTCTTCTTTATCTTCCAATCACTTACTGTACTCTGAGAAATTCCTGTCCTACTAACAAACTCTGCCTGCGACATTCCTTTTTCTTCAAGATACTTATATATTCTCTCACCTATCTGCATATTCCACCATTAATAGAACTGATTAACTCTCTTAGTAACATAATTGACATCCTGTGCATATCCAATTGCATTATCAGAATCAATCACTCCCTTATTATACAGATCAAGAAGTGCATCATCCATTGATATCATGCCCTCTTTTCTTGCTGTCTGTAAAACACTGGATATCTGATATGTCTTGGCTTCACGGATAAGATTCTTAATTGGAATCGTTCCATGCATAACTTCAAATGCAGCAACTCTTCCACATCTGTCTGCTGTTGGTATCAGCTGCTGTGAAATAACTGCTTCAAGAACAACTGCAAGCTGAATTCTTATCTGCTGCTGCTGGTGCGGTGGAAACACATCAATAATACGGTCAATTGTTGCCGCCGCTCCAATTGTATGAAGTGTCGAGAACACGAGATGACCTGTTTCTGCTGCTGTTATAGCAGTAGATATAGTTTCCAGATCTCTCATCTCTCCTACAAGAATTACATCAGGATCTTCTCGCAGTGCTGCACGTAGTGCATCAGCATATGAATGCGTATCAAGACCGATTTCTCTCTGATTAATCATTGCTTTTCTATGCGAATGAAGATACTCAATTGGGTCTTCTAGTGTTATTACATGAGCATTACGTTCATCATTAATTTTGTCTATAAGAGAAGCAAGTGTTGTAGATTTACCGGAACCTGTTGGACCCGTTACCAGAACCAGTCCTCTTTTCTTGGCATACAATTCAACAACAGACTTTGGAACACCAAGACTTTCCGGCTTAGGAATCTCTGTTCCTACAATACGCATGGCACATGCCACAGACCCTCTCTGTCTGAATACATTAACTCTGTATCGTCCAATATTAGGAACAGAGAATGAAAAATCAAGTTCTCCTCTGTCTTTAAACATTGCCTGCTGCCTGTCATCCATAATATCAAGAATAAGCTTTTCACAGTCATCTGGTGAAAGCTTAGGATAATCAAGATCCACAAGTTCACCATTAATTCTGACTCTTGGTGGAAGTCCTACAGTGACATGCACATCACTTGCCTTCTTTTCTTTAGCTATCGAAAGTAATTGCTCTACAGTAAACATTATTAAGCCCCCATATATCTATAATTGTATATCTGGCAGATTCTTAGTCAATCTGCTCAAGTTCAATTTCTTCTACTCCGGAAGAAACTGATATTCCAGAAGAAGCTGATGTATCTGCTGCCTTAGGTCTTGAATCATCTTCTTCAGCTTCATAAGTTGCTTTAACCATCTCAGCTATAGTTGTGACACCATCTTTAACCGCATTAACCGCAGCCATCTTAAGCGTATTCATGCCCTCACTTATAGCCTGCTTTTTAATCTCTTCTGCTTCTGCATGCCTTGATATAAGTCTCTTTATAGACGGTGTTATCTTCATAATCTCATATATACCAAGTCGTCCATAGTATCCTGTTCCATTACATAACTTACATCCGCATGGTTCATATATTGTAAATGGCTCATCAGGATTAACTCCAAGCATCTCCTTCTCAGCTGCACTTGCCTCTTTTGGCATCTTACAGTCACACAGCTTTCTTACAAGACGCTGTGCGATAATACCAACAAGTGAATCAGCTATGAGGTATGACTCAATTCCCATATCTTCAAGACGGGCAACAGAACTTGCCGTACTATTAGTATGCAGTGTACTTACAACAAGATGGCCTGTAATAGATGCTCTAACCGCAATCTCAGCAGTCTCACCATCTCGGATCTCACCAATCATAATGATATCCGGATCCTGTCGTAAGATTGATCTTAATGCAGTTGCAAATGTAAGATTTGCTTTATTATTAACCTGAACCTGATTAATACCATCAATATTAGCCTCAACCGGGTCTTCAACAGTAATAATATTAACATCTTCTGTATTAAGTTCACTTAACGCAGTATAAAGAGTTGTAGATTTACCAGATCCTGTAGGTCCTGTTACAAGAATAATTCCATGTGGATTCTTTAATATATCATCAAATACCTTAAGATCAGCCGGTGTAAGTCCAAGTTTTGATTTATCAATGTTAAATCCTTCCTTGGACGCAATTCTCATAACGCATTTCTCGCCATATACTGTAGGAAGATTAGATACTCGGATATCATATTCTCTTCCGTCTACGTTAATGGTAATACGTCCATCCTGTGGTTTTCTCTTCTCAGAAATATCCATTCCTGACATAATCTTGATACGGGTTGTAATAGCACCAAGAAGTGTATTATCGTACTGGATAATTTCACGAAGATTACCATCTATTCTGTATCTTACACGGATATCTCTTTCCATCGGCTCAATATGTATATCAGAAGCTCTCTGTCTTACAGCCTGCTCAATTACACTATTGATAAGCTGAACAATAGGCGCATTCTCAATCTCTTCTCTTCTCGCCTTGTCTTCTTTAGTTTCTTCTCTTACAGTCTCGCCCTGCTCTTTCTTATACAGATCCACAATACTCTGTGCCTGTTTCTGTCCAAACGCCTTATCTAAAAATGCATTAATATCAGTTGCATTAGCAAGAACCGGAACAACCTGTTTACCAGTTACAATATTAATGTCATCCATGGCAAGAATATTAGTAGGATCAGCCATGGCAACCCTGATTGCTCCAGGATTATCAGGTGCATCACCTAATGGTACGAGAGTGTACTTTCTCATAATATTCTCATCTAACATAGACAGAACATCATCACTTATCTCCGTCTCTCGCATATCAACAAAATCAATCCCCAGACTGTCGCAAAGTGCCTCATTAATATCTCTCTGGGTAGCATATCCCAATGCTATAACCATCTCACCGAGCATCTTCCCCTGCTCTCTCTGTCTTGAAAGTGCAGTCTGTAACTGGTTCTCATCTATAATTCCCTTTTTAACAAGAACATCACCCAATCTAACTTTCTTTCTGTAATTCACCTTCAACCTCTTTCCGCAGGCAGTCTCCACTCCTGCTATTGCGCATTTATAGTAAGATTATATCACATCAACATACAATATACAAACAGCTATTTAACCTCTTTTATAGTATAGTTGTCACTTTTACTGCCAATACATTCACTGTAAAGTGAATCGTAATCTGTACTGCAGACATACCTCTTTTCTTCATTATCATGGTTCATATCAAATGTTCCATCTGCATTTATATAAGCATTGCTATATGAAAATGCAAAATAAACCGTTTTGCTGTCTTCCGAGTCAGATATTGTCGCTGAAGCAGTTATATATATGTAATTATTAGTCTCTCCAGCATTTCCTTTTTTCTGTAAATAATATATTCCAGTAATCTTTGCATCACTGCATGTTTCCTCATTAATGTGATACAGATAGGCAGTATCCTTTGTTGCTTTATATAACATATGAAATGTGTTATCTGCCGTTTCTTTATTAATTGTCTCCAGAACTTCTTTGCTAACCTGTTCTATAACCTTTTTATCAATCAGCGATACATCATCAACATATTCCGGAAGCTTGTCTGCATTATAAGAAGTTTCTATATTATGTACAAGAAATCCGTGTCTTGCAATATCTTCATAAGAAGTATTGCATGTTATCTTCACTGAATCCCCAAGACTTATATTGTCTTTTTTATCAGGAGTAAATGTAAGTCCTGACAGATACTCATCTTCCCAGTTATTAGTGATAACAATGCCAGCCTGCGGACTTACACCGGTAAATGTAACATCAACCTTATCAAACAATTCCACAGATGTTCCTTTTGATATTCCTGATGCTTTTATCTTCTTATTGCCGCCTCCCATGCTGACTCCTGCCGCATCCTCATATTTTTTATCAACCTCAAGCCTTACTTTATAGGTATCACCATTGGCAATATCTTCTTCATCTGTACTTGTTTCTATAGAAGCAATCAGCATTTTAACATTGTATGATTTATCTGAATCTGTACTTTTACCCATAAGCTCCTTATACAGCTTATCCTTATTAAGAGTAAACACCGGTTTTGCATATCCGTTAGCACCTTCATAACTTATAGTTATATAATCCCACACATCAAACTGCTGTGAATGGATAAAAAGTGCAACAGCAATTACCGCTATCACTCCAGCCGCTGCAATAATCAGTCCTACGCGGCGTTTCTTAATTGTCCGTCCCATAAACTGGAACTCCTTCTTAATCTCCTTTTCAATTGCTTCACCCTTATGTGAAAATTCTTTTAACTCCATATCATACTCCTACTGGTCTTGTCGCCTCTCTTAACATATTCTTTTCTTCTCCATCAAAATACGACTCAAGTGTCTTATATACTCTTTCCTGATACTTATTGAGCCGCTCAATATCCACATCATCAAGATAATTTACATCAACAAGTTCTAAATCTATCGGAACAACTGTAAGCATGTCAAACTTTAAAAATGTGCCATATTCATTGTCGAAATCTTTCTGACATACGATCTCATTTTCAATTCTTATACCGAACCTGCCCTCAATGTATACCCCTGGCTCATCAGATGTAACCATGCCCTCTTCAATAACTGCAAGATCATTCTTGCCCGGATTGTGCTTCCATCGAAATCCATTAGGACTCTCATGCACATTTAAAAGGTATCCTATTCCATGTCCTGTTCCGCAGCGGTAGTCCATTCCGACATTCCACAGAGGTGCTCTGGCAAGAATATCAAGACTGAAACCGTTACAGCCTTTCAGAAATTTTGCATTTGCCAGGCTTAACATGCCTTTAAGTGTAAGTGTGTAATACATCTTCATCTCATCAGTCACAGGTCCAAGTGCTATTGTTCTTGTTATATCAGTTGTTCCACGCATATACTGTCCGCCAGAATCCACAAGCAGCATGCCTTCCGGCTTTAAGACAGCCGCATTGGTTTCATCTGCATGGTAATGCATCATTGCAGCATTTTCATTATATGCACTGATTGTGTCAAAGCTTAGTTCTATGTAATCTTTTATATTGCTTCTTAAATTATCAAGATATGCCGCTGCATTCGCTTCTGTTATATTACCTGATGCAACATTTTTCTTAAGCCAGAATATGAATTTTGTTACAGCCACGCCATCGTCAACATGTACGCTGTATAGATTCCTTATCTCTGTCTCATTCTTTATTGCCTTAAAAAGCATTGCTGGATTGTCAGACAGTACTGCTTCCACATCTCTTCCAGACTGTATAAGCTGATATATACGCATATTCACACGTCTCTTATCAATAAGCACTTTTCCATTCATTCTGGCAATGTCTTCATATATGCTGTCATATGGCAGCACCTCCACACATGCCTCCCCGAATTTTGCCAGCGTCTTATCATCAAACCTGTCCTTATCAGTATATATGTATGCCTCATCCTTAGTTATCACTGAATACGCCATAATAACAGGGTTGCACTCAACATCGCATCCCCTTATATTGAATGTCCAGCATATGTCGTCAAGAGTTGCCATGATGTGTACATCAGCATTTTTATTATCCATGTACTTTCTTATTCTTGAAAGCTTGCTTATTATGCTTTCTCCTGAGTACTCTTCATCAAGATAAAATGCTTTGCTGTGTGGAAACGCTGCCCTGTCCTCATATATATTCTCAATCGCATCAAAATCATACAAACAGCCTGCTCCTGCTTTTTTACATATATCAGACAGCTCAATTCCTTCTTCAGCCGGCATGGTTCTTCCATCAAATCCCATGCTCATTCCATCTTTAACTATACTCTCACAGTACTGTGCCACATTCATAACACCCGGAGCGCCGACCCTCATCAGTGAAAAGCCTGTCCCTTCAATCTGCTTTTCAGCCTGCACGAAATATCTTCCGTCAGTGAAAAGCCTTGCATCATCCTGTGTTATAACAGCCGTTCCGGCAGAGCCTGTGAATCCGGTAATGAATTCTCTTTCCTTAAAATAATCACCTGCATACTCTGATATATGGTAATCACCTGTTACTACTACATATATATCAACGCCTTCTGATTTCATGATATCCCTTACCTTAGATAATCTGCCCGCTATTACCTTTGCATCTGTAATCTGCATTACATGTCCTCCTGACTATATTATCATATAAGTTTCCGCTCAATAAGCACTTCTCTTAATTTACCAAGTGCCTTTTTCTCTATTCTGCTCACATAGCTTCTGCTAATTCCAAGCCTGTCAGCAAGTTCATTCTGTGTGCATTCTTTTGCACCAAAAAGTCCATACCTGTATTTTAATATCTCTATCTCTCTTGGTGCAAGTACCTTTTCTATATTACCATATATACACTTAATCTGCTCATAAAACATATAATCTTCCACAGCATCCGGCTGTTTCTTCTCCGAATCTTCTCCGATAATATCCTTAAGGCTTATCTCATTTCCCTCTTTGTCCTTTCCTATAGGCTCATTAAGAGACACTTCCCGTTCCTTCTTTTTATCCTGACGGAAAAGCATAAGAATCTCGTTGTCTATACATTTGGCAGCATATGTTGAGAATCTCACATTTCTTTCTATGTCAAATGAATCAACAGCCTTAATAAGTCCTATTGTTCCCACTGAAATAAGGTCTTCATTAATATAATCACGTTCAGTAGAGGTATATTTTTTGACTATATGTGCAACAAGACGCATGTTCTTTTCTATAAGAGCATTTCTGGCCACACTATCGCCTTCGCGTAATTTTATCAGCAATTCTTTCTCTTCCTGTGCCGATAATGGTTTTTCAAACGTTTTCAAAAAGGCACCCCTACACATTTTTATATATCATATGTGTAAAGGTGCCTTTAATTGCCTATCCAACTGTCTCTTTAATTTAACTGTTTACTTCTGTTTCTTCTTCCTGGCGTCTTAAGATATCATACTTATCAAGCTGGATTCCTAAATCAATATAGAGATTCTGCTTAGGATGTGGACAGCTATCCATATCCTTACCATTCTCATCGACAATACGCTTAACTGTGACTTCTATATTCTGTCCATCCGGCTTCATTACTTCAATTGTTTCTCCAACTGAGAACTTGTTTCGCTGCTCAATATGGTAAAGTCCCTGCTCGTTAGTATCTCCTACGATACCAAGATATGTGTATTCCCTGATATATGTGTTACTGTCATATATCTGTGTATTCTCGTCCGGCTTTCCAAAGAAGAAACCTGTTGTATACTGTCTGTAAGTACATTTGCTTATCTCACTCTTATAGAATGGGATTCTAGCCTTGTACTTTTCAGGATCTTCTATAAAATCATCAATAGCAAGTCTGTATGTTCTCGCAACAGTTGCAACATACAGAGCTGTCTTCATACGTCCTTCAATCTTAAATGAGTCAATGCCTGAACTTACCATCTCTGGAATATGCTCTATCATGCATAAATCCTTAGAGTTAAATATGTATGTTCCTCTCTCATTCTCATATACAGGCATGTACTGTCCCGGTCTGTTCTCCTCAACAACGGCATATTTCCAGCGGCATGGATGTGTACATGCTCCCCTGTTAGCGTCTCTTCCTGCAAGGAAGCTTGATAACAGGCATCTGCCTGAATAAGATATACACATCGCTCCATGCATGAATGTCTCAATCTCCATCTCATCAGGAATATGCTCTCTTATCTCCTTAATCTCCTCAAGCGATAATTCTCTTGCTGAAACCACTCTCTTAGCGCCCTGATTCCACCAGAAATTATATGTCATATAGTTAGTATTATTAGCCTGTGTGCTTATATGTATATCAATATCCGGAAGTACTTCCTTTGCTATTGTAAACATTCCCGGATCAGATATAATAACTGCATCTGGCTTTATAACATCAAGCTCCTTAAAATATTCCCTTGCTCCGTCAAGGTCATAGTTATGTGCAAGTATATTAGCTGTAACATACACCTTAACATCTCTTTCGTGGGCGAATTTAATTCCTTCTATCATATCCTCTTTTGAGAAATTCTTAGCCTTAGCTCTTAAGCCAAAAGCCTCTCCACCGATATATACTGCATCAGCACCAAATATAACTGCAATCTTTAATACTTCAAGACTGCTTGCTGGTATTAAAAGTTCAAGTCCCCTGCCATTATAATAATGTCCTGCCATATTATTTTCCTCCATTTATTTTTTAACGCTCAATGTAATTCCGTCTCCAATTGGTACAATTGAAGTTATAAGATTATCATTATGTGTAAGCTCATATACATACTCTCTAATTCTTGTATGTATTGTCCTGTCCCTCCTTGTGACAACATATCTGGACTCTACAAGCTCACCCTCCTGAAGTATATTATCTGTTATAAGAAGTCCGCCCTTAGGCATAAGCCTTAATATTTCAGGCAGATAATTAATATACTGTCCCTTGGCGGCATCCATAAATATAAAATCATATGGACCTTCCAGCTCTTTTAAGACTTCCATAGCATCTCCCTCTATAAGCCTTATACAATCCTCTTTTCCTGCCCTCTTGAAATTATTGCGGGCTATAGGTATTCTTTTATCATAATTCTCTATTGTATCAATTATACAACCCTCAGGCATATTCTCACTCATAAGAATAGATGAGTAACCTACTGCCGTTCCTACTTCAAGAA
>ENA-OPCV01002830-OPCV01002830.1-human-gut-metagenome-genome-assembly--contig:-NODE-2830-length-10385-cov-1.784608_pt1 | contig 10385 bp, 5 predicted proteins | sample MGYA00241257_ERZ501494 | MGnify/ENA primary metagenome ERZ501494 (study PRJEB25962, sample SAMEA2042618) | human gut metagenome | biome: human gut; feature: human-associated habitat; material: faeces...
TGTGGCAGCCACCGCACACGTCACACATCCCGTAAAGCAGGGGCTGATACAGACCTTGGGCGTTTTCACCGATACATTAATTATATGTACCTGCACTGCGTTCATTATACTTTTCAGCGGTGCGCCACTGGACGGCTCTACCAATGGAGTACAACTTACGCAACAGGCGCTGACGAACGAGATTGGTTCGGCAGGAAGTATTTTTGTTGCTATTGCTTTGTTTTTCTTCGCCTTCAGCAGCATTCTGGGTAATTATTATTATGGAGAAGCCAATGTACGTTATCTTACCCGTAAGAAATGGATATTGAACATCTACCGTATTCTGGTAGGTGGTATGGTGCTATTTGGTGCACTCGCTGCACTGGATGTGGCCTGGAGTCTGGCAGATGTCACCATGGGATTGATGGCGCTCTGTAACCTGATTGCCATCAGCCTGCTCGGTAAATACGCTTTTAAACTGCTGGAAGACTACCGTGCACAGAAGCGGGCGGGTATCAAAGACCCTGTTTTCACAAAAGACCGCCTCAAAGAGGTAGAAAATGACGTGGAGTGCTGGTAAGAGATTTATGATTTATAAATTATGATTTATACAATTGTTGGTGTAAATCAACTTATTTCGTACTTTTGCAATCGCAATTGCCCCGGCAATTATAAATCATAAATCATAAAACATAAATAAGATGGGTATATTTGCCAAACTATTTAAAAAGAATTCCGAGGGTACTTCCTCCAAAAACGTGGAAGATTTCGTGTCACTGACACGCGTTTATTTCCAGTCCGTGATTGCCGCTAATCTAGGCATTACGAACATTCGTTTCGTGCCGGATGTAGCCAACTTCAAACGCCTGTTCAAAATACCGACTCAGGGCGGACGACTGGGACAAGCCGAAAAGACTGCTTCACGCAAAATGCTGATGCAGGACTATGGACTGAGTGAAAACTTCTTCAAGGAAATCGACGCTTCCGTAAAGAAGCATTGCCGCACGCAGAATGATGTGCAGGCATACTTGTTTATGTATCAAGGTTTCTCACAAGACCTGATGATGTTGATGGGTAACTTGATGCAATGGAAGTTTCGCGTGCCCTCTGTTTTTAAAGGTGCACTGCGCAGTATGACCGAAAAGACCGTACATGACGTCTGCACCAAAACCGTATGGAAAAAGGACGATGTACATAAGACGGCTATGGCAGTCCGCCAATACAAAGAGCGTCTGGGATACTCCGAGCAGTGGATGACAGAATACGTGTACAACGTTGTATTACTGGCTAAAAAAGAACCGAAAAACAAAGCCACGGAAGAGAAATAAGTTTGAAATATCTATCAGACAAAAACTGTTATCAAAAGAAAAAGTTTTCTAAAGAAATAATCAATAGAAAGGGCGAGAAATGATTTCCTCGCCTTTTTTTGTTATTTTTATGCAACTTTTTTGCTCGAAGGAGCAACAACACTTTATGCAAAGAGATTGTTGTAAGATATAGCGGGCTTTATCCGCTAAGCCACAGGCTACAAGCTATCAGTGACAAACCATTCACTGGGTAAGTTAAAAAAACTCTGATAAGTTGATAGTTCAAAACCTATTAGTTCAAGTAATCTGATTATTCAGAAGATTTCATAATTCAGAAGATTTGAGAATTCAAATAGCTTGATTTAGGCTCAATAAGTCAGGCAGCCTGAAAGGCTTTCATTATATAGCGTAGGGCATCGCCCTACGGATTGAATTACCTGTCTCTGAGCCCTGAAAGGGCGAAATAAAGGCAACTAACTCGATTTCGCCCTTTCAGGGCTTATTGAGAAATATATACTATTTACGTAGGGCGATGCCCTACGCTATATAATGGAAGCCTTTCAGGCTATCAGAGTTATCTGTAGCTTATAATTTGTAACTCGTAGCTCGTAATTTGTAGCTCGTAGTTTATAGCTTGCAGTTCGCAGCTCGCAACTATTTCAGTATTAATCATTAAAAAAACAACCGCTTATGAAACAAAAGAAAATGCTTGCACTCACTTTATCCCAGTTGAAGCAACTTTATCGAAATGAACTTCCCGAAATTGTACGCATCACCGAACAGAGCGACGGTACGGAAAGCTTCAAGCAAGGTATTTCGGAATTCATTACCAGTCAGGCTGATACGGAAAGTGAAGTTGTCAGGCAAATTCGACTTCTGATTGAATATGACGGCCAGGAAGTCCATGAACTTTCTACCGATGAACAAATGATTGTTTCTACCCTGTCACTTCTATACGCGTTTCTTACCGGAAACCTGGAAGAAGATGTGGAAACAGACGTGTTCCTGGATATTTTCCAGCAATTCAAACGCTTACAGCATCCTGCTGCCCCACTCCCCGCACCCCAACGCGTCAAAGCGTGGACCGAGCGTTGGCCCAGCGGACTGGACGAAGACGTACAACTGATCCATGCCAAAAATAAAGAGCGTATTCTGCACGCATTGATACAGAAGATAGAGCACCGTACCGCTGTTTCCCGCTACCACTTTGAAGAGGGCATCAGCTACGAAGAGAAATACCGTCTTGTCAGCGAATGGTGGAATGACTTCCGTTTCCATCTGGCCATGGCTGCCAAAAGCCCTACGGAACTAAATCGCTTTCTGGGCAATTCACTTTCTGCTGAAACCATGTATCTGTTATCTCGTGCCCGCAAGAAAGGAATGCCTTTCTTCGTTACGCCTTACTATCTGCACTTGTTAAATCCCGGTAGCACAGGGTACAACGATGAATCTCTGCGCAGCTATATCCTCTACTCCCCGCAACTGGTGGAAACTTACGGGCAAATCCGCGCCTGGGAACGTGAAGACATAGTAGAAGCCGGAAAACCCAATGCGGCCGGGTGGCTGCTGCCCGACGGGCACAATATCCACCGCCGTTATCCCGAAGTGGCGATCCTGATCCCCGATTCGATGGGGCGTGCCTGCGGTGGATTGTGCGCTTCTTGCCAGCGCATGTATGATTTCCAGAGCGAGCGGTTGAATTTCGATTTCGAGGCCCTGAAGCCTAAGGAGAGTTGGGACCGGAAGTTACGTCGTCTGATGCGTTATTTCGAGGAAGACGCCCAACTGAGGGATATCTTGATAACGGGCGGGGATGCCTTGATGAGCCAGAACGCTACCTTGCGTAAAATATTGGAGGCGGTATATAAGATGGCGGTGCGGAAACGGAAGGCGAACGAGAGCCGTCCGGAGGGCGAGAAGTACGCCGAGTTACAACGGGTACGGCTAGGTTCCCGGTTGCTGGCTTATCTTCCGCTGCGTGTGACCGACGAGTTGGTCGGTATATTGAGGGAGTTCAAGGAGAAGGCTTCCGCTATCGGCGTGAGCCAGTTCTATATACAAACGCATTTCCAGTCTCCACTGGAGGTGACACCGGAGGCGAGGCACGCTATCGAGGCGATCTTGGCGGCGGGCTGGACGATCACGAATCAGTTGGTTTATACGGTCTCGGCTTCCCGTAGGGGGCATACGGCGAAATTACGGCAGACCTTAAACGCCCTTGGGGTGGTTTGCTATTATACGTTCTCCGTGAAAGGATTCCGGGAGAATTATGCGGTTTATACCCCGAATAGCCGCTCGTTGCAAGAGGCTCGTGAGGAGAAGATCTTCGGGCAGGTGCCGGAGGAGAAACAGGCGGAGTTGTATGATATGATCCGTAACCAGCGTCCTTTAGGCAAGTGCTTGGTTCGTTTCCTGAAGGAGAACGGGTTGCTGTTCGCCGGGACGGATCGTAACGTGTTGAACTTGCCCGCTATTGGTAAGAGCATGACTTTCCATACCATTGGACTGACTTCCGAGGGAAAGCGGATTCTTAAGTTCGATCACGACGGGAGCCGTCGGCATAGCCCGATTATCGATCAAATGGGTGAGGCCTATATCGTGGAGAATAAATCCGTGGCCGCTTACCTTAGGCAATTGAAGGAGATAGGCGAGGATGTCAATGAGTACCGTACGATCTGGAATTATTGCGAGGGAGAGACCGAGCCTCGTTTCAGTATTTATGAATACCCGGCTTATCCCTTTAAGGCCACGGACCGAATGACTAATCTTGAATTATGAATTCTATCCTCATGTGTTTGCCTTGGTTTCGTATATTTTGCTTAATTTTGTTTCATTGAATTTAGAAGGATATGATACAGAACGAAAGAGAAATCAGGCATGAGCTTGTGTTACAGGCCGCACGCCGTATGATGACAGCCGCTCGCACGGCTCCTAAAGGCAAGGGTATTGATATCATAGAGATAGCGATGGTGACGGATGGGGATATCTTGCGCCTATCCGATGAGATGATCCGGATAGCGGCCGAGACCGGATTCAAGTTCCTGCTCCGTGACGCCGAGAATATAAAGAGTGCCGACGCCGTGGTGATTATCGGTACCTCCCAGAAAATACAAGGCTTGAACTGCGCCCATTGCGGTTTTGATACCTGCGTGGAGAAGCCGGATTTGGTTCCGTGCGCTATTAATTCCGTCGATCTGGGTATCGCAATCGGCTCGGCTTGCGCTACGGCGGCGGACTTGCGTGTGGATACCCGTGTCATGTTCAGCGCCGGCTTGGCGGCCCAGCTGTTGGGAGACTGTAAATGCGTGATGGCGATACCGGTCAGCGCCTCGTCGAAGAACCCGTTTTTTGATCGTAAACCGAAAGAAGAACCGAAAAACTAGAAACAAATGAGTGACTCTATTCTAAAATTCGCGAATAAGCTGGAGATACGTTATTCCTTTAATAATAAATCCAATTATATGGATGCCATGACCAAGCACCGGTGTGAGAAGGAGATTCTTACGCTGATACGTTCCTTGGCGGATATGCTGGACGTGAAGCTGACGGTTTACAACGAGCCTTACGATAAGGAGGGTGGTTTCCGTGAGAAGCTGGGCGTGGCCGGGGAGAGTAGCCGCTCTATCTCTATCGTGTTGAACTTGGTGATGCAGATATTGACCCGTCCCTCCTTGTCGGTGGGTGGACAACCGCTGATGGACCGTACGCCGGCGGACGAGGAGGAGATGCAGCGTGAGCTGTCCAAGTTACGCCGTGAACTACGACTGAAGACTCCGGGGGCTACGCCTTCACACCGCTTGATCGACCTGTTGAACGCCTCGCCCCGTTTCTGTAAGTGTAAGTCTAATTTCTACGAGGCTTTGAAAGGGTATCCGAAGGTGACGAAAATCTCGGTACGTGAGTTGAACGAGAAGGATCGTAGCCGTTCCGGTTCGCTGGAGGTGAAGCGGGACCAGTTCGATTATTTTATCTTGCGTAGCGACGATCTGCCTACTGTCAAGGATAATAAGGCCACGATAGAGATCATCTCGCCGGTACTGAAAGACAGTAAGTATCGCTGGAAAGGTATTTACAACAAGGGAGGCGAGACAATCGATTTCTATATGCAAGATGAGGATTTCAAGAAACAGATGTTCGAGGACAAGATCTCGTTCACGAGCGGCATGTGCATCGATTGCGTCTTGGAGATCGCTCGCCGTCTGTCGGAGCTAGGAGAGGTGGTCAACGTGAGCTATACCGTGACTACGGTGATACGTACCCGTTTCGATAAGATGGAGATCGTCACCCCTCAAGGCAAGCGGCATCTTCGTAAACTGGAAGCCGCGAAGAAACAGCTTACGCTGGATTTGTTCGGCTAATCCGACTGCCGTATTCCCATCGCTCCCAAGCACTACAGTGTTTCTACTTGAACACGGTAGTATTCATCAGCGAACACAATAGTATTCAATCTCGGACACAATAGTCTTTTTGCTTTGAATACTATTGTGTTTTTTCGTAAGGACGGGCAGTCTATACGAGTGTATATTTCCTCGGATAATTGAATGCGATCGCCAATAAGGCGCCTGCTCCCAATAGATACGGGTAGTAAAGATATTGCATGATCTCGATAGGGGAGACATGCCCGAGTCCGGCGGCCATCAACATCTGGGCGCCGTAGGGGATGATTCCCTGTACGAAGCAAGAGAAGATATCCAATAGGCTGGCGCTGCGGCGGGGATCTATCTTGAACCGGTCCGCTATATCTTTGGCGATCGGGCCGGCCATGATGAGGGCGATCGTATTGTTGGCCGTGCAGAGGTTGGCGAAGCTCACCAAGGCCGCTATGCTCATCTCGGCCCCCTTGGAGGAATGGATGCGGGAGGTAAGCTTGCGGATGATCCAGTCGATACCCCCGTTATAGCGGATCATCTCCAACATGCCTCCTGCCAGAAGCGTCACGATAATCAGCTCGCCCATATTGGTGATACCTAATCCCATGGAGGCGTTCCAGCCCCAGATATCGAAGCTACCGGTCCACAGACCTACGATACCGGACAGGACGATCCCGATGAATAGCACCAGCATGACATTGATCCCGCAAACGGCGGTTACCAACACCACCAGATAAGGGATCACCTTGACCCATTCGATCGGGGCCGGGGCGTAAGCGTTCTCCACGCCGCTTCCCACCAGCACGTATATCAATCCGGTCAGGATCGCTATCGGGAGGGCGATACGGATATTCACCTTGAACTTATCGGACATCTGGCAACCCTGCGTGCGGGTAGCTACGATGGTCGTATCGGATATGAACGACAGGTTATCGCCGAACATGGCGCCGCTCACCACGACACCCAGCATAAGGGCGTCCGGCATCCCCGTCTTGTCCGCTATACCGACGGCTACCGGGGCCAAGGCCACGATCGTGCCCACCGACGTACCTACCGAGATGGATATGAAGCAAGCGGCCAAGAAGATTCCGGCCGCCAACAGGTTACCGGGCAGGATGGACATCGCCAGATTCACGGTAGCGTCTACGGCACCCATCGCCTTGGCGGTCTGCGCGAAGGCCCCGGCGAGGATGAAGATCAATACCATCAGCATGATATTGCTGTTGGCCGCCCCCCGGCAGAACTGCTCGATGCGGTTGCTTAATTTGCCTCCCTTGGAGATCGCTATCGCTACGATCGAGGAGATGACGAAGGCTACCGTTATCGGCATCTTATAGAAATCTCCCGCCACGATAGATACCACCAAATAAGTCAATAAGAATACCACCAGCGGCGTCAATGCCCATGCGTTCGGTCTGCGTTCCAACTCCCCCATTTTCTTATCTCTCCTACATTTAACTGTCAACTGTCAATTCTCAACTGTCAACTCTTAGAAGGAGAACCGCAGCGCTATACGCACGCCCCCCTTCTTGATATTCGGTTGGTCCAGATACGTCAAGCGGCGGTAATAATCGATCCGTAATATCTTGAAGATGTTCTCCAGACCTACGCTGGCCTCTAGGTAAGGCGTACGGCCCATCGGCGAGGTTCCCTCGGGGAAACGGTATAGTCCCGTCGGGTCCAAGGCAGGGTTGTTCTTATCGGTCAGTCCTCCGTAGAAACCGCTGAACGATATCACCTCACGCAAACGTAGCCACTTCACGCCGGGAATACGGTTTAAGATCCATCCCTTCATATAATACGTGAAGTAGAACGAAACATACTGGTCGCTTACGAACTCCAGCGCACGCATCATGTTGAAGGCTTGCGGCTGGATCGTGATGGACTGGTTGGTATTCGGCATGATGAGCAAGGGGAAAGGAACCTTGTCCCATACCTTGCCCGCCGTCACCAAGGCGTCGATATGTCCGAAGGAAGAGAGCCAGATCCGTTTCTCGGCGCTGATCTCCGTATGGTTGTAGTTGAAGTCGCCCCCCAACACGTTCTTCAATCCCATCTGATGGGATAGCTTGAATACGGGAGCGTCTTTTGAGAGGTTGAAAAGAGAGTTCTTACCCTCTCGTCCGTTATAGGCACGCTCGCCCGGGGCGAAACGAAGCTGGGCCCCTAGCTCCGTGTTGGTGAAACTCTTTAAGTTCGTCAATGTCCCGTCGGCGTTGTAACGGTCGTAGCGGAGCGTTCCGGCCGCCTCGTTGTTCTCGTTACGTGCCCAAGTGGTAAGGGTCAGGCCATTCAGCCATTCCTTCTGGTACTGGAGCATGGTCTTGCGGATGTATTGCATCATGGTGACGGGCTCGCCCACCTTCCATGCCACGAACATATTATCCTTGCTGGTGAAGAGGAAGTCTTGACCGGGCGTATATACGTCGTACTCTTGGATAGCGGAGATATTGTTCACCGGGCTTTCTCCCTCGTGATATTTCTTCTTGTTCACGCTATACGTCAGCTTGGCGTTATACTTTAGCTTACGGTCGTTTACGCCATAGGCTAGATAACCGCTACCGAACCAGTGCGGGTTGAGGTTTGCCGTCGTCATACCTCCCACACGCATGCGGAAGCCCTCCAGATGGTTGGCGCTGAAAGTGGTATTCATCGGTCCGAAATCGAACTTGCTCTTATCCTTGTCCGCCGTGGTCGGGATATAACCGGTGATCAATATCTCGGCGGTCTTGATGATCACGTTGAAAGCCGGTACCTTGCGGAGTTGCGCCAGCAAGTCGTCCAAGGCGCTCTCTTTCTCTTTCAAGGGGACATGGCGGTTGTGTATCCAGAAGGTGTCGGTCTGGGCGGTGGCTTCGGGCAGCTCATGGATCGGACCGAGAAGGCCGAAGATCGAGTCGGCGTTCTGCACGTCGAACTGATACTTATCGAAATTCCTTAGCTGGTGGGCATAGAGCTGTTGCGCCCCTTTTACGATATAGAAATTAACGTAGGTATTCTCGTTGGCGAGCACCCAAGTACTATCCGGCATCCGCTTGAACTCTTGTTCGATCCGGAGCTTGTCCACCCAGTTGAGGTTGATGTTCGCCGGGGTGTTCAAGAGGAATTTCTTGACGGCGTAATTACCGTCCAGCGTGATGTACAAGCGGCCCGTGAAGCCGTAGCTCTGGCTGTTTACGGGCACGAAGGCGAGATCCACACATTTATCTCCGGCTACGTCCACCGTATCCATGATATAATATTTGTAATAGGAGACGGCCAGCGTGGAAGATAACGGGCTCACGAAACGGTTCAACAAGATATTGATATTGTTGTCGAAGATATTGACGCCCTTGAATATCTCCTCAAGGTTGGCGGTGATGGCGCCTCCATCGTCCAATGTCTTGTCGATACCCTGCTGGCGCTTGGCCTTGGTGATCGTCTTCTCCGCCTTGGGATGTTTGCGGTAGTATTGGTCGGAGATCGTCTCACGGACGGAGATCGTCAGGATCGGTTTCCCGTTGAACTCCGAGGTATCCAGATAGTTCTTGATGAACTTGAATTTCTTCAGGAACTTATTCTTCTCGAGATTGGGGTTGAAGTCGTCCAGCGACATGCTGAGCTTCTCGTACACCTCGCTTTGGTACTCGTCCTTCGCCTCGATGCGGTTGTCGTTCTTATGCTCTATGACTTTCTTGATCAGTTCCACGGCGGGGTTGTCCTTGCGGGAGTATCTCTCCTTGGTAGGCCTCACCTCTACCTCCGCGATCTGGAAGGAGGTGGGGCTTAATAATATATCCAGATTGTCGTTCTTTTGCCCGGCCTTTAGGTTTACGACCTTATTGTCATATCCAAGCGAGGATACGACCAGCCGGGTAAGCCCTTTGTCGTTCTGGAGGCTGAAAGCCCCGTCATCGTCGGTCATCGCCCCGATCGTCGAGTTTTCGAACATGACGGATACGTAGGATAGGGGTTCCCCGCTTACGGAGTCTCTCACGATTCCGGACGCGGAAGTTATGCTCTGGGCGTATAGGACGGAAATGCCGGTCACGAATTGTAACAGGACTAGCAAAGTGATATAGCGAATAGATCTTATCATGTAAATGTCTCGTTATTCCTTCACGGATAATACAGTTGGCAAAGGTATGTTTTTTTCGTGGGAGGGAGGGGGGAGAGGCTATTAATAATCATTAATCAATGGGGCATCCCCTCCTTGGAGGGAGGGGAGCCCCATCATTCTTAAATCTAAAAAACATGAGGGCCTCACGGCTTTATATCTCTGACGGCGATTCGCTATCCGCTTGCTTCTTGGCGGCGGCGGCCCTCGCTTGTGCGATGCGTTGGTTGTAGAGGGCGTTGGTCTCGTCGATGAGGGTGTTGAGGCGGTTGATGAAGGTGGCGGTCGTAGCCGTTGGCTTCACCACGCTCTGGGCGAAGGCGTAGGTGGTCATCTCGTCGTATTCCTCGTCCATGCGGAGGCGGATCTTCTTGGCGCTCTCGATGGGGTTGTCGGCTTGCGCGTTGGTGCGCTGCTCGGTCAAGGCTGCGTATTGCTGGTTCTTCTCCTTCAGCGAGGCCACTACCTCGGTGAGGGTGAGCGCCGCCAGCGCCTCGGGCATGCCGTCCTTGTCGAGGTCTACCAGCAAGCCCTCGATGGCGGCCGTCTCCTGCAAGTTGGCGAGGCGCGCGGCTCCGATGTAGGGCTTCACGGGAAGGTATAGCTTCTCGGCCGCCGTGCGTTGCGCCGCCA
>ENA-OPCV01002832-OPCV01002832.1-human-gut-metagenome-genome-assembly--contig:-NODE-2832-length-10380-cov-2.178596_pt1 | contig 10380 bp, 9 predicted proteins | sample MGYA00241257_ERZ501494 | MGnify/ENA primary metagenome ERZ501494 (study PRJEB25962, sample SAMEA2042618) | human gut metagenome | biome: human gut; feature: human-associated habitat; material: faeces...
TTCTCATAAAAAACAATTTCATATGTAGTCATGTTCTCTCCTTTCATTTTATGTCGTATACAACATATTGTCAATTATATTTATTTCAGCATAACTACATCTTAAATTGTTTTACACCCTAAGAAAATCAACTATCTATTCTTCAAGTTTTTTAATCATATCTCTAAGTTCTGCAGCTCTTTCAAATTGAAGATTCTTAGCAGCATCTTTCATTTCATCAGTATATTCCTTTATTAATTTAAAATATATGTCTTTTCCTATTAATGATATTGCTTGTTCTTCTAAATTCTTAGGTTCTGTTATATTAAATTCTGCTTTTTGTTCTTCTATTTTTTCTTGTGCTTCTTTAGGTGTTACAATTCCCCATAATTTAGAAAATGTATTCATATTAAATGGTAAATTATAAATTTCTCCTTTATAATTTGCTATTGGTGAATTTACATAGTTGTTAAATTCTACAAATTGATTTACATAGTCCCATATTTTCTTATCACTTGTATGGAATATGTGTGCTCCATATTTATGTACATTTATATCATTTATTTTTTCACAGTAAATATTTCCACCTATATGATTTCTTCTGTCTATTACTAAACATTTTTTTCCTTTTTTGCTTGCTTCATATGCAAATGTTGCACCATATAATCCTGCTCCAACAATTAAATAATCAAACTTTTTCATAGCTATACCTCTCTTTTTATTATATTTTAATAATTTCAACATCTATATTCATTTCTTTAATTTGCTTATATACTTCTTTTACACTGTTATCATCTATTGCACTAAAATGTGGAATCTCTTTTCCTATTGCTCTATATTTACTTTCTGCTAAATTGTGTATTTTAAATACTTCAACTTTTATAGTGTGATACTTTTTTAATAGTTTTAGAATTTGTTCAATATTCTCTTTTTTCATTGTATATTCCTTTACAAGTGGTATTCTAAATGTTTTTATCTTATTTTTTGAAACTAAGCTTTTTATATTATTCATATATATTTCTATATCACCGTTTAATATTTCTTTGCATTTTTCTTTATTCAAGATTTTTATATCAACTATAAATTCATCTATATACTCTTCTACAATTTCTATCAACTGGCTTGGTACTTGTAATGCAGTTTCTACACAAATATTTATATCATTTTCTTTTAATTTCTTTAATAATGGTTCTAATTGCTTTGCCTGTAGTAAAGGTTCTCCACCTGAAAATGTTACTCCACCTTTATTTAATTGATAATATGGTTTGTCTTTTATTATTTCATTAAATAACTCTTCTACATTCATATCTTTACCAAAATAACCATTTTCTTTTGTTTCTTCATTTTTATATGTTGTAAATTCATACTCTAAATTTTCTGGATTAGCACACCAAGGACACCTTAAGTTACAACCTTTTAGAAATACAGTTGTTCTAATGCCAGGTCCATCATGCAAACTAAATCTTTGTATATTAGATATTCTTATTTTATTATTCATTATTAATATAGTCTCCTCTAATTACTATATTTTGCCTTCATTCTTCAATGCTCTTTCTATTAGCAAATCTTTATAATTTTCTGGTAAGTCATTAAAGTATGCACTAAATCCCCATACTCTTACAATTAGATTTTCATATTCTTTTGGATTTGCTTTTGCTTTTATTAATATTTCACTACTTGTTACATTCATTTGCATTTGGAAAAATCCTAATTTTATACTTATCATTAAAAAATCAATCATTTTATCAAAATTATCTTCTATAAATGATGGTGTTATCATAAAATCTATAACATTTCCATTGAATCTATGATTATCATATTTCAATTTTGATGCAAATTGTATTAATTCCGTATACGCTACTGCCGTTTTGTCAGATGATATATGAACTATAAATGCTTCTCCATTTTTTCTTCCATCAAATGAAGCAGGTACTGCTCCTGATTCCATTATATATGTTGGAGCACTTAAACCAAATTTCATTTTTCCTCCTAATCTATTTGGAATTTCATCTAATAACTTATCAACATATTCTGTTATGTCATTTGCAAGTTGTATTATTTCTTCATTTTGAGTTCCATATCTTTCTGGCTGTTGTTTTAAAATTCTTACTAGTTCTTCTTGTCCTTCATAATTATTTTTACGCATTTCATTAAGTTCACTTAATGTATATTTTTTCTCTTCAAATACTAATTTTTTGACATTATATATACTATTTACTGTATTTCCTAATGATACTGTTGTAAGACCATAATTATTGTATTTGGCTCCTCCCTGTGATATATCTGTTGTATTTTTATTACAATTATCTGTTAATAATGAAAGTAGTGGTGATTCTTCCCATAAAATTTTATTTATATCTTTCATATATTCTATAATATATTGTTTTAAATATAATTTGTATTTTTCAACAAACTCATTGTATGAAGAAATAGTTTCTAATTGTTCTATATCAAGCATTTGATTTAATGGTTTTATAAATACAATTGAACTTATATTGTTTTGATCAATTGATTTTCCTGCCATTAGTGGTTCCCAACATGCTGATGTAACATAATTGTAAGCATCTTTTTCATCATACCCGAATTCAATTAATTTGGGTATGATTACATCATCATTTGAAAATAATGGACATCCTATTCCTGTTTGAATGCATCTTAATGCAAGTTCCATTAAGTCTCTTGGCATATTTTCTGTTACTCTTAATAATGCCTTTGGATCAGGTAATTGAAGTTCTTGTAAAACTTCTATAAACAAATATGTTAAGTCATTACAAAAATAATCTCCATTTTGTTCTTTACCACCAAGAATTATAATTTGCCCTGTATCTCCAATTAATCCACTGCTCTTAAACCAATATTTTTTATGTAAGATTTTTATCATATCTTTTAATATTTCTTTTGCCCTCTCTTTAGTTAAGTCGTTGTTCTTTTTATCATATTCATAACTATTTTCTAGTATTTTATCTAATCTTCCAAGTCCATTTAAATTATGACCAAGTTGCCATAACAATTGGTTATAAAACATTATTCTTTGTATTGATTCTTCAAATGTAATTGCTTTTTTATTTTCTATATTTTTCAAATATTGTATTGTTTTTTCTTTATCTTTTCTGTTGCTCTTTTCTATTGCCTTACATTCTCTTTCAATATATTCTTCTATTCCTTGTAACAATTCTTTTTGATTTTGTTTATATATTCCTTCAGACATTTCTTCATTTATCTTTTTCATATCTTCTAATGATGTTTCTAATATTTTAGAATAATCTATAGATATATTATCTATTATTCTCGTGCCTCTATTTGTTCTAAATCTTGTTTTATATATATCTATATTATAAACAAATCTATCATTTTCATCTAACTTAATATCCACTTTATTAAATAATTTTCTATTTTGCAATCCTGTAATATCTTTTTTCTTAGGAGAATACAAATGTGGCAAAGCCTTTATTGCAAAAACTGCTGTTTTACTTATACTTTTATACTTTCTTTTATATCTAAATACCAACATCACAAATGAGAAAAGTGATTTATTTATATGTCTTATTACAAATTCTCTTAATTTTTGCATTTTATCTTCCCCCTTACTGCATTAATTACCAAACTAGTTAGCTCCTTAAGAAATTCATATTTTAATATTAGTAATACCACTATATAGACAATTCCTCCAATTAGTATTTCTATACATGTATTTAATATACCTACTGGTAGGAAATTTGTTATTATTTTTACTACTATAAACATAATAAATGCACTAATAAAACATTTTATTGACATTCTTAACATTTCTGATATTTTATATTGTTCTTTAAAATATTTTAATTGATATATCAAAATTGCTGTTTCAGCAAGTGTTGATGCAATTGCTGCTCCAACTCCTCCCCAAAATGGAATTAATATACTATTAAATATAACATTTGTTATTGCACCTATCACCACTGAAATTGTAAATACATTTTGTTTTCCTATTTGTATTAAATATTGTATTCCTGTTATTCCATTTAGTCCTATAGCTATTAATATTGGTGCTGTTGCTAATAATATTGGCGTTACACCATCAAATCCATCCCCATAGTACCATGGAACAAATTTAGATGATATTGCAAAAAATCCGAACATCATAGGTATAGTTAAAAACCATACAAAATCAATTGATATTCCTAAACATTTTTTAATTTCTTGCTTATCATTTTGTGCATATGAATTTGCTATTCTTGAATTCATTACAGTCTGCAATGCAGTTGTTATCATTAATGCTGCTTTTACTACCTTTTGGGCTTGTTCATAATATCCTACCTCTACCATATCTTTTGTTATTACACCTATCATTGTTTTATCTAATACTGTATATATTTGAATTGCTATTTGTGGCAAAAATAATGATATTACAGGTTTTATGTGTTTTTTTAAATCCAATTTTTTTATACTTACTTTTTCTATATACTGTGGTAAATAAAGCCATAGTGTTATATTTCCTAGCAATTCTGCCCCTACATAAATTGCAAAATATTTCCACAAATCATTTGGTGTTTTTATTACCGTAAAAATTAATATTAAACTTAATAATTTAACAACTAAATTTCTTACAACAGTCTTTTCAAATTCTTCTATTCCTTGGAACAACCAACTTATATCAAACAAATTTGCAACTAGCTGTATTAGTAATATTCTATAATATATGGTATATTCTCCTGTTCTTCCATATATCATATAAAATAATAACATTGATATGCTTAAAGTAATTGTCCTTATTATTATTAGTTCCCAAAACACTTTACTTCTTTCTGCTATATTATCACCTTTATAAGCAGTTTCTCTTTGTCCATACATCGAAATTCCTAGTGTACCAAATAGTACAAAATATGTAACAATTGAAATTGTATATCCATATATTCCTATTGGTTCGGCCCCTAATACTCTTGATAAATATGGTGTAGTTACTAATGGCAGTAATATTGTTAACATTTGATAAATTAAATTATATATATAGTTTCTAGCAATACTTTTTTTCATATTATTTTTTCTTCCTCTCTCATTCATTGTATTTTATTGTATTAGCTATTTTTTCTGCTGTTACATCCCACGAAAATTCTTCTTTTACTTTCTTTTCTATATTTATTCCCATATTTTTCATTTTTTCTTTATTATTTATTAATTCTTCTATTTTATCTTGGATTTCTTCAGTTTCAAAACCACATATATAACCAACCTCTTCATTAGTTATTATTTCTGTTGTTCCTCCCATTGGAGTTGCAACAACAGCACATTTCATCATTCCAGCTTCTAGTATTGTTGTTGGCAATCCTTCTGAAAAATGTGATGGATTAACAAATATATTTGTTCTTCCTAATAATTTTAGTACTTCTTCATGTGACACTTTTCCTAATATTTTTATATTTGCTACATCTTTATTGTCTTGGATTATTTTTTCTAATATAGGTCCATCTCCTGCTAAATTTAATTCTAAATTATGATATTTTTTACTTAAATTTTTAAAAGCATCTATTAATCTTAATACACCTTTTTCTTCTATCATTCTTCCTGTATATGTTATAACTGTTTTTCCTGTATCTTTATTAATATATTTACTATATTTTTCTATTTCGTCAGTATTAACAGAATTATAAAACACTCCTTTTGCTTCAATATCAAAGTGTTTTAACCATTCTGTACATCTTTTTGAAACTCCATAATAGTCTTTTATTCTTTTCTTTATGAAGTTTGTTAATTGATGTTCATATATTTCTCCGAAAAAATCTAATATTTTATTATTTACTGTAAAATGTGTACTTCCATGTTCAATTAAACATGCTGGTATATTATTTTGGCTTACAAATTTTGCTGCAATATATGACGTTGTCCAAAATCTTGTCTGTATTATTGCAGAATTAATATTTTCGTTTTTTACCATTTCAAGTAATTCTTTGCATTTCTTATTTTGTTTATTTATTGGATATCGTTCTGAAACTATTTTATATGTAGGTAATCTTACTATTTTTGCATAATCTGTTTCTTCTATTTCTTTTAAATCTTTATTATATCTAGATGTAATGATTATAATTTTATATCCCATTTTCTTTAGCTTCAGTGCTAAATTATATGTATATCTTTCAACACCACCTAAATGTGGCAAATAATATCCTGAAAATATAGCTATAGTTTGCATTTATTTTATTCCTCTCTGTTTTTAATTTATCATTAAATATTGATTATATGGTCTTCTATCTGTATTATATACAGGCATTTTTTGAATTTTAAGTTCTTTGTGCTTTAAAAGCCAAACATTGAATAGTCTTTCTGACATGAATCCAAATAATCTTTTATTATAATCATCATAATTGCTTATATCAGTTCTTTTTTCTAACTCGAACAAAATGTCAAATAACCATTTGTAATATTCATCAAAAATTTCTTTTCTTGCAATAAACATATTACATATGTATAGAAATCTACTTTTAGAAAATTGTTCAAATGCTTCTACATAATCAGGATATTTTTCAGCTATAATTTTTCTACACTCGTCATAGTCCTTTTTTATATGTGTTTTTTCCCATGATTTTTCTGCATTATGTTTTATGATAAATGTTGAATTTGGAACTATAATATCTTTTTCTTTTAATATTTCTCTAATTTCTTTCTCACTTAAAACATTTTCTAATTTATTATTTTTATGTTTTTTAAAGAAGTATCTACGATAATGAGTTAATCCTACTATATCTGATTTATCATTTTTCATTATCCAATATGTTGCTGTTAATTCACAAAAGCTTTTATTTTTGTTTGATATATTTTCTCCAATGTCATCTCTTTGATATCCAAAATCATCACTATTTAAAGCTGAGCCTACTCTTATTGGTTTATATATTTTTTCTTTTGGAAATTCAGCTTTTTTATGTGTTGCTACATATATAGTTATTTTTTCACTCATTTTTATTCTCCTTTTTAAATACAATTATTTTGCTTAATACATAATTTGCTACAATTACTAATATTTGTGATAATAATTTGTTGCTTATTTATCCCTGCAATGGCTGTAACCCCAGGAATTCAACCACCAGAGCAGATAACAACAGAAGATGGAGATTATATTTGGCCAATACCTGGATATACTGCAATATCTTCGCCATTTGGAAAAAGAACTGCGCCAACTTCAGGAGCATCTACATATCACAAAGGGACAGATATTCCTGCACCAGAAGGAACAAAACTAATAGCAACATGTGACGGAGAAATCACATTTATAGGCTTTTTAGGAGGTGGAGGATATACAATCACACTAACTACAAATAATCAATTAAAAATTTCATATTGCCATGTTTCTCCAAATTATATAGTGTATGTTGGACAGCAAATCAAACAGGGACAAGTGATAGGAAATGTAGGACCAAAATATGTTTATGGAGTAGCAGGAAACAATTATAAAGATGCAACAGGAAAGCCTACAAATGGAGCGACGACAGGATGTCACTTACATATTGGTTTTAGAGAGGATAATGAATATGTAAATCCAATGGATTATCTAAAATAATAGTTTACAGTATTTGTGAAATATGCTATTATATAAAAAGAAATGGAGGAAAATGAAATGGCATTTGACGGTATTACAACAAAAGCAATAGTGGATGAATTACAAAATATAATAGGAAGTAAAATTGATAAAATACATGAACCAGATAAAAATACAATAATATTAGGATTGTATTTAAACGGAAAAAATTATGCATTAAATATTTGTATAGATTCACACAATTGCAGAATAAATTTGACAACACATCAGAAAGAAAATCCATTAGTTGCACCAAATTTTTGCATGTTATTAAGAAAACATTTACTTGGGGGAAAAATTTCTGAAATAGCAATGCAAGGACTAGAAAGAGTAGTAAAAATTTCAATAGAAACAATAAATGAATTCAACGAAATTGAAACCAAAACACTTATAATAGAACTAATGGGAAAACACAGTAATGTGATATTAACAAACCAAGAAGAAAAAATAATAGATTCTATGAGGCACATAGATTCCAGAAATTCATATAGAGAAATCTTACCATCAAGAATATATGTTTTTCCAAAATCTGATAAGTTGGATTTTGAACAAATAAAAGATTTTAATGTGTTTAATGAAAAAATATCAAATACAGAAGAACAAGATTTGGCTAAAACTATATCTTCAACATTCACAGGAATTAGCTTTTCATTTGCAGAAAGTGCAGTAAAAAATAGAACCAAAGAGCAAATATATAATTATATAAAAAATCTTATTCAAAATAGTTCTAACTCAAAATTTATGCCAATCTATAAAAATGACAAAATTTCAGATTATGTATTACAATATGCAGAACAGAAGCTCAATAACTTCGAATTAAATTTCTTTATAGATGACTTTTATTTTGAAAGAGAAACTAGAGAAAATTTTAATAATTATAAAAACAATATTTCAAGAATAGTAAATGAAACCGCTAAGAAATATACTAAACGTTTAGAAAATATGAATTCAAAGCTTTTGGAATGTAAAGACATGGATAAATATAGGATATATGGTGAACTTATAACTGCCAATTTGTATAGGTTGTCAAATGAACACTCTAATAGTATACAATTAGAAAATTACTATGATAACAATAATTTGATTACTATACCATTAGATGTAAAATATGCGCCAAATATGAATGCCAAAAGATATTTTAAAAAATATTCAAAATTGAAAAATGCATTTAAAATTGTCTCAGAGCAAAAGTTAGAAACAGAAAAAGAAATTGATTATATAGAAAGTATAAAATATGAATTGGAAAGTGCAATAACACTTGATGAATTAAAAGAAATTTCAGAAGAAATTAAAGAAAATGCAATATTTAAAGAAAAAATCAAAAAAGGAAAGAAAAATAAGAATACTAAAAAAGCTCAAAAATATAAATTTTCACCTATCGAATATGAAATTGATGGTTTTAAAATATATGTAGGCAGAAATAATAAAGAAAATGATTGGCTAACACTTTCTTTTGCACAGAAAACTGATATATGGTTTCATACAAAAGATATACACGGAAGCCATGTGATTTTAAAAGCTGATAAGCCAATAAGTGATGATATTTTAGTAAAAGCTGCGGAAATTGCTGCAAAGCATAGTCAAGCAAAAGAATCTTCAAATGTGCCAGTAGATTATTGTAAAGTTCAATATGTAAAAAAGCCAAATGGTTCAAAGCCAGGTATGGTTATTTTTACAAATAATAAAACATTAAATGTTAATCCACTAAAAGCTTAACGGATGGTGCCAATAGACACCATCCGTTTTTGGGCGGAAATTCGATATTACTTTGAGTTCTGCTTTGCTTCTTCACACTGATGTACAAAGAAACTCCAGATGATTGTATAACGATGTTTGAATTTCAAACATTTTGGAGTATCATCTCCGATTGTGTGATACTCGATGAACGGGTTAGTTTGGGTGTCGATGATATCCTGGTTTATCCGAATATATTCGATTGACGGAAGCAGGGCGCAGAGCCTGGATGCATTTTCATTGCAGTCCGAATACCATTTTACCATGTGTTCCATCTGATTAACAAAATTACTTTTGTCAATTTCGCCTTGATAGACGACGCCTTTTTCTACATACTCCAGTTTAATAATATCTTTTCCTTTCATTGCAATACCTCCTGCATTTTATTGAAAAAGTTAAAGAGTTGCAATGCCTTTGTTTTACCAAAGGCAGTAAAAATTACAAATGATATTATAACATATATTTTGATAAATTTCCAGCTTTTTGCATAAATTTTATTGACAACCGAAAAATAAAGGAATATAATATGAACAATTAAAAAAAGTTACGGAGAAAAAGAAAAATTATGTAGATTCATGAATAGAGAGCTAGTGATGGTGGAATACTAGTAATGATAAGCATAAGGGGAGCTTTGGAGTAAAAAAAATTAAGGTGCTTAAAAACTAGTAATAAAAGTTTTTAAGAAATAGGGTGGAACCGCGGAATATGAACTTTCGTCCCTAGCAATATATTTTTTATTGCTAGGAATGGAAGTTTTTTGATTTTCTAGCGCATTAGAAGGAGGATTTCAAATGGTAAAGTCAATGGAAACAATAGTTAATCTATGCAAAGCAAGGGGATATATTTATCCTGGTTCAGAAATCTATGGAGGTTTAGCAAATACATGGGATTATGGACCACTAGGAGTAGAATTAAAAAACAATGTAAAAAAGTTATGGAGAAAAAAATTTATTCAAGAAAGTAAATATAATGTTGGACTAGATGCAGCAATCTTAATGAATCCACAAACTTGGGTTGCATCAGGACATGTTGGTGGATTCTCAGACCCATTAATAGATTGTAAAGAATGTAAAACAAGGCATAGAGCAGATAAATTAATAGAAGAATGGGCACATGAACAA
>ENA-OPCV01002841-OPCV01002841.1-human-gut-metagenome-genome-assembly--contig:-NODE-2841-length-10352-cov-1.897252_pt1 | contig 10352 bp, 13 predicted proteins | sample MGYA00241257_ERZ501494 | MGnify/ENA primary metagenome ERZ501494 (study PRJEB25962, sample SAMEA2042618) | human gut metagenome | biome: human gut; feature: human-associated habitat; material: faeces...
TGCCATAATAGTTGCAAGGGTTACTTTCAGTTCATCAGGCTTTTGGAATCCAAGGCTTGCTGTCAAGCTCCCCTGTGCGTCCGCATCGATTAGAACAACTTTCTTTCCTGCATTTGCCAGTCCAATCCCAATATTTACAGCACTTGTGGTTTTGGAACAGCCTCCTTTTTGGTTGACGATTGAAATAACTTTACACATAATGCATACCTCCTATTTTTTATAGATTTTCAAAATTTCTAATATTTCTTTTTCCATATACTATTTCTCCTTTAATTTTTTTTAAGTTTTAGTTTACTTAATCATTATATCATAAAAGGACACCTTTAAAGATGTCCTTTACGGAGCAAATCTTCTATGGAAAATTTGCAAACTAAAACTTATATAAGTATATCATTTTTATAAATAACATTCTATTAAACTTTTAAAAAGTTTAATAGAAAAATCCTACTCCAAACAACTGTTAATCTAAATAAAATTTAATTATTATATAGGAGAATAATATGAATATTGTAATATGTGAAGATGATATACAATTTTGTAATTACATAAAATCTATACTTGAAAAATATATAGTTAATAATCACTTTAATTCTAAAATTGTTTTGACGACATCTAATCCAGACAATGTTATAAATTATATCCACAATAATTCTGAAATAACAATTTATTATCTTGATATAAAACTTCAAAATAATAAAAGCGGCTTCGATATTGCATCAATTATACGCGAAAATGATTATATGAGCCCTATAATATTCATTACTAATTATGAAGAAATGATGTCACTTACATATGAATATAAATTAGAGGCTCTTGATTTTATCATAAAAAACAATTTGGCATCATTAAGACAACGAATTTGTGAGAACTTAAAGTATATAGAAACAAGACAACAAAAAGGTTATATGAAGTGCTTAAATATAAAAAATAAACAGAAAAATTTTTCTGTCCCGTTCGATAAAATATGCTACATAGAATCAATAAAAAGCACTCATAAATTGATTTTATATTATGATAATGGCATGATTACTTTCTATGCATTACTGAAAGATATTGAAAAGGAACTTGACAGCCGATTTATTCGCTGTCACAAATCTATTATAGTAAACAAAAACAAAATAGTCAATATTGACAAAAAGAAACATACCATTGAATTATCGCACAATTATCATTGTATTTATTCACCAAGATGTAAGGAGATTATAAAATGAATTTATCACAGATTACTATACTTCTATCTAACACAATTTCTTTTTCACTTGGTTTTACCTGCATCGCTTACGTTTTAACTCTTTCATTAACAACGAAAAAAATCTCATTCGGCAAATTATTTTCTTGTTTGGGAATTACCTACTTAATTATATCTCTTACATTTATATTTGCGGGTATACCAGGCTTAATATTTACCTTATTTTTATATTTAACTCATGCCAAAATACCATTGATTAAAAATATATTTATTTGTGTACTTACTTTTTTAATGGTTCTTGTACTTACATTTATCACCAACATGGTATTTTATGCAATGAAATTTTCACCTGATCAAATTGAACATTTAAGAGAAATGGTATCTTATAATATCTTTTTTTCTATAGAATGGATTATTTCGTCATTAATCATTTCTTGTGTTATATATTTTTTAAGTTATAAAATTACCCGTCATCATAAAAAAATGAATTTTATTAACCATGTTAAACCAGATAAAACAATATATTTAATATTTATAAATGTGCTATTTTTAGTCATAATTATCGCCGGAGTTGAATTTACCATAGCTACAGTAGATACAAGCATTACTAAATATATATTGATATTTGGTAATATCCTAACTTTGACATCTATTGTTTTTTCAACAATTTCCATTTGGTTAGAACTAAAAATTATTTCTAATAAATCAAAAGAAATTGAATTAGAAAAAAAACAGGAAATAACCTCTACATACAGACGTGAGATACAAAATATGTATAATGAAATAATAGATTTTAAACATGATTATATAAAAATATATTCATCAATGAGCACATTGATAGCATCTGACAATTTAAAAATGATAAAGGATTTTTTTTATAAAGAAATACTGCCATTTCATAATAGTATTTTAAAAGATGTAACATTTACACACTCTATAACATTAATTGAAGACAGCATAATACAAGGCATTATATATAGTTATGTACTGAAAGCAAAAAACAATTCCATTAATTTTAATATAGATATTCAGGAAAACATTAATATTGTATCTGAAATATCATCTTTAGATATGTCTCGAATTTTAGGAATACTGTTAGACAATGCATTTGAAGAAGCTGTCAAAACCGAATCAAAAAATGTCATATTGAGTATAATTCCTTTAAAAACGCAAATAATATATGTCATAAAAAATTCATGCAATACTGTACCTGATATTTCCAAAATTTTCTTAAATAATTATTCAACCAAAGGAGAGAATCACGGAAGAGGATTATCTATTGTTCAAAATATTTGTAACAATTATAGTAATGTATTCTTTAATGTTAAGATTCAGGATAATTTCTTTTTATCCGAACTTATAATAAATACAGCAGATTAACATTTGTCTTTTAGTTCATCAGGCATATCTTCTTCATATCCCCAAATTCCTAAGCATAAGTTTGGAGAAGCATTTGCTATAAATATACATACAGCTACAACTGTACCGCATAATGGTATTAATAACTTATTGATAATATTATTCATTTTCTTCATATCTAAAAATCCCTTTCATTGAATTATTATTTTCATTATAGGCAATATCATCACTGCTTCTAATGATATTCCTATAATGATTATATTTCTATATACATTTTCACCTATACAGAATGCAACAATAAATAAACAGGTTGCTGTAATTACAGTAATCTTTTTAAAAAATTTCTTCCGTGAATTGCCTATTGGACGTTTCATCGTTTCAATCGGAGCGTAACGCAAAAAAATAATTAAGCAAATTAAGTAAACCACCATTCCCGCAATTATATTAATGGGTTTCAACATAATTGCCATATAGACAGAACTAATAAATCCAATAATACCAATAACAGTGCACTTAATTGTATTATTTGAATGATAACCAAATCCGCTTAATCTAACACATGTAAACACGCTTAATAATAATAATGTTTCTTTTACTATTCCTAATATTACTGATAAAATAATCAAAACAGCTGTTTTGCTAATATTAATATAAATAATATCAATGCCATATTTCATCTTTTGATAATTCTTTTTATCAACATTACAATAACTGCATATTTTGTCACTAATCCATTTGCTAATAGACATTTCTTTTTTCTCCTGAATGGTTTTGTCTAGAGTCATCATTATTGATTTTCTGTCCTTTATTAATCTTTTATCAGCTGACTATACAAAAATATTCAATAATCGTGAATCCAATTAATATATTACACCTTTTATGTTAATTATCGTGTATTTTTTCCCAAAAGCACCTCAAAACGACTTTAACTACAAAAAAACTATTGTTCTAACATTTTTCTTAGATTTTTCAGAGCCTTATTCTTATTGTTATAAACAGCCTGACGAGATATATTTAATTTGTTCATTATTTCTTTATCTTTAAACATAAAAAAAAATTTATATATAATAACCCATTTTTGATTATAATTTAATTTTCTAATTGCAAAAATTAAATCCAGATCCTTTTTCTCAAAATCTTCTGATAGATTTTCTATGTTCTTTATTATATCTGGATCATATATACATTCATTTTCACGTAAACGTATTCTTTGTTTTAAAAATTTTACATATGAATGTCTGATAGATGTTGATATATATGTAACCGCCTGTCCATCATGCTGAAAAAAAGGCATATTATATATTAATTCTATCATATCAACTATCAAATCATTTTCTGCATCTTCATAATTTAGGGCATATGCCTGTTTTTTTATTAACGGTCTAAATTTATTTATAATTTCCATTAAGCTATCTTTATTTTTATCTTTTGCTGATACTATTAAATCACATAAAATACCCATATTATTTCTCCTCCATATAAATAAAAGAGAAAAAATATGTGTATAATGTAAACTTATCTCAAAAAATGTCGTAATAGCATATATTTTCATTATAACAACAAATTTTTTTATAAATAAAAAATTTCCCAAAAAACATCTATATGAACACAAAAATATAAAAAATAATTTTTTAGTAATAGAACAAAAAAGAATTGACATTTATAAGAATAATTTTTATAGCGGAAATATATTTATAAAAAATATATTTCCACTTTGTTAAGAAGAATTCATTCGTTTAATCTTTTTGGAGAACCGTTTTAAGCTAGTATTCCATAGGCTCCTTGATCAAAAAAGCTGTATACTGATTATATATCAGTATACAGCTTTTTTCTCTCAACAATTTACTGCTTGTATTGGGTAGCTTCCATCGCTAGGGGATGTGTAGTATATAATTTCTTCATTCTCTGAGTCGTAACAGTATATATACCCCTCTGTATCTGTAATAAATGCATAGCTTTTGTTTTCGTCTGGCATGGTATTTTACCTCCTTTTGACAACTAGTCCACATTATTTATAACTCCATACAGTGTTACAGAACAATTTTCTATAACAATAAATCAATTTCACCTCCTTCTTCACATTCTGCATTACATCACAACCATCACTCCTTTCATTTTATTAAGAGCAATAAAAAAGTCGTTATGGCTTATAAATATAACAGCCATCTCGACTTTACAAACAAATCAATATATAAAATTCTATTATACATTATATCATATGCCAAAATACAAGTTCAAGATATAATTTTGTATAAACTTTATTCATCCGTAGGACACATACAATAGAAAAAATAAGTGTATATTGTTTGAAATTTAATCAAATCTAGGTTAAATTTAAGTCAAAAAAAAAACACTGCATTGATTTAGCAACCAATCCAGTGGGTATTTCAAATTCATTATTTAATTGTTGTATTAAAATATGATGTAATTATTGACTGCATTAACTCAATTGCCTCTTTACGTCGACCTTTGAAAGTTGAGAAACTAAATGTTCTTTCATTTGCATCCTCCAAATTCTTATTGAATATTTTATATATCTTTTCTACGGTAATATCCGCTACATCATACTCACGAAAATAAATCGCATCAATTATATCGTATAGCTGTTTTCCTTTCTTGGGATAAGCTTCTAGTCTTTCCAATGCAATATCCATTATTTTCTTTATTTCGGTCAAGTAATAAAGTTCCTGCTCACAATCATAGAATTTTTTTATATCACTATTTTGGAAAAATATATTTTTTAAAAATTCTATTGATTCTTTTCTGATGCCCATTTGTTTGAGCTCTTTATTTAAGCTACTTTGCTGGTTATTTATGCGCCAGCATATATATGGATATTCTTTTAAAACTCTTTCTATTTGAATCGTATACTTTTTGGATTGCGCCATTATTTTTCACCTCCGTGCTTCCTTTGAGGTGTAAGATAGCAGAATCAGTTATACATTGTTGGGAGGTATATTGGTAAATACCCTATAAACTGTAATTATTGTTTATACCCTCCAAATATTGACATCTCACACCTATTTACCTTTTACTGCAAATAGGTATAGTGGTTTGTCACCGTTATATACCATATTATTTATATGATAATTCAAGATATCTAATTTCGAATTGACTCCTAGATATAAAATTCCACAATTAAATGTAATTCTGTTCATTATAAAATCACCGTTCCTACTCTTGTTATTCTTGTGATATATTTTTTGGATTCGTACACCTATATACTGTGCTGTCAAGCGACTTGTTAATTTTAAAATTAATGTTACTAAGGGAATTATTTCTCAGTTCAGCAATCAGCTCATCAGCTTGACGCAATGACAAATTTTCATCTTTCCGTAAAGTATTAACTATGAAACTATCTTCGATTGCATAGTATCTTTTGGAATAAAATGCCTTTTTAAGTCTGTCTGTAATCCGATCAGCCATTTCACATTTACCAAAAACCCCCTCAACTGACGTACTTATCATCTCAGGACTGATGTCAATATATTTGGTATTAAGTTTGAGATGGGCTTTAATAAACTTCATATGTGCTTCATCTACATCATAACCTGTAATTATAAATCTGTTCAAAACGGGCGCTCTTTTTAAGTCACCGGCAGAAATCGAAAGCATAGCCCCAACAGCACATTGGAATGTTTCACAATTCATTGGCTCATCATAGAAAGTTAAAGACACCTGTTCTCCAAAATCAGAATTTAAGACTATAAACACGTTGGGTGACATTTCCGATATCTGAAGATCTCCATAATATAACTTTTCTCCGCCTTCACTAGTTGCGATTTTCATAGTGACTGCTTCTTCTTTAGCGAAGTTTATTTCCAATGTAGCAACTGTCACCGTTCCCGATTCACAGTTGACTGTTCCATAAAAATACAAGTTATATTTACCGGCATATTTTCTATAACTTTTACTGTAAATTCTTTGATTAATACCCTTTTTTAACCCTTTATTGTTTTCACCCAACAAAAAGTCAGTAGTCACTCCCAAGCTTCGACTTAGTGCTATCAAGAAATTTGCATTTGGTGTCCTATCTGAAATGTAAAGTTTCAAATTACTCTTAGTTATGGAATATTTTACATTTTGGTTCAGTACATCACATAAAGTATCAAAATCTATTCCACGTTGAGCCATTGCATGTTGCACTCGGTCAATTAATATACTCTGTTTGAAAAATTCTTTATTTTCTTCCTTCATTGCAAATCACCTTCTTCGTTTCAGAATGTAACAATATCGTAACACACTTTTAATAAAAACAAAAGTGTAGAATCTCATAAATTTTGTGTGATTTTTTTGTATAAAACTGCCAAACAAATGCTTTTTGCAAAAAAAAACGTTCATATACATATATATCTTGTGTGATTCATAATGTTCTAATTAGATATTTTCATTCATTCTTGAAACAGTAAAAATAAATAAACACATATAGACTTAATATGTATTTTTCGACGATAATAGCATGTTTGTAAAGTATTTACAATAAATATTTAAAAACACATCAAAAATCACACATAATACAGCATATTTTTCCCTAACACAAAAAAGTCATACGCTTGACAATTTTAAGTAATAGAAAAAGATAAAAACGCAAATGGGTATGCCTCTCGAACAGTTGCTTAGTAACCAATATCTTAGTTGCTGTGCTTTTCAGCAAAAATTATCACTAATATAATAGCTTCCACTATTACTTTGAATGTTACTTGAAATGATTTTTCCTACATATGGTGATATCCTTACTTTTCATAAGCACCTTACTTTTCATAAGCACCTCACCTTTCATATACTCAGCATTCTACCTGTGAATATCAAGTTGCTCAAAGTAAAATACCGTTAAGAAATCTTACATATATTATGAAATCTGCCCTTCAATAAAATAATTTTCCGCTTTTTCTATATAGCACACATTCAAAACACATTATATAATACAGAATATGACAGCCATTTGTCCATCATTTCAAAAGAGATGTTTAATGCTGTACAGTAAGAAAAAGTCAGACGGAGCAATATTGTTACAGACGAATCCGGCACGCACGGAAAAAATACTCGGTATAGTTCAAAACAATTATTGTAATCACTTCATGATATTCTTACAAGATGTATATGTTTGTAAAACTTTCTATTATCTAATATAAAGCCTTTTCTTATAACCTGCATTACTCATCCTCATTCACATCAAATTCGTCCATAATCAACTGCTCAATATAGTTTTCAAACTTTGTTCTTACAATCAAATATCTGTTACCCATATAAAAAGCGAATTTACCTTCATTGTTTTCTGCCATCCGTCTGAGTTTTTTAACTCCGATATTGAAATAAGCAGAAGCCTCATATATTGTCAACATATATTTTTCGCTTATTGGAATGTTATTTTTAATGCTACTGATATCTTTTTGATTAGCCATATTACTGCCTCCTATTTCATGTACAATAACCTTTTTGTTATTACATATATAACTCAAAACTCAGAAAATAGCAACTAATATTGGCAAATAAAGAGCACTTATATCGTAGAAGTTTTATTGAAAAGATTCTCGAAATTTGTACGATTTATGATTTATCAATTACCGCCGCAATGTCAGAACATTATAATACAAGTTCAGCATTATTAGACATTTTATTTTTCATGTGTAAATCGACCAACTTTATATACCTCTACACACAAAAGAAGATTTGTAATAGCTAAAGCTGTTCCATTAATACCTTTATTTCTACTAAACGCGTTCAATTTGCGATTTAAAAATTCCTATAAAATGACCAAAAACAAGTATAAAATTAATTTATATGATTGACTTTTCATTTCTGTTTTTGTTCTCTCCAATATATCTCTTCATTTCATCAGCTTAGTTGTATGTATTGCATTTGGTTGTAAATTATGTATTTAGCAAACATACAGTTGCATTCGTTTACTATACTCTCCCCTACATTCAGTGTCACTTATTATATACCCTCACAAAATTGTCACACTTTTAATTTGTCGATAATACGAAATATCTTGTAAAAAAGTCATTAAATAATGTATAATAATATTATTGAATATTACAGATTAGAACGGTAGGTACAGTTGTGCATATTATTGGAAAAATAGACATTGAAATATATCGATGCGTGACAGCTGATATACAGACAAGCGATGTTATCATAACACAACAACAGATTGAGCATATACAAGAACGTCACCCTAACGATTACGAACGATATTTTAAATATGTAAATGAAATATTGGAAAGTCCAGATTATATACTTGAGACTAACAAACCAAAGACGGCATTTATTTTAAAACACATTTGTAATAATGGTAAGAATTATCAACTTATATTGCGATTGAAGACATCACAAGACCCTATTGGTTATAAAAACTCTGTTATAACCTTTCTTAAAGTTGATGATAAAAGATATAATCGTTATCTTCGTACTAAAAAAATTCTTTACAAAAATGAATAAAAGTGCTATAATATTAGTAGGATAAGATAAGGTTATTTGAGGTGGACAATTTCGTGGCATCCACACGCCGATGGTAACGACAGGGGTAACCCGAGAGATGCAGGAGAATGGTACGCCTGCCAAACAGCTTCTTGTTTAATGGCAATATAATAGTTAAGTGGAATCCTGTCAGTCAAAAGATTGATAGGATTTTTTTATATGAAAAATCCCGGGAAAATTACCCGGGAAAACATATTGTATCATCGAAATATTTACAGTTACAGCATATCATCTGGTATTGCATTCCGGTGGACCGGATGGAGAGATGGGCGCATCCATGCGGTATCTCTCTCAGCGTTTCACAGCACCGAACCGAATTGTAGCGGGGGTGTTGAATGATGTTGGGACAGAAGAACTCGCACACCTTGAGATGGTTTCAACGATCGTTCATCAGCTCACCTGCAATCTTTCTCTGGAAGAAATTCAGAACTCTGGTTTTGCCAATTACTATGTAGACCACACAACTGGCATCTGGCCGCAGGCGGCTGGCGGAGTTCCGTTTAATTCTTGTGAGTTCCAGTCGAAAGGTGATCCTTTGACAGATTTGTTCGAAGACCTCGCTGCGGAGCAGAAAGCCCGGTCAACGTATGATAACATCCTTCGTTTGGTAAAAGATCCTGAAGTTGCAGATCCGATTCGTTTCCTGCGGGCGCGTGAAGTTGTGCATTTCCAGCGTTTTGGTGAAGCACTTCGTTCAGTACAGGAAGAATTGGATTCGAGGAATTTTTATGCATTTAATCCAAGTTTTGATGCACCTTGCCAGGCCTTTTGCGAATCTACGACAAAGAATGGGAATTAAGTCAAACGTAAAATAATTTGACAATTGATTATGATTCTGTTATCATAGTTTTCGCTGACTAAGTTTTGTGAGATGCCACAATAAGCATTACGAGCGCTTACTGTGGCATCTATTTTTCTGTCAATTCATAGAAAAGCAGGTGAAAAAGTCTTGAGATTGTTTTTATTGTTATTTCTTTGGTTTAATAGTTAAAATGTTATTTTCTTGTAATAAAGAGAGTTGATCTATATTTTTAAATAAATATATGCTTTGTTGATTTTCTTTATCTATATCAAGATATTCAAATTTATCAAGATTTTGTTCATCCTCTTCAGTAATTGGACGCATAACAGTATATGTAACACCAGCTAAACTTTTAGTATGGCAAAGTATTACTTTCTTCCGTATCCCAAGTAAATTCAGTTTCTTCTCCATAATTATCTTCTATATATTTAACAACTTGTTGAGTTAATTCATTAATAACATTTGTAGAATAACTACTTCTCAATTCGGCAAAATCTTTAACACCAAGTTCTTTAGGAATAA
>ENA-OPCV01002847-OPCV01002847.1-human-gut-metagenome-genome-assembly--contig:-NODE-2847-length-10338-cov-2.010600_pt1 | contig 10338 bp, 10 predicted proteins | sample MGYA00241257_ERZ501494 | MGnify/ENA primary metagenome ERZ501494 (study PRJEB25962, sample SAMEA2042618) | human gut metagenome | biome: human gut; feature: human-associated habitat; material: faeces...
AACCCTGCCGGTACATCCCATATTCTTTTGACAATTCTGTAGACCTCTTATATCCATTTTTCTTCTTAAAATCCGACGCCAGCCACGCCACTTTTGTTTCCCGGCACAGTTCTTCTCCGATTTCATTTAATTTCTGCGCATTTTTCATCGGACTGATCGTCAGTGTAGTGGTCACATAGTCAAATCCACCCTTCTCCGCCTCTTTGATCGCCTCCGACAGCCGCAGACGGTAACAGGCAAAACAACGCTCTCCGCCCTCCGGGATCTTTTCAAGACCTTTTACTGTCTCATAAAACCGTTCTTTCTCGTAATTACCTTCCAGAAAAGAGATCTCATGTTTCGCAGGCAGAAGACCGATAAACCGCTCCTGTTCTCTCACCCGTTTCCAGTATTCTTCTTCCGGATAAATGTTGGGATTGTAATAAAATACCGTGATCGCAAAGTCCTCACTCAATGTCTCCAGACAATAACTGCTGCACGGCGCACAACAGCTGTGTAAAAGCAAGGCAGGAACTTTCTGCTCCTGCCTGTTGTGTGCGATTTCATTTTCCATTAATTTCTGATAATTTATTTTCTGCATTTTTCCACCTTATCTCCTACAGCCTCTCCCTGGATTACTTTTGTCTCGTAACCGTCTTGGCTGTTGTCCAGAAGATCCTGATCCGGCTGAACCTGTCCCCGCTGGTAAAGCACCACGATCGTGGATCCGCCAAATGCAAATCTTCCCTTTTCTTCGCCCCGGTGTACAAACGCTTCTTCCTGATCATTCTCGATCTTTCCGACCATCAGCGCGCCGACTTCCATCTGCAGGACTGTTCCGGCATCGGCTGTTTTTGTCAGACAGAACTCTCTGGTATTTTCTTTGTAAATGGGTTCCAGATCGTTCGCGACCGGATTGACCGTATGGAAGATTCCCGGGATCTTATAATTGCCGGATTTCTTTCCGGTTTCAGTATAAATATACCTGTGGTAGTCATCCACTGTCAAGCGGTAAACGAATCCATAGCCGCCCTCATAGGCGCGTGCCAGTTTTTCACTCTTTAACAGTTCTTTTACGGTATACGGTGTATGCTTGATCTTCATGATCCCGTACTCCGTGATCGGACAGACGGTAAGTTTGGCATCACAGGGACTGATGATCCGCACCGTATCTTCTTCCACCGGACGTTGTCCCGATTTCAGCTTTCTCATAAAGAAATCATTATAGGAGGTAAATCTTCGTTTGACCCAGCCGGACTGATCCATCGGATGTCCTTTTAAGAATAACGGGATCAGCCAGCAGGATGCTTTCTGGCTCAATATCCAGCCACCCATTCTGGAAAACCACGGATGTACCAGCACTTTTACCACCGCACGCCCCGGTACGCTTTTATATAATTTTTCCAGAAAACGATCCTGGAATCCGGTTTTTTCCCAGCGATTTCCGTATCGATCTGCGTATTTCATATGCTCTCTCCCTTTTACATATATGTTCTCGGAATTATTCTGTACCTGACTTTTCGAAAAAACATGTATAAAACACAAGCCAAAATGTTGTCGTATGTCATCTGCAATACTCCGTAATACATTTCGGCTTTTGATCATCATTATTAAAAACTAAAAAATATGAAAGATTTTTAAGATTGCCAGGGCAACAACGCCGACCAGGACTGCCAGTGTGGAATTCCTGGGTTTTTTCACCTGGATATTCGTCACAAACAGCGTACCGACAACAAACATAGCCACATGAAGTGCCACTGCAAAATGGTTCCTCAGCACCGTATGCAGCACAAACACCAGCGGCAGCACGACAGCGATCGATGTGATCGGCAGACCGCTGTAATATTTTCTCACTTCCTCCGTCTCTTCCTGACGTTTTGTCTCACAGACATTAAAGTAGCCGAGACGGACCACACCATTCATTCCGTACCATGCAAGGATCACGATACCAATCGGTTCTCTCATACCAAGGCTGTAGGCCAGCAGAATCGGAAATGCCCCAAAGCAGACCATGTCACACAGGGAATCGATCTGAATACCAAAACATTTTTCATCATCCGTACGGTCTGTCTTTCTTCTGGCGATTTTTCCGTCAAACATGTCACACAGTCCCGAAAGAGCCAGGCACAACACTGCCATCTTATACCACCCGTTCACAGTAAACAACATCCCCGCAATGGAACAAAACAGACTGATATACGTCAGAATCACCGTGTAATTGTAATAACCAATAAAACTTATCATGAGTTCCCCCTCTTTCTTTCGTATCCTTTTCCCTTTTCCTGTATCGTTTTCAGTTTTTCGCTGATCTTTTCTCTGTGTTCTTTTTCATTACCAAGAAACAGCTGCGCAGCTACAGTCATGACTGCACTGATCAATAGCTCTGTGTAATAACTCAGTCCACGGCTCAGGATCAGTCCCGCCAGAACCTTTACCTGCCCGAAAATCCCTGTAAACAGCATGGAAAACAGCTTTTCTGAGATTCCCATACCTCCGGGCAGCGGAAGCATATCCACAGCCACGGAAATCATACCCTGAAGTATTACAATATCATACATACTGTACTGATGTAAACCAAAAGATCGATAAACAAAATATGTTACAAAAAACAATGCAACACGCTGCAGACAGGTGATCAGAAACACGATGCCTACCACGCCCGGATGATTTTTCAGATATTCTGCTGTCTTCTGATACTCGTCCATGGCATTTTCCAGTTTTTCCAGACGGGAGGTCTTCTTTTTCAGGATATGCATTTTTACAAGAACTTCATGTCCTTTGACCAGAATCTGGCGCATCAGCTGCGGGTGAAAGGTCAGCAGCAGCATAAATGCCACACAGAACACATTTAACCACAGACCAAGCCACATCACCGGCATCACATCCTGCATATAGGTATCCTTGATCCGCGGCTGAAAGAACAGCACAAACAGTCCAAGCAGCACCAGTACCAGTTTATAGGTGATCGTTACGATCATCAGCACCACCGAGGATACCGAGATCGGAATCTTTTCTTTTTTCAGATACACCATCTGCATCGGCTGTCCGCCGCTTGCCGACGGTGTGATGCAGCTGAAAAAGAAACCTACGGAAGAAATCAGGAAACACTTCCATTTTTTCAGCCGGATCTGCAACGTGTAGAGCAGATAATGAATGATGATCGACTCTCCCCAGATAAAAAATACCACACAGATAACCGCCGGGAAGAGATAACGGATATCTGCTTTTTTGAGATTTTCCCAGATCAGTCCCAGATCTTCTCCGTGAAAGACACCGTACAGGGTAAGACCGAGAACTAGAAACAGGAAAATACCGTTTCCTATGATTTTTTTCTTATTTTTCATGCCAGTTTTTTCTCCATCCACTGACGGAACCGCTCCGTTTTCTTCCAGCGCACCACACACGCATAACAAATTTCTGCAAGTGCAATTCCTGCCGCCACATCCAGGATTCCGTGCTGTTTGGTAAATAAGGTGGAGGCACAGATTGCCACCGCCCAGATCCATGTGATCACACGATGCCATCCCGGTACGTTTCGGATATTCCGAATCACCACCACACAAAACCAGCTGTCCATGCAGTGAATCGACGGAAACAGATTGACCGCCGCATCCATCTGATACAGCCCGACAAGCGCCTGGCTCCAGAAATCTGTTCCCACGATCTCCGGGCGAAGATTCGTGGTCGGAAAACACAGATAAAAGATCCCGCATACCGTCTTTGCCAGAAGTTCCGCACATAAAAACAGACAGGCTTTTTTCTTTTCAAAGTAACCCATCACCAGAAAGTTCACGGTGCAAAACAGGAAAAATGAGAGGTAGATTCCCACAAACCAGGGAATCACGGGAATCTGCTGATCCAGAGAAGTCTCAATATTCCACGCTTTTGTATGGGTTCCCACCCATTGTCCCCCGTAGTAAACCAGGGAATTATACACCAAATCAAATACCAGCATCAGCAGATATGTCCAGGGAATCCACTCACCGGTTCTTATTTTTTTCCATATTATCATATTCTTTTCCTTTCGTCAGGACTTTATTATAACATTTTACGACACCTTCACAACTGATTTTCGCAAATCTTACACTTTCGTAAGTAAATCTTAATATATAGCCATCCGCCGGCTTTCTCATATAATAAACTATAAACACACGGAGGATTATTCTATGCCGGCTTTACTGGAACTGGATCATGTCGGACTTTCGTATCACACACTTGCCGGAGAGATCCCGGCACTCTCACAAATCAGTTTTTCGATTCAGGAAGGCGAGTTTGTCTCCCTGGTGGGTCCCAGCGGATGCGGGAAAAGTACCGTTCTGAATCTGATCGCCGGACTTCTGACACCGGAACAGGGACAGATCACCTTGCAGGGACTTCCACGGGAACATTCCGTTCTCTCTATCGGATATATGCTGCAGAAAGATCACCTTTTCGAATGGCTGACCATCTATGAAAATGTCCTGCTCGGTCTTGAGATTCAGAAGAAGAAAAGCAAAAAAGCGGCCGCACATGTGGACCGTCTCTTACAGGAGTACGGTCTCTGGAACTTCCGTTCGTCTCATCCTTCGCAGCTTTCCGGCGGGATGCGGCAGCGCGCTGCCCTGATCCGTACCCTCGCACTGGAACCTTCGCTTCTGCTTCTCGATGAACCCTTCAGTGCACTCGACTATCAGACCAGACTTTCTGTCAGCGACGATATCTGGAAAATCCTGCAAAAAGAAGGGAACACAGCACTTTTGGTCACCCACGATATCTCCGAGGCGATCAGCATGTCTGACCGGGTGATCATCCTCTCAAAAGCCCCTGCTTGCGTCCGGTGCGAAATCCCCATTCTCACCACCCTTGCCGACCGCGCCCCGATGCAGATGCGAAATGCGCCCGAATTCAAACAGTATTTTCAACAGATCTGGAAGGAGTTAAACCATGATACCTGATTCATCCGCGCAACGTTCCTTTTTACAGAAGCATAAAAAAAGACAGCAGTTTATCCGTCTGATGCGGATCGCTGTCTTTCTGGTTTTTCTGATCGTCTGGGAGATCAGTGCACGGCTTGGACTGATTGATTCTTTTATCTTCGGAAGTCCCAGCCAGGTCTGTCTTGCCTTCCGGGCGCTGCTTCTGACCAATCATCTGCTCTCCCATATCGGGATCACCGTGTTCGAGACACTTGCCAGTTTCTTTCTTGTCGTAGGTTTCAGTCTCTTTTTCTCCGTCCTCCTCTGGCTCTGTCCACGGCTTGCTGCGATCCTGGAGCCTTACCTTGTGGTTTTGAACAGCCTTCCGAAGTCGGCACTGGCTGATCGTATGGCTCGGTGCAAATTATAAGACAATCATCCTTGCCGGGATCTCTGTGGCGATCTTCGGCTCCATCCTGAATCTCTATGCCAGTTTTACGGAAATCGATCCCGATTCACTGAAACTCATTCGCACGCTCGGCGGAAAACGCAAAGACGAATTGCTGCGTGTGGCACTGCCCTCTTCGGTTCCTTATCTTCTGAGTGTTATGAAGGTCAATATCGGTCTCTGTCTGGTCGGTGTGGTGATCGGTGAATTCATTGGAGCAAAACAGGGACTGGGATTTCTTATCATCTACAGCCAGATCTTCAAACTCGACTGGATGATCCTGTCGATCATCTTACTGTGTATCATCGCCATGCTTCTCTATCAGGCAGTCAGTCTGGTGGAAAAACGGGTGGTACACGCCGGCGGGGCAAATCGTTCCTGATAAAAAGCAAGGGCAGGTAAACCGATTTTGTGGTTTATCTGCCCTTTTTGCTTCTCTTTTTGTCTGCTTATCTATTCTCTGTGTTTTCTTTTTTTCCGGTTATCCGCCAGCGCAAACAGCACGATTGCGGACGCAACTGCTGCCATGAAATACATTACATTCTTTTGCAGATCTGCCGTCTTTGCCGCTGCGGTTCCGTTTGTCGTCCCTGTCAGATTCGACTTTGTTCCCTGACCGTTGCCCGTTGATCCATCCGTTTTGGTTCCGGAATTGCCGTTTCCGGAAGTTCCGTTATTTTTGGTATCGGTCGGTTTCGTCTCATTCTGATCGCCGCCTCCGGTATTTTCATCATCTTTTTTGTCACCCTCTGTGCTCTCTTCCGTCTCCACGACAATCTGCTGATCCTCATAGACTTCCGGAAGTGTCAGCATCCCGTCTTTCAGCTGATCCGTCACATCCTCTCCGTTTACCAGCACTGCTGTGATCTTCCATCCTTTTTTCGGCTGGATCTGAAACTGCGGGCTGGAAAAGCGCTCCACCGCGTAAGTCACCGTCTCCTGTGTTTCCTCATCGTCACCCTCCTCATGCTGATAGCTCACCTGTGCATGTTCGGATCGTATCGTGACCATGTGGGTATCCGGTACTGTCGTGTTGATGGTGCTTTGCTGCGTAACGGACGAAGTACCTGTCTGCGCAGCCTCTGCCGCAACGGGTATGGAGAGGCACAGGCAAATCCCCATCAGAATAATTGCTGCCTTTTTCATCTGTCCATCCTCCTGCTCTAATCTGTCGCATCCACATAGGATATCTGAAAAGTAACCGTATCCGCATAGGAGCCTGACGGTGCCTTTTTCCAGGATTCTCTGTCGATCGTGATACCAAGCACCGTCTCTTCCCCTGCCGTAGTATAACGGGCTTTTGTAAATGCTGTCGTGTCCGCCAGAATCTCATAGGGGATCTCCCCTTCTTTTCCACTCTGATTTTTCAGTTTCTTGTCCGAGATCAGCTCCACCTGGATGCATTTTTCTTCTTCGATCTGTGCTTCTTCGATACGGATTTTCCCGTAGTTTACCGATTCTTCGTTAAATGGAATCGTAGTGTTTGCCGGAACCAGCACCATATAGGACGGATCCACATGATACGTTACGGTCGTGGTTCCTGCTGATACGCTCTGTGCGATCCCTAAGACAAGCAGTAACCCTCCTGCAACTGCTCTTTTTTTCTTCATGTTTCTCCCCCCTTACTGTACTTTCAATACGGTTTCCACATTGGCACCGTTCATCGCCCGACCGTCATCCAGTGCCGCAGTACTGATCTTCAGTATCGCAGGATATTCCCCGGCGGACAGTTCTTTGGACAGTGTGATCTGTGTGATCGCTTTTCCCGGTTCTACCATTTTGGACTGATAGATCGTCTCATCTGTATCTTTCAGTACCAGTGTAAAGGTAAAATAACAGGGATTTCCTTCCGGATTCATCAGATTTACCGTTACATCTTTCGTATCTGCCTGAATGGTGATCGACGGATATCCCGGGATACGGATGCCCTCCGGCGGATCACTCTCCTTTGCCTCCTGCGTGGAAGCGTCAGGGTCCAGATCCGGCACAAAGGCCGAATCCGGGGATTCCTGTGTTTCCTGTTTGTTGTTTCTCGTAAGATACAGACCGGCTCCGATCAGCAGAATGCATGCGCACACGGCGATTCCGATTCCTATCTTTCTTCTGTTGTCTTTCAATCTTCTTCCCCCTTACGCATTATTCCAGATCCACTTCTACTTTCAGATTGCTCATGTAGTATTCATCTGCGTGGTTTCCATGTGCATCAAATACCAACATGAAATAATTTAAATCCAATCCATTTTTACGGGTAATTTCAAATGTATGCGATACCGTTTCTCCATCACATTTTCCAATATCATTTGCCCGCGTTTCTGTGTTGTCATAATATGTGCCATCCTGTAACTGATAACTTAATCTCAGATCTGCCCATCCATCTTCTTCTTCATCAATCTTATAGCTGACTTTTATCTTCATCTTCTGATACAGGCGTGCTGCATCCATGGAGATATCCGGCAGATACAAATTATACCAGGATGGATGAAGTCCATAATCACCGGTTGTTACAACCTTTCTGTCCCCCTGAATAAAGAAAGTAAAAATAGTCAGTTCATGTTCATCCGTGATAAAGTATTTGTGTTCCGTCTGTCCCGTAAAAACAGCTGAAGTTATCGGTTTGTATACCGCATATAAAGTAAAATCCTTTTCATCCTCAAATACAGCCGTTTTAACATTCGGTGCATAGCTAATCACATTTGTCGAACCCGCGGACCGGCTCCAGCCTTCGAAGGTCCATCCGAGTCTGTTTACGGTCGGGAGCGTATATGTTTCTTTATATTTGCATGTTACTTTCTCCCGTTTATTACCGGTCTGATAGTCAAACGTAATCGTATATTCGCACGGTTCCCAGATCGGATACAGGTTGACCGTTCCATTATTGGTCGCACAAAGTCTGCTGACTTTGTCTCCCGGCTGATATACTTTTTGCTCACTTTTCTTTCCACCGGTTCTCCATCCGACAAACTTATAGCCTCCGCACACATATCCGTTTTCCGGTATCGTGGTTTCCTGTGTATAACGAAGCGGGATATTTTTCATCTCTCCCCTTGTTACTTCACCTTCTACATTGAAAACGATCGTATAGGAATTTTCTTTCCAGTTTGCCGTATAGGTTCTATCTTTCAACGGGCGGGCGGTAACCGTAACCTGTGTATCTTTTTCTTTGATATCGGTTCCTGACCATCCTTCAAACGTATAGCCTTCCCGTTTTGGCTGTACCAGATCCATCGGTTTGCTGTTGATGGTAAATGTTGTCGGATTGGTCTTTCCGGTCGGAAGGCTTCCTCCTGCCAGATTATAGCTGATGGTATATGCTATTTCTTTCCATACTGCCTTAAAGACCAGTTTTCCGTTTTTCACATTTTCATCGGATACGGTATCCGGTACGTTTTTATCCCAGCTTACGAACGTATATCCTTCTCTGGTCGGTTCCTCCTGAGCCGGGATCGCATCCCCATAAGAAAGTGTATATTCCTTGAGTACCGTTCCCTCACTCACAAACTGCACCAGATAGCTGTTCTTCCTCCACTGTGCCTGATAGGTTACATCCTCATTCGGGATCTTCTCCGGAAGTTCCGGTGTCCAGCCTGTGAAGGTGTATCCTTTTCGAACCGGCTGTTTCACATTGAGTGTGGCACCGACACGACCTTCCACAGTCTGTGTCTTCTCTCCGTTTTCCGGTTCAAAGGTCAGTTTGTGTACTTTGCGTTTGTAATAGTAGGTTACCACTGTCTGCTTTTCCGCAGAAATGGTTACGGTCTGCGATTCCGGTAATTCATATTCGTCACCATAGGTTGTATTGACCGGCGGTGTTACTGTTTCATCCGTCTTGCCCTTCGGGTTTTGTGTTGCCACCCATTGGTAACCGTCTCCTTCTGCTTTCTGCAGATAATGTTTTACGGTGTAGGTTCTTGTATTTGCTTCCCATTTTGCATACAGCGTCAGATCTTCATTCGGCATATTTCCGGTATACACGGTCTGTAATGTGCTGTCTGTACACCAGCCCATGAAGGTATAACCTTTTCGCATGGATGGTGCCGGAATCGTTGTTCCCTGTTTCACCTGCAGCTGTTTTGGTTCCGTTCCGTCATTATTTTCCAGCTGTAAGGTATGTACTTCACGTTCATACAGATACTCGATCACCAGAACCTTTCCGCCTTCGATCTGTCCGGTCTGTGGCTGTGGAGATACGTATCCTTCGAACTTCCGTACTTCCGGTGTAATCACATCTTCCGTCCTGCCTAACAGAGATTCCATGGATGCAACCGTATAGCCGTCATCATTTGCGTTCTGCAGGCTGTATTTTACCCAGTAATACGTTGCTCTCGGTTCCCATTTTGCGTAAATCGTACTGTTTTGGGCCGGAATCGTTCCGTCAAATACTTTCGTAAGACCTGCATCCTGATACCAGCCGTCGAAGGAATAGCCTGCCCGTTCCGGCATCTCTTCCACCCGGGTTCCGTAAAGATATGTCTTTTCGGTCGCCGGATCTCCGTTATTTGTCACCAAGGTTACCTGATAGGAATTACGCTGGTAGCGGTAAATGATGGTATCCGGATCATCGGAAACAGTCAGCGTACAGCTCTGTTTTTCCGGTGCGGCAAATCCAGCATACGCCTTTACTTCCGGTTCCACCGAATCTCCGGCTATTCCGGTAAAGGTTTCTGTCTCTGCCGTCTCCCAGGTATCCGATCCGTCTGCACTCTGTAACTGATGAACCACCTGATAGGTCTTCTTTCCGGGTTCCCACTTTGCATACAGGGTCAGTGCATGCATCGGCATGGTTTTTCCTTCAAAGGAAACTGTCAGGGCTGCGTCTTCATACCAGCCGGCAAATGCATGTCCGGAGTATTTCGGAACCTCCGAAATGGCTGCTCCATACATGACATCTGCTGTCCCATCGGCTTCCCCGTTGTTTTTCACATAAGTAACCGGGTAGCTGTTTCTGTGATAGTAGTACTGCTTGCAAGCCCCACCATCACGGGAATTAAAATGTAGCCAGTTCCCCTCATGCGTTGA
>ENA-OPCV01002856-OPCV01002856.1-human-gut-metagenome-genome-assembly--contig:-NODE-2856-length-10307-cov-2.708447_pt1 | contig 10307 bp, 10 predicted proteins | sample MGYA00241257_ERZ501494 | MGnify/ENA primary metagenome ERZ501494 (study PRJEB25962, sample SAMEA2042618) | human gut metagenome | biome: human gut; feature: human-associated habitat; material: faeces...
TGCGCCTGCCGGTAGAGAAGTGACCACCATTTTTCAACAAAAATTGAGATTCTCTTCATCATTTGTTCGAAACTCTATGCTATATTAAATCTTAACAGCCGCAGAGACGGCTTTTCCCCGGCGCAGTACCCCTGTGCCGGGCTTTTATCACGGGATAAGGAGAGGTGACGATGGGCTTTCTGCGCTGCTGCGTTTATTACGGAATTTTAGCCGTCGTGTCGTTTTTCATCGGGCGGCTGCTGCCAAAATCCTGGTTCCACGGCGACAAATTTCCCTACCGCTGCGCGAGCTGGGAAGCAAAGCTCTTCCGCTTTCTGCGCGTGCACGAGTGGCAGGACAAGGTGCCCGACATGAGCAAGATCGTCCCCAAGCTCATCCCCGCCAAAAAGCTGGGCACGGACTTTCGCGCGCAGCTTCCGCGCATGATCGAAGAGACCTGCGTCGCCGAGTTCACGCACTTTGTGCTCATCCTGCTCGGCTTTTACGCACTGCGCCTCTGGCCCGGAACGGGCGGCGCGGTCGTCACCGCCATCTATATTCTATTCGGCAACCTGCCGTTTCTCATCATTCAGCGCTACAACCGGCCGCGGCTGCAAAAGCTTCTCGCCGCGCAGCAGCGCCGGAGCAGACGCAACCAAGAAGAACAACAGTAAAGGATCGGATCTTTTCATGAAAGTTTTGATTTTAAGCTGCAACACCGGCGAGGGGCACAACTCCTGCGCCGCGGCGCTCGAGGAGGAGTGCCGCAACCAAAACATTCCCTGCGACACCGAGGACGCGCTGCGCTTCATCTCGCCCGAGGTCTCGCGCTTTATCTCCAACTGGCACGTGCGCATCTACCGCCACGCGCCGGGTCTTTTCCGCGTGGGCTACCGCGCGGCGGAGGATCATCCCGCGCAGTTTCACGAGGGTTCCGCGCTCTACCGCTATCTGACGCAGGGCGCGGAAAAGCTCTGCGGCTTCATTGCCGGCGGCGGGTACGACACGGTCATCTGCACCCACACGTTCGCGGCGCTGATGGTCAGCGAGGTCGTGAAGACGCACCTGCCGAATCTCAAGACCTGCTTCATCGCCACGGACTACACCTGTTCGCCCAGCGTGAAGGACAGCTCGCTCGACCGCTACTTTATCCCTGCCTCATCGCTCTCGGGCGATTTTCTCGGCGGCGGCGTGACGAGCGAGCGCCTGCGTGCCTGCGGCATCCCCGTGCGCCAGATGTTCCGCTCCAGCGTGCGCAAGGAGGACGCCAAGCGCGCGTTCGGCATCCCCGCTGACCACAAACATCTTGTGATGATGTGCGGCAGCATGGGCTGCGGCCCCATCATGAGCATCGCGCGCCGCATCGGGCGCGACCTGCCGGACGATCAGGACCTGACCATCGTCTGCGGCACAAACAAGCAGCTCTACCGCCGGCTCCAGCGCCGCTTCTATGATGCGAAAAACGTCCACGTCCGTTCGTATGTGAAGGACATGGCGCTTTTGATGGACTCTGCTGACCTCTACCTCACAAAGCCCGGCGGCATTAGCGTGACCGAGGCGGCCTCAATGCGCCTGCCGATGGTCTTTATCGACGCGGTCGCGGGCTGCGAGGAGTACAACAAAGACTTCTTCCTGCGCACGGGCGGCGCGGTCACAGGGCAGACGCCCAAGGAGATCGCGCGCACGAGCCTTCGCCTGCTCAGCGACAAGGACGCGCTTGAAAAGATGGGCGACGCGCTCGACGCCGCCGTGCCGCACAACGCCGCGGCCAACATCCTCTCCGAGATGAGCGAAGCCGAGGAGGAGAAGGAGGAAGACCTCGCATGATCAAACCCAGCGTTGACTACCGCCAGTTCCGCTTCAGCAGACTGAACACGCCGGAGTTCTCCCACGTGTGGCTGCTGCTCTACTGGCCCATTTTCGGCCTCGGCTTTTCGTATGTCGAGCGCTTCTACCCCGTGGCGCACTACATCAACATGCACTGCGCGCTCGACGATCTGATTCCCTTTAACGAGTGGTTTCTGATCCCCTACCTGTTCTGGTTCGTCTACCTCATCGGCGCGGTGGCCTACACGTTCTTTTTCGACGTGCCGGGCTTTCGCCGCATGATGCGCTTCGTGATGATCACCTACTCGGTGACGCTCATTATCTATTTCCTCTTTCCCACCTGTCAGATGCTCCGGCCTGAGGTCTTCCCGCGCGACAATGCCCTCACGCGCTTCATCGCGGGGTTCTACGTGTTCGACACGAACACGAACGTCTGCCCGTCGCTGCATGTCATCGGCTCGATGGCGGCATTTTTCGCTTTCTGGTATGCGCCCATCTTCTCCAAGCGCGGCTGGCGCATTGCATCGACCGCTGCAGCATTTTTTATCAGCATTTCCACCGTCTTTATGAAGCAGCACTCCATTCTGGATGTCGCCGCAGCCATCCCGCTGTGCGCGATCGGCTATTATTTTGCCTACGTCAGAACGCCGAAAAAATCCCGCAGCGCCGTGCCGGATGTCACCCGATAAGAAACTTCATCCGCAGAAGCTCCGATCGCTTCTGCGGATGCTTCTTTTATACGGCTCCTTTTCCCTTTTCTTTTGCATATATTCGCGCATAATTGCATACTTTTGTGAATTTTCGGCTTTTCAAATGCATATTTGTGCACCTTGCATAGAAAGGCGTCGAAAGTTCTGGCATTTTTTGAGTTTTTAATCGTTGACAATGAATAAGTAAACATTTATACTAACGCTATCGTTTCTGAAGCGTATGAAAATTCGTTCAACGATCAAACATTATACAAGATGGAAAGAAATTGAAAAAGGAGCTATCAACCATGAAAAAGTTTACTGCACTGATGCTGGCTCTGATGATGAGCCTTTCGCTGGTCGCCTGCGGCAATAAGACCGACGACTGCAACAACGCCGATGATGCCAACACCGACAACAACACCGAGCAGACCGGCGGCACGCTGGTGCTCGGCACCTCCGCTGACTACGCCCCGTACGAATTCATGTATGCCGATGACAGCGGCACGATGCAGTACGCCGGTATCGACATTTCCGCCGGCCAGTACATCGCCGATGAGCTGGGCATGGAGCTTCAGGTCGAGAACATGAGCTTCGACTACCTGCTCACCTCCCTTGCCAAGGGCGATTTTGATATCGTCATGGCAGCCATCGAGGTCACGCCCGAGCGTCTCCAGTCCGCTGACTTCTCCGATCCCTACTACACCGACCTGCCGGCCATGATCCTTGTCAAGGCTGATGCCGCCGATCAGTACAACACCCTCGCCGACTTCGCCGGCAAGAGCGTCGGCGCACAGACCGCCACCACCAAGGAAGCTGTCGTCACCGACCAGATGGAAGGCGCGAACCTCGTCTCCCTCTCCCTTGTGACTGACCTCGTCAACGAGCTTGTCTACGGCAAGGTCGATGCGATCGTCGTCGATGGCGCTGTCGCTGAGCAGTACGCCGAGGCCAACCCCGATCTGGCCATCGCTCCCGCCTCCTCCGAGCTCGGTGAAGCGATGCCCTACTGCATCGCTGTTGCCAAGGGCGACCCCAAGGGCCTGCTGCCCGGCATCAACGAGGCCATCGCCAAGATGACTTCCGAGAACAAGATGGAAGAGTTCATCGCCGCTGCCGATGAGCTGAGCGGCAAGGCCGTCGAGGTCACCGCGGACGCTCCTGCGGCCTAAGTTCTCCCCTTTAACTACGCTCTCTTCTCATTATCTCTCATAGCCAATGAGCAAAGCCCCAAATGGCTTTGCTCATTGGCGTCTCTTAATGAAAAGAGGCGAGCCTCTTTTCATTAAATCCTCACTCCACTCTGTGCCTCGCCCCCGCAAGCGGGTGCTTCGACACTTGCTCCGCGCAAAGTGTTTTTTGCCACGCGCATGTCGTGGCAAAAAACGAGCAAGATTTTTTCGCGCTGGCAGCGCGAAACTCTGCGAGGCTTATCCCAACTAAATCACACATCTGAAAGGAGATCTCTCCCATGGATCTTGCCACGCGGTGGAGCAACCTCTTTGTCGGCATGTCGCCGGCGTCGTTCTTTAACTTTTCCTTTTTGCCGAAATATGGCGTCTACTTTTTGCAGGCGCTCGGCTACACGCTGCTGCTGGCCGTCATCTCGGTCCTGCTGGCGGTCATTCCGGCGCTGCTGCTCGCGTTCATGCGCCTGAGCAAGAATAAGTTTGTGCGCGGCATTTCCGGCGCGTACATCGCGATCTTCCGCTCTACGCCGCTGCTCGTGCAGCTCTCGATCATTTACTTCGGCTTTTTTGGCGCGATCTCCATCCCGCGCCTGTACATCTTCGGCTTTATCGACATTTCCCGCTTCATCCCCGGCGTTGTGGCCCTCGCGCTCAACAGCTCGGCCTACGTTGCCGAGATCTTCCGTGCGGGCATCCTTGCCGTCGACGCGGGCCAGACTGAGGCTGCGCGCTCGCTGGGTCTTTCCGCCACGCAGGCGATGAAGCTCGTCGTGCTGCCGCAGGCCATCAAGAATGTCCTGCCCGCGCTCGGCAACGAGGTCGTCACCATGGTCAAGGAATCGTCCATCTGCTCCACGCTCGGCATGGTCGAGCTGATGTTCGCCGCGAAGACCGTGGCGACCTCTACCTACATTTCCCTCGCGCCTTACGTGCTGGCGGCGCTGATGTATTTCTGCATCACCTACCCCGCCGGCAAGGCGATCGAAGCGCTCGAAAGGAGGATGCGTCGTGGCGACAAGCACTAATTCTCTCATCCGCGTGACGGACGTCTGCAAGGAGTACAACGGCGGCAGCGTCCACGCGCTCTCCCACTGCAATTTAAGCGTGAAAAAGGGCGAGGTCGTGGCCATCATCGGCCCCTCCGGCAGCGGCAAATCGACGCTGCTGCGCTGCCTGAACCTCCTGGAGCAGCCGACCTCCGGCACCATTTATTTCAAGGATGTCGCCCTCAACGGCAAGAAGGTCAACTTGGACCTCCACCGCCGCGAGATGGGCATGGTGTTCCAGCACTTCAACCTCTTCCCGCATATGACGGTCAAGAAGAACATCACCCTCGCGCCCGTCAAACTGGGCCTCAAGTCCCAGACGGAGGCCGACGCGCAGGCCATGGCGCTGCTTGAGCGCATCGGCCTTGCCGACAAAGCGAATGAGTATCCCGCGATGCTCTCCGGCGGCCAGAAGCAGCGTATCGCCATCGTGCGCGCGCTCGCCATGGCGCCCGAGGTCATGCTCTTCGACGAGCCGACCTCCGCGCTCGACCCCGAGATGGTCGGCGAGGTGCTGCAGGTCATCTCCGACCTCGCCCGCGACGGCATCACGATGGTCGTCGTCACGCACGAGATGGGTTTTGCCCGAAAGGTCGGCACGCGCGTGCTCTTCATGGACGGCGGACAGATCGCCGAGCAGGGCACGCCCGAGGAGATTTTCGAGCACCCACAGAACGCGCGAACCAAAGAGTTCTTATCCAAAGTCATCAACGTCATTTAACAAACAAAAAATAAAATTTACGATATTATTGGAGGAAACAAAAATGCTTCACACGATCAATCCCGAAATTCTGTTCCTTAAGCAGGAAGATGTCATCAAGGCCGGCCTTCTCGATATGAAACAGATCTTGGCCGTTACGGAAAAGACCTACGCGATGCTCGGTCAGGGCCTCATCAAGAACCCGCCCAAGACCAACACCAGCATCCCTGACAAGGAAAACTGGCAGTCGTTCTTCAACGCCATGCCTTGCTACATCGGCGGCGACATCAACATCGGCGGCATCAAGTGGGCGGCAGAGTCCAAGAAGAACGCCACGATCCCTGGCATCCCCTACGGCATCGACATTTCCATCCTGAGTGACCCCGAGACGGTGCTGCCGTTCTGCATTCTGGACGGCACGCTCATCACCGCGATGCGCACCTCCGCCGTCGGCGGCCTGATGGCCAAGTATGCCGCCCCCTCCAATGCGGACACCGCGTGCCTTGTCGGCGCGGGCGTTATCGGCCGCACGATGATCTCCGCCGTGCACGAGGCGCTGCCCCAGATCAAGACCATGTACCTCTGCGACATTGATGTCGCCAAGGCCGAGGGCATCGCGAAGGAGTACGGCGACAGCTTGGGCGTCGAGATCATCCCGACGAGCGACAGCAAGGCTGCGGCGCTCAAGTCCCAGCTCATTGTCGGCGAGACCACCGCACCCAAGCCGTTCATGGACACCTCTTGGCTCACGCCCGGCTGCGGCCTCGTCTCCATGCACTCCAACGAGGTGATGGAGGACGTCTTCCTCAAGGCCGACGGCATCGTCGCCGACTACTGGACACAGCTCAAGCAGCACACGAACCCACTGTCCAAGCTCGCGAAGGAGGGCAAGCTCGATGAGAGCCAGATCATGGACCTGAGCGAGCTGGTGCTCGGCACGAAGAAGCTGCGCACCTCGGACGATCAGTTCGTCGCCGCCGCGTCCATGGGCCTCGGCGCGCTGGACATCATGATCGCCTATCAGCTCTATCTGAACGCGACGGAAATGGGCATCGGCACCAAGGTGAACCTTTGGGACAAGCCCCTGTGGGAATAAGACACGTAGGAGGGAACAAAGATGAACGCATTCAAGAAATTTGCGGCGCTGCTTTTAGCGCTTATGATGATCCTGTCTCTCGCCGCCTGCGGCAGCAAGAGCAATGACAGCGCGCAGGGCAGCTCGGACGGCGAGGCGTCGTCCGATGACACCGCCAAGTCCAAGATCGAGCAGATCAAGGAGGCGGGCGTGCTCGTGATGGGAACCTCTGCCGACTATCTCCCGAACGAGTTCCACACGGAGGTGGACGGCAAGGACACCATCGTCGGCTTTGACGTTGCTATCGCGCAGTACATCGCCGATGACCTCGGCGTCGAACTCAAGGTCGTCGACATGTCGTTCGACAACCTGTGCATCAACCTCGCCAAGGGTGATTTTGACATTGTCATCGCCGGTATGGCCTCGACCGAGGAGCGCTTGAAGTCCGTCGATTTCTCTGACCCGTACTTTAAGCAGCAGCAGGCCATTCTGATCCGCGCGGAGGATGACACGCTCTACAACAAGCCCGAAGACCTGAGTGGTCACAAGGTCGGCGTGCAGAATGGCACCATTCAGGTGCCCATCGCCAACGAGCTGGTGAGCGAAGAGAACGTCGTTGGCCTCGTCAAGGCGCAGGATCTCATCATGGAGCTCAAGAGCGGCAAGCTCGATGTTGTGTACATCGACTACACCGCAGCTCTTGCATTCGCCGCGGCGAACGATGACCTGACGGTCAAGGACATCGGCATCGAAAGCGACAGCGAGGGCCAGTGCATCGGCGTGCAAAAGGGCAACGAGGACTTTGTCGCCTACCTGAACGAAAAGATCGCCGAGATGCAGGAGCAGGGCCTCATCGACCAGTACGTCGCCGAAGCCCAAACGCTGGCGGGCATCGAGTAAAGCCCGTCCCCCTTGCATGATATGAACAGCACCAGCATACCTTCTACCAAGAGAATTGGGGAGGATATGCTGATGCTGTTTCATTTTGACCGCAGGAAGAAGTCTGAAAAGGAAAAGAAGCCGCCGCGCTTTCTGGTGCTCCGGCGCAAATGGCTGACGCTGGGCGCGGCGGTGCTGGCCGCCGTCAATTATCCCGCCGCCGTCAGCGCGTCGGCCGCCACGCGCCAACTGCCGATCTACTGTGTCCAGCGCGACCAGAAGGTGTGCTCCATCTCGTTCGATGCGGCGTGGGGGGCGGACAACACACAGAAGATCCTCGACGTGCTCAAGGAGTACGGTGTCACCTGTACCTTTTTTGTCGTGGGCAACTGGGCGGATCAGTATCCCGAACAGGCCAAGGCCATTGTGGACAGCGGCAATGAGCTCATGAACCACTCCAACGCGCATGATCATTATAATTCCCTCACCGCCGACCAGATCATCGCAGACGTGAACACCTGCAACGATAAGATCGAGGCGTTGACCGGCGTCCGCCCGACGCTCATCCGCTGCCCGTTCGGCGAGTATGACGACCATGTCATCTCCACCATCCGCTCGATAGGCATGGAGCCGATCCAGTGGGACGTGGAAGCGCTGGCAGCGGTTGGAAGAAGGAAATCAATGAAAAAATGAGCGGTGTTGATGAAGGACATCAAGCCATCGGGTTCATTCCACACAACACACATATCATGAGAGATCAAGCTAAAAGGCACAGCACCGTCGTGGTGCTATGCCTTTCTGACAAATGATTTTCAGCAGAAGAACCGGGCTTCTCCGAAAAAGTCGGTCCTTTTTGCTATAACTTCTGAACTTCTCGCTTCAATCACATCCATGATATTGCGGAGAATGCGAGCAGGGATCCTTGAATTGTTATTACAGAGAATGCATCCGCCAGCCTTTGTAATCCATATCTTTGTAGCGTTCCCGTTGGGAGCGCCTTAGCATACATGGACATGAACCGACTCTATTATTGTATCAGCAATTTCGCTGTTATGCAATTAGTACCCACCAAGTTTTTTGGCATTACGCCGCCTGCGCAGTGATTGCTGCATCATATCAGCTGAGACCGAAAGACAGCTGTTACTGTTAGCAGAGATAACCTACATATACAAAAGAATTCAACACAAGATGCAAAGGTGTTCGAAAACTATTCTGGGATACGTTAGAATATGACAATGAAATCTGTACTGGAAGCCCGGTTACAGGGAAGCCGGTAACTGGAAAGACTTACTATGTCAAGTGGACGAAGGGCGACAATGTTACATTGACCTCTGACCCCGCGGCAGAAAATGGCGAAGTCAGCGCAGCCTACAACCCCAACGGCTCCGTTACCCTGTCGGTGAAGAAGCCGGGCGCAAACTGGCTCTACACATGGATGAAGGACGGCGAGCAAATCCTCGGCGCTGGAAATAGCCTGACGCTTTATACGCAGAGCGATAGCGGCAACTATTCTGTTCAGGTTACGACAAAGGGCAACAACGCATTGATTTGGACCAGCAACGCGATCAATGTGACCATCACCAAGGCCACTGTGGCAAATACCGCGAAAGAGAACGTCCATCACACCTTTGGTACTACCTATGATGTAAGCAATCTGTTCAATATTGATCCCAATGCCGGTGGCGCCACTTATACATTGGTTGAGAATACAGATGAGGATGCAGGTACAGCTACACTTGAGGGCAATATCCTGACCATTACTAAGGCGGGTACCATCGAGGTCAGCCTGACTACGGCGGAGACTGATAATTATAATGCGGGTTCCGCTGTCACTGCTACGCTGATTGTCGATAAGGCCGCCCCCACCATCGACATCACCGCTGAACCGGCTTCGCTTGTTGGCGGCGGTACGGTCAAGCTCACCGTCACTACGGATGCACCCGCAGAAGTCGTTCCCACCTGCGAGGGTGTGACCGTTACCAAGACCGGCGACGGCACGTTCTCCGCGCTCCTCCCCAACGAGACCAGGACCTATATCTTTAAGGCCGCCTACGCGGGCGACGCGAACCACGAGAGCGCAGAGGATACCTGCACCGTCTCTGTGACGCGCTATGTGCATTCCGCCCCCGGCAGCAGCGTTAGCGTTCCTGCTACGGCGAACGGCAGCGTAACGGTTTCCCCGTCCACCGCGTCCAAGGGCACGACCGTGACCGTGACCACCAAGCCCAACGAAGGCTATGAGCTCGGCTCCCTCGAAGTGCTCGACAAGAACGGCAACGCGCTTGCGCTCAAGGATCTCGGCAACGGCAAGTACAGCTTTGTCATGCCGGATGGAAAGGTCAGCGTCGAGGCGGAGTTCGTTAAGACTGTTGCTACCGGCTTTGCCGACGTTCCCGCGAACGCTTACTTCGCCGACGCAGTGAAGTGGGCGGTCGACAAGGGCGTGACCAACGGCCTGTCCGCGAATCTCTTTGGGCCCTACGAGTCCTGCACGCGCGCGCAGATCGTGACGTTCCTGTGGCGTGCTGCCGGTTCTCCTGAGCCGAAGGCGATGAGCAGCTTCACGGATGTTCCTGTGAGCGCTTATTACGCCAAAGCCGTCGCCTGGGCGGTCGAAAACGGCATCACAAACGGCATGACCGAGACGATGTTTGCCCCGAATGCGACCTGCACCCGCGGCCAGAGCGTGACGTTCCTGTACCTCGCCCTCAAGGGCATCGCGAGCGGCAGTGCAAGCTTCACTGACGTGAAGTCCGACGCGTTCTACGCTGACGCCGTCAATTGGGCGGTCGCGAGCGACGTGACGAACGGTACTTCCAACACGACGTTCAGCCCCAACGCAGACTGCACGCGCGCGGAGATCGTGATGTTCCTGTATCGCGCCTATCAGGGCAAGTAAAACTTAAAATCATGCGGAAAAGC
>ENA-OPCV01002864-OPCV01002864.1-human-gut-metagenome-genome-assembly--contig:-NODE-2864-length-10289-cov-4.429060_pt1 | contig 10289 bp, 7 predicted proteins | sample MGYA00241257_ERZ501494 | MGnify/ENA primary metagenome ERZ501494 (study PRJEB25962, sample SAMEA2042618) | human gut metagenome | biome: human gut; feature: human-associated habitat; material: faeces...
ATACCAATGATGGAACAAAAACACGGATGATTTGCCGCTGGGCGATCATCCGTGTTTTGCATTATCCAGACTCTTATACATCCTTGAGCAGATATGCGTTCAACCTGTTTTTTTCATCGATGTAGGATTGATAGATATTTTTGACCCCGGCTTCTTTGGCCATGGAAATAATCAGATTTTTATCTACTGGAGGTGTTCTCAATCCAATAATGACTCCAGCCGGAACACAATCTATCATTGCGGGGAGATTCATTTTGCAATTAGCAAGCATCCGCCATTCTTCATCATATTTGTGGCATTCCTTTTTAATCAAACTATTCCGCTCGACTTCCCAAGGAAGAGGTTTCAATTCTTCTTGCATAAAATCCGGTAAAGGTACATGTAACTGCTGTATCATATCCTGCCCCATAACAAACTTTGCAAAATTGGTTGCATCATGTGGAGTGTTAGAATAATATACCGGATAAATTCGTGTTCCATATTTATAGACGCCACAATTTACGCACTTGTCCAATTTTCCACAATGTGAACTGTCCGCATCACTAAGGTCATACATAAGACAAAACCCCTTGTGCATATCGGCATATTTTAGCCACAGAGTTTCATTAAACCCGTTTTCAGAAAAGCAGATGGACAGAATCTCGTCTTGTATTTTTGAGCGCAAAGTTAGTACATAAGATAAAAATTGTTTTGTTATTCCATTTGCAAATAACTGCTTTAATCCTTCGACATTTGTTACTTGTTGAATAAACTCTTGTGGAATGCCAGGCTGATTTTGAAAAGTTTCTTTCATCCCGTTTGCCAACGTTGCTAATGCTTCAGGGGAACTATAGTTGCTATTAAATTCCTGACGGATCTTATCCACATCAATATGTAAAAAGGTGTCGAACGGATCATCATAACTGCTGGCTTTAGAGAAGAATAGTTTATTAGAACGTAAAGCATCAAGATTATTGTTATTCACCGCACGATACTTATACAAAAATCTTGGATAGCGAATTTTCGCCATCAGTTGATTAACTTCATTTGGTATGTCTTCGCCTGTAAATGAACACAGCGTTTCCCAATAATCCTGCATTTCATCGTGGCTCATAGCTGTTTTTCGTTCTTCTGCTTCCAAAAAATCACCTCCTATTATCTGTAGCATTAGATGAATCTTTAGAGCTCACTTTTAAGCTCTTTATAGTACTTGCTTAGAGCGATATGAAGCTCCTTTTTGTTTGACAATTACATTATACAGGTAAATCCACGAAGTTACAAAGTGGAGGTCATTACATATTGTCTAATTCAATTCACCCCTCCCCCTACTTCAATAACATAGTAAATGAATATCATATTATCTTGCATTTCCCATACCAAATGCTACTGTCATCCATATCTGCCATATATTGCCTATTATATGGGCTTGTAAAATCTTCTGGTATGGGAAGTTTGAGTTTTTAAGAATTTGACATTAAATTTCATATTCCAGCACTTGACAATTATCAATACCAAATGCTGCGTATTCGTCATTCGTCATGTCCACAAAATAGGACTGCACAACGCGGGCTATACCGTTATGCGCAACTAGCAGATACGTTTTATCATCCTTCAATAATTCGTCCAGTAAATTATATACTCTCTGTGCGAGCTGCAGCATGGATTCGCCACCCTCATAATGATTGATAAACTCTCTCTTAGCGACCTTAAACTCTGCGCCATTTCTAGCAGTAGATTCGTATTTACCAAAGTTCTGTTCTTTGAGCCTTGGTTCCTCCACACAGGGGATTCCTGTAGCCTCTGCAATATGATGTGCGGTGTCTGCCGCACGCATCAACGGAGAATAACGGATCTCATCTATCTTCAATCCTTGTTCTCTAATCTTACGTCCCAGTTCCATTGCCTGCTCATGTCCCAGCTCTGTCAATGCAATGTCCGTCGCACCACATATTTTATTCTCTACATTCCAAATCGTCTGTCCATGACGTGTAAAATATATTTTTTTCATCCTTATCTTATCCTTTCCTACTAATTTTAAAAACTCAAACTTCGCACATCCAAAGCTGCTGTTCGGTCACATATTGCTTATTATGTCAGCAATAAATATGATATTTTGCAGTCGACAAGATAACTTGTTCTGCCGGCAGCGAACTAAGATAATTGCCGCAGAGCGCAGAGTTTTTGTTTGATTTCTTATTTTGTTATGTCTCTGATGAATACATGCCCGAAGGAGTGTCTGAGATGTCCCGGATTAGCAAGGTATCATCCATTTTTGGACGGGACGCTTTCGCTACACTGCGCTACGTCACGTTACTTAATGTCTCTGAAATACGAGACATAAGTAACGACGAGCGCAAAGTCCCTTTCAAAAATGATGATTACCTTGCTTCCGGGACTTTTAAGTTCCCGAAGGGCATGTAGATCAAACATCAGAGACAACAAAATTTAGAAATCAACAAAAACGAAAATGCGGCAAGGCAATTACTATAGTTCTCTGCTGGCAGAAATAGCTATGTTGTGGCTGCAAAATACATAGTATTCTTTGACATAATAAGCAATATGTGACAACATGATAATTTTGGATGTGCGAAGTTTGAGTTAAAAATCTTAAAATTGGGGGCAAAAATATTTTGCCCCCAACGAATGCCACAGATTACTGCAAGCACATTTTTAATACCATAAATTATTTTTGTTCGGATTCCGATGTTTGTGACACATCCGATGTTTCTGTCGCTTCCGACGTTTCTGTCGCTTCCTGCGTTTCTGTCGCTTCCGATGTTTGTGACGCAGCATCCTGCTGCATTTGCACTGCCGCAGCTTCCACCTCGGCTTCAGTTTCTTCCGACTTGTCCGGTGTGTCAAGCACTAATTCCATCAATTCACCGGCTTGAACCTCTTCCCCATCCTGTACTGTTAAGGATGCGTGAAATCCTTCCGGATCCAGCTTGTATCGAACCACCATTGCGACACTGCGAAGAAGTTTAAGCAAACCACCGATATAAAGGAGTGCAATCGCAATGACCGCTACGATCACTACATCCGGTACAATACGGTACAACAACTTCCATGGGAATATTTCCTTCTGCACAACAACAAGCACTGCCGTAGGTAATACGATCTGGATGAAAATATCCTTGACCAAACGAGCCGCATGAAAACCTGCTGCCGCACGTTTTCTCCAAATCCCGGTCATAAAGATCGGCAGACTGCAACCCACCAATATGATCAAAAGGAGCAGATCAATGAGTCCATGTTGAAGCAGATAACTATTTGACGGAATGTTCGCTGCTTTCTCTCCCAAAAGGATATCCGTTACACCAACACAGATTTTTTCCATCAACTGTTTGCCGACCAAGTAATCGCCGCCATTAAACAACATGACAAAACCGATTTTTTTGTCCGGTATCAATGCCATCATTGTCATTTGATTTTCCAAAACACCCGACTGATAATACAGATCCGTGCCTTTGTACTGGGTTGCCATCCAGCCCATACCATAGGCTTCTTCAGTTCCATACAAACTATCTTCTTTACTCTTGTTAATAACCGGCACGGTATTTTGTAATACCCCTGCAATATCTTCCGGATTTACGACATCCCCGCCTTCCTTCAGATACATCTGCAAATATTTGCCCATGTCCTTTACGTCAGAGATCATATACCCCGAAGATACCGTTGCCCACTGATCCGATGCATTGTATTGATACTTGGCTGCAACCGGATAACCAAAATAATTTTTATATGCGGGTGACATTTCCTCCTGCATTTCCGGATTTTGGCGCAAGCTGTAGGTGGATGTCATACCGCAAGCATCCAATATATTTTCCGTCAGATATTCTTCGTAAGTTTCACCGGAAACACTTTCAATCAATTCTCCCAAGATGGAATAATTCACATATGCATTCTGATAAATGCCTTCTTTGCCCTCGGCCTTCACCTGGTCTAACATCGTTTCTTTTTTGATCCCCGTGGTCTGATGAAGCAATTTTTCGATCGTAACACCCTTCAGCGCACTGTATTTTGGCAAATACGTCGTAATATCATCCTCTAACTTAATCTCACCATCTTCTGCCAGACTCAACACACCTAACGCTGTCATAGACTGTGTCAGATTACCTAACACATAATCAGACTGTGTCTTGCCATCCACACCGAACGTAGCGCTGTAAATTTCTTTTTGATCGCTAACGATCGATACGCTGACCCCTGGCACACTTGCCGCAGATAACTGGTTCATGACATACTTTTCAACATCATATTCATGATATCCGGCCGCCTGTACCGTACTCACTCCGGAAAACACGGTCGCTACGGTAAGTGCCACTGCAGTCATTACTGTATAAAATCTTCTCATGCTGTTCCTCCTTATCGCATTACATAAGACGTATTATATCGAAAAATATGACGTTCGTAAAGTAGCTAACGCTCCTGACCGTCAAACAACATATAATATTGCAGGATCTTGTATTCCCGGATCCATTGCTGCATAGATTCCGGTGCTTCCTCCAACGTGTAATACCGCCCCTCTGCATCATAACAGCCATTATCAGACAAGGAAGAAATTTCCTGTTGCATCGCCTGTAAGAAACATTGATAAGCACTCATGCTCTGCCCGGTATCCACAGCCATTTCTGTCGACAAATAGTTCAGCGATATATGATCAATTTCCTTTTCCGTGATATCATAATTCGCCCAAATAAGAAACGGTACCTCGTATTTTTTGAGTGCCTCTTCTCTAGTAAAACCGGCAGGGGTCTTTCCGGTCATTTGGAAATAAAAGGAGTCCGGCAAATGAGGCTGATGATCTCCAAAGAAAACGATCACTGCCTGCTCCGGCTGTTTCTCATAATATGCAATTAATTTTTGCAATGCCGCATCCGATTCGTGGATCAGGGACAAATACTGCTCTACCTCCGGATCCGCCTGAAAAGATGTGACCTTGATCGGTTCCTTGAAAGAACTTTTCTTGGTATAGGGATTGTGATTTTGCATTGTCACATTAAACATAACAAACGGCTTATCCCCTTTTTGCTGCTCATAAAGATCAATCATCTTGTCATAATCTGCTTCATCCGAAATCAGACCTCGTACCTTCTTTGCTCCCACAAACTCTTCTTTCGTCACAAAAGAATCCACCCCGATCAACGGATAGACACGATTTCGATTATAACCGGATGCATTATACGGGTGCATCGCATAAATGAACGACCCCTGCCTGTTTTTCATGTCCCATAATAGGGACGGCGTTTTGGTATGTATGTATTCCAAATAGGGATTTCCCGGCAAAAATGCTTTCGTACAGCCGGTCAAAAATTCAAACTCCGAGTTTGCTGTATAACCGCCATAAACGGATGACTGTGCAAACCCTTTTACCGTATTTTGCTGCAAGCTGTCCCAAAACGGCATCACGGCTTGGTTTGTCTGAAAATCTCCCCATACACGCAGATCACTAAAGGCTTCGTTCATAATCATGATCAGGTTGGGCGACTGCTCCTGCCCTATGGAAACTGCCTGTTTTTCATATTGCTGCAATATCTTCTGAGCAGCCGCTTTACTATACCCTTCCGGCTCCGATACCGTATGCACCTGTGCATTGGCAAGGAAATAAACAAAGTAGCCATATTTTTGCATACCGATCTGATGATCCCAATATACCGAACTAACACCATCCATCAAAAGTCCTGAGCCAAACATCCCCACTGTCATCCCGACACATACGATCAGTCCGATCAAAGAACCACGCAGTTTCCAAGCAGTTTCCTTCGAAAGCAGCCCACACACTGCAACAATCTGCAACACCGCTACCGCTGTCGCCGCGATCAGGCACGGTATGATCTTAACGGTATACCGCCCCGCCACTGTCATCGCCGTAGAAATAGCGTAAAAATCCATAAATATGATTCCATAGCCACGAAATTGCAATACGAGATAATTGATCCCTCCAATAAGGATCATCAATATTCCACCAAACAATAATGCAGGGCGAATTTTGCGAAAGAAACAAAGCAGCACGCCATAATAGATCATGAACAAAAACATATTGCGTGCAATCCCATTTACTCCTATTGTGAAAGGATTCGCATCAAGAAATAACTGCATCATACAATACGATGCGAAACTATATAGTATGAAGAAAATAACTTTTGCATACCATTTTTTCAGCATAACATTCCCCCATTCCACGAATTCCAAAAAACGATTCGTTAACAAAAACATGCTAAAACCGCATTCTTCAGAAAATAACAATAGCGTTATTATGCAACGCAAAAGACCCGCCGTCAATACGGCAGGCCCATTTATTTCTTGCTCAAGCTTCGCACATCCAAAATCATCTTGTCGATACATATTGCTTGTTATGTCAAAGAATACTAAGTATTTTGCAGCCACAACATAGCGATTTCTGCCGTCAGAGCACTATAGTAATTGCCGCAGAACAAGTTAGCTTGTCGGCTGCAAAATATCATATTTATTACTGACATAACAAGCAATATGTGATCGGACAGCAGCTTTGGATGTGCAAAGTTTGAGTTCCTTATTAGAGTCTTTCTATCATGTATCTATTAGTTACCAAACAAATCTCCAAATCCGAACCAATCGTTGCCGGATCCGCTGTCGCTGCCGGAATTTCCGTTGTTACCATTGTTGCCATTCTGGCTGTTGTTGCCGTTGTTGCCGATGTTACCATTGCTGCCATTCTGACCGCTGTTGCCATTGCTGCCGTTCTGACCGTTGTTACCATTCTGGCTGTTGTTGCCGGAATTGCCGCTCTGACCGTCATTGTTGGACGATTTGCCGGAACTTAAACCGTTTAATGAACTGGAACCTTGCAGTGTAACTTTCACTTTCTTTTCTTTATACGTTCCAGAATCACTTCTCTGCAAAATGATCTCTACCTGAGTTCCCTTTTTATAGCTATTGGCTTTTTCCTGCAGACTTTCGATAGAACGGACTTCCATATTATTAATGGATGTAATGATGTCGCCTTTCTGGATGCCTGCTTTGTCTGCCGCACCATTCTTAGATACTTCTGCAACATAAACACCATTTGGCATATTGTAGGCTGCCATCTCGTCAGAAACCGTTCTTCCGCTGATTCCTAAATAGCCTTTTTCACTATCTTTGAGGTTTTCTTTATTCATCAGATCCTCAATGATCGGTTTTGCGACGGAAATCGGGATCGCATATCCAACACCTTCTACTTCAGAAGCTGCAATCTTAGCAGAGTTAATACCGATAACCTGCCCTTGCATATTGATCAAAGCACCACCACTGTTACCAGGATTGATAGCTGCATCGGTCTGAATTGCCTTGATCGTATTAGAGGAGGAAGAACTGGAGCTGCCACTCTCAGATTCTGAAATTTCACGATCTTTTGCACTAATATAACCAACCGTTACCGACTGACCATAACCAAGTGCGTTACCGATAGCAACTGCCATCTCACCAACTTTAATCTTGCTCGAATCGCCAAGATCAGCTACGCGGATCTTGTTCATCGTGCTCTCTTTGATCTTAGATGTCTGTACTGCGATAACAGCCAGATCATTGCTGCTGTCTGTTCCTTTTACCGTTGCCTCGTAAATCTGCTCATCAATAAACTGTACAGAAATTGTCTTTGCACCGTCTATAACATGATTGTTGGTTGCGATCAGCAATTCTTTATCATTCTGTCCTACAATAAATCCGGAACCGGCACTGGTCGTATCCTGTCCCTGATACTGCTGTCCAAACAAGTCATAATAGTTCGCACCCTGTGAAGTGCTTGTGATAGCAACGATTGCCGGCATAGTCTGCTCCGCGATACCGGAAACGTCTGTGGTTCCTGTCTGCGTAGTCGAAGGAGAAGATGTGCTCTGTGCTGTGCTCGCACTCTTACCGTCTGTTGTTGACTGCAATTTCGTGGTAGATGATGTTGTCGTAGGCAGGAAGCGATTCGTTACATAGCGAACGCCTTGGAAACATATTCCGGAAACAACACCAAAGATAACGGCACATGCAATGCAAAATGCAATTTTCTTTCCGGTACTTACGCTGCCCGGCTGTTTTGGTTTCTTTGCTTTCGGTGGTTTTTGGTTCGGCTGTCTGAAACTCATCTGTGGACCGCCGTTCATCTGCTGTGGGCCACCGTTCATCTGTGAACCGTAACCATTCATTTGCTGTGGACCGGCTCCGCTTTGCTGCGCAGATTCATTATTTGGCTGTGCAGCTCCACCGCCATAATAATCTCCGGAGTGTGTGCTTGTGCCCTCTCCATTCTTGTAAGAGTAGCTGTAAGTACTGCTCTGCTCTGCCTGTGCGCTTGCGCCCTGCTCAGAAGCAGACTGCGCTGTCTCACTGTAAGCCGCCGCATTTTCTGTTTCTACCTGTGGTGCATCGTTGTGCTCCACCGGATTACCGTACTCACCTGTGTATCCTGAATCTGTTCTTTTGTTCTCTTCCATATCTAACCCTCCATTTCTATTTTACGTCCTCTCGGTATCTTCTCAAAACGAGTCACTCCGAGTGTACATTTTTCGTCGGTCAGATTGTCGAATGTATCTCATACGCTCTAACCATTTACAACTAAGAATCTCATGTGCTGTTCTTAGTTTCTGACTGTAAGTCTACCAGTGATTTGTGTTCTTATTGTGAAAACTTCTTTAAGAAAAAGTTAAATCCCAGTTGGATATTGCGAATAATGGAAGAAAATACTATAATACTGTGGTAGCTGATAGATTAATAAAAGCGGGAGGTTTATATTACATTGATACGAGAAAATCAACGATTATTGAATTTATTTCATATTATAATAGATGCCCTTATTATTGCAGCAGCATTCCTGCTGTCTTACGAACTGCGTTTTAACGAGCTTTGGAGTCCGTTGATCCGTCACCACATTATCAGTCCGCCCATCGGATATTATTTGCGGCTGGATCAATATCTCAACACATTGGTATTTTTGATCCCATGTTTTATCATTATATACCGTTTCTGCGGCTTATATGATCCAAAGCGAACCAACAGCAAACGTCATGAGCTTTACTGCCTGATCAAGGCAAACCTGTTTGGTATCGTATATGGTACAGCGATTTTGTACTTTATCAAACAGACTGATTACGCCCGTCTGTTTTTGACTATGTTTATTATGATCAACCTGACTGCAGATTACATTTTCCGTCTGATCGTAATGAGTATATTGAAGCTGTTGCGCAAACGCGGCAAAAACCTGAAACATATCCTATTAGTCGGATACAGCCGTATGGCAGAGGGCTATATCGACCGTCTTCGTGCTCACCCGGAATGGGGCTATTATGTACACGGTATTTTGGACGATAACAAACCGGTCGGGGAATCTTACCGAAATGTGGACGTGATTGGCAACACCAGACAACTTGCCGATCTGCTTGCTACCAACAAGTACGATGAGATTGCTATCACACTTCGCATCCAGGAGTTTTTCAAATTGGAAAAGATTGTGGCAACCTGTGAAAAATCGGGAATCCATACAAAATTTATCCCGGATTATAATCATATCATCCCGACAAAACCATATACAGAGGATCTGGATGGCATCCCTGTCATTCATGTGCGCCATGTGCCGCTTAGTTCCTCCTTTAACAATGCGATCAAGCGTATCGTTGATCTGTTTGGCGGCATTGTGGCTCTGATCATATTTGCCATTCCAATGTTACTGTTGTCTCTTATCATCAAGATCACCTCACCGGGACCGCTTATTTTTAAGCAGGTACGTGTCGGACTGCACAACCGTGAATTTGCCATGTACAAGTTCCGTTCTATGCGTGTGCAGGAAGAGTCTGCTGAGAAAAAGGCTTGGACAACGGCCAATGATCCTCGTGTTACCAGCATTGGTAAATTTATGCGTAAGACCAATTTGGATGAGCTTCCACAGATCTTTAACGTGCTGAAGGGTGATATGAGTCTCGTTGGTCCTCGACCGGAAAGACCATATTTTGTCAATAAATTTAAGGAAGAGATCCCGCGTTATATGATCAAGCATCAGGTTCGCCCGGGTATGACCGGCTGGGCACAGGTAAACGGATACCGCGGGGACACATCCATTACCAAACGTATTGAATGCGATTTATATTATGTAGAAAACTGGACACTTTTGTTGGATTTTAAAATACTGTTTTTAACATTCTTTGGACGCAACACCAACAAAAATGCCTATTAATAACAAGAGGAAGGGTTTGATAGAGGTATGGCAAAGGATTATGAAGATTACCGTCGCCGCAATGAGCGTACGCAGGAGGCGGTGCGCCGCAGACGCAACGCTGACTATGCAACACGCCGCAGCGCGGGATATTATG
>ENA-OPCV01002866-OPCV01002866.1-human-gut-metagenome-genome-assembly--contig:-NODE-2866-length-10283-cov-2.893919_pt1 | contig 10283 bp, 2 predicted proteins | sample MGYA00241257_ERZ501494 | MGnify/ENA primary metagenome ERZ501494 (study PRJEB25962, sample SAMEA2042618) | human gut metagenome | biome: human gut; feature: human-associated habitat; material: faeces...
CATATCGGCTTCAATGACTTCTTTCTTACCCGTAGGTTTCATGGTGGGGCGGCCACCGTCTTTTGCCGGAAGCCATTCCACTTCTTCCACTTCCACGCCGCAAACCTTTCCGTTCTTACCGATGAATCTGTTGGATGCCAGTGACCAGCGGCGTGTGCATCCTTCTTCGTGACTGGAAGTGGTTTTCAGGACAACGGGCCATTGCGGCCAGGGCATAGCGTCATTGTGGCCTACGGGTGGTTGTGGCATGATTTCTATTTGTGTCACGCTCGTAGCTCCTTGGCGGATGCTCGTGCCGATGCAGTCCGAGCCTGTGTCGCCACCGCCAATGACAAGCACCCGTTTGCCACGGGCATTGACAAGCTGCTCTTTCGGGAATGTTTCTCCGTCGAGGATGCTGTTCTGCTGCGTCAGCATATCAAGCGCAAAATAGATGCCTTTCAGTTCACGACCGGGGATGACAAGGTCGCGGGCGGCGGGTGTGCCGGTGCAGACGGCATAAGCATCGAAACCTGCGGGCAGCTTCTGCATATCGATGCAGACACCCATTTCAAACCGGATACCTTCGGCTTTCAGTACATTCATGCGACGGTCTATCACTTCTTTGGGTAGTTTGAAATTGGGAATACCGTAGCGCAGCAGTCCGCCCGGCATCGGTTTGGAATCGAATATCGTGACTTCGTAGCCACAGGCATTCAGCCGTGCGGCAACGCTCAGCCCGGCAGGCCCTGCACCGATGACAGCTATTTTCCAGCCATTGCGTTCGGGGCGGACAGGCACGATATATCCTTCACGAAAAGCGGCTTCGGCAATGGCTGCCTCATTCTCGCGGATGGTTACGGGAGCATCGCAGGAGAGTTTCAGCACGCACGACTTCTCGCAAAGCGCAGGACAGATGCGTCCCGTAAATTCGGGAAAGTCGTTCGTTTCGTTCAGCACCTGATAGGCTTCACGCCATTTTCCTTTATAGAGTGCGTCTTGAAACTCCGGTTGCTTGTTGCCCAACGGACATGCCCAATGGCAAAAAGGTACACCGCACTCCATACAGCGTGAGGCTTGGAGCTTGCGGTCGTGACTGTTCAGCGTCTGTTCCACCTGGCTGAAATCTGTGATACGTTCGTGTATCGGACGGTAGCCCGCTTCTTGGCGGGGGATATTTAAGAATGCTTTTGAATCGCCCATGATTGATAAATTGAGAATTAAAAATTGAAAATTAAGAAATAATACTCAGAGAATCGAAAATTAAAAAGAACGTGGAATTTGTAAGTACGCACTATTCTGTATTTTTTAATTCTCAATTCTCAATTTTTAATTTAATAGTCTCTTTGCATATCCGCAATCTTCTGTTGCAGCTTCTTCATCTGTTCTTCTTGCAGCACTTTCTTGTACTCGATAGGGACTACTTGGATAAACTCGTCTACGTAGTGCGTCCAGTCATCGAGTAGGATGCGTGCCAGTTTGGAACCGGTGTAGAGATAATGCTGGCGGATGAGTTCGTGCAACTCCTTGCGGTATGAGGTTTCTTCAATGAGGCTTAGTTCCACCATTTCCATGTTACAGAAGTAGTCGAAGTTTCCGTCTTTGTTCCAGACGTAGGCCACACCACCGGACATACCTGCGGCAAAGTTTTTGCCTGTTTTGCCGATAACAACAACCCGACCGCCTGTCATATATTCACAACCGTGGTCGCCGACACCCTCAACAACTGCTGTTGCGCCTGAGTTTCTTACGCAGAAACGCTCGCCTGCAACACCGTTGATAAATGCCTTGCCGCTTGTTGCGCCGTAAAGTGCAACATTACCGATGATGATGTTGTTACCTGCGTCAAATGTTGAGTCCTTCGGAGGATAAACTACCAGCTTACCGCCTGAAAGTCCCTTGCCGAAGTAGTCGTTTGAGTCGCCCACGAGTTCAAGTGTGAGTCCCTTTGGAATGAATGCGCCAAAGCTCTGACCGCCCGAACCGTTGCAGACTACTGTAAATGTATCGTCATCAAGGTTGTTGTAATGCTTTCTTGTAACCTCAGAACCGAAGATTGTACCGAATGAACGGTCAGTGTTCTTAACATTGACTTCAACCTTTTTCTTTGTGCCTTTTGCAAGAACCTTTGCAAATTCTTTGCAGAGGATTCTCTCGTCAAGTGTTGATTCAAGCTTGAAATCATAAAGGCTCTTTTTATTGTATTCAACCTTTTCCGAAACAAAGTTTGTATCAAGAATGTTAGAAAGGTCAACTTCGGCAGCCTGTCCTGTGATGCCTTCTTTTCTCTTGATGAGGTCAATTCTTCCGACAAGCTCATCAACGGTTTTTACACCGAGCTTTGACATATATTCACGAAGTTCGCTTGCTACAAACTTCATAAAGTTTATTACATATTCGGGCTTGCCGCAGAATCTTTTTCTGAGCTCGGGGTTCTGTGTGGCAACACCGAACGGGCAGGTATCAAGGTTACATACTCTCATCATTGCACAACCGAGAGTTACAAGCGGAGCAGTTGCAAAACCGAATTCCTCTGCACCGAGCATTGCTGCAATTGCAACATCACGGCCGTTCATAAGCTTACCGTCGGTTTCAATAACAACCTTGTTACGAAGGTCGTTCATAATGAGCGTCTGATGAGCCTCGGCAAGACCGAGTTCCCACGGCAGACCTGCATTGTAGATTGAGTTTCTCGGAGCAGCGCCTGTACCGCCGTCATAACCTGAAATAAGGATTACGCCTGCACCTGCTTTTGCAACGCCTGCGGCAACCGTACCTACACCGCATTCCGAAACGAGCTTAACAGAGATTCTTGCGTCTTTGTTAGAATTTTTGAGGTCGTAGATAAGCTGTGCAAGGTCCTCGATTGAGTAAATGTCGTGGTGCGGTGGGGGAGAGATGAGCGATACACCCGGTGTTGAATGACGGGTTTTTGCAATCCAGGGATAAACCTTTTTGCCCGGAAGATGTCCGCCTTCGCCCGGCTTTGCACCCTGAGCCATTTTAATCTGAATTTCGTTTGCAGATGTGAGGTATCTTGATGTAACACCGAAACGACCTGACGCAACCTGCTTGATTGCAGAACATCTGTCAACCTTCTGTCCTTTTGTGAGAAGTCGTTCAAGGCTTTCGCCGCCCTCACCGGAGTTTGACTTGCCGTGAAGCTGATTCATTGCAATCGCAAGTGTTTCGTGAGCCTCCTGTGAGATTGAACCGTAGGACATAGCACCTGTCTTGAAACGCTTTACGATTGAATCAACGCTTTCAACCTCATCAAGCGGAACAGGAGTTTCTGCAAAGTTGAAGTCGAAAAGACCTCTGATGTTTACAGGATCCATTTCTTCGGAAATCATATGAGAATACTTTTTGTAAAGCTCATAGTCGCCTGTCCTTGTTGCCTGCTGGAGCATATATATAGTCTGCGGATTGTAGAGGTGTTCCTCTTTGCCGCTTCTGAACTTGTGTGAACCACGGGATTCAAGCTCATCGCTTACACCGAGGTCAAGCGGATCAAATGCCGCTGTGTGAAGCTTGTCAACATTTTTTTCGATATCCTTGATTGTGATACCGCCGATTCTGCTGACTGTGCCTGTGAAGTATTCGTCAATAACATCCTTGCCGATACCGATAGCCTCAAAAATCTGTGAGCCCTGATATGACTGGATTGTTGAAATACCCATTTTTGACGCAATCTTTACGATGCCGTGGAGAACTGCGCTGTTGTAATCGTCAACTGCTGCGTAGTAGTCCTTGTCAAGAAGGTCATCACCGATAAGCTCGTGAATTGTTTCCTGAGCAAGATACGGGTTGATTGCACTTGCACCGTAGCCGAGAAGTGTTGCAAAATGATGAACTTCTCTCGGCTCACCGCTTTCAAGTATCATTGCAAGTGAGGTTCTCTTCTTTGTTGCAACAAGGTGCTGATGAAGAGCGGATACTGCAAGAAGTGACGGAATTGCAAGATGGTTTTCGTCAACTCCTCTGTCGGAGAGGATAAGAATATTTGCACCGTCATTGTAAGCCTTGTCAGCTTCAATGAAAAGTCGCTTAACAGCCTTTGAAAGTCTTGTGTTCTTGTAGTAGAGAATCGGGATAACCGCAACCTTAAAGCCCGGAATGTGCATATTCTTGATTTTGAGAATATCGGTTGATGTAAGAATCGGGTTGTGAATCTTCATAACTTTGCAGTTTTCGGGACGCTCCTCAAGGATGTTGCCGTCTTCACCGATATAAATTGTTGTTGATGTTACAACTTCCTCACGGATTGCGTCAATCGGCGGGTTTGTAACCTGTGCAAAGAGCTGTTTGAAGTAGTTGAAAAGCGGCTGCGGTTCTTTTGAAAGAACTGCAAGCGGACTGTCTGTACCCATTGCGGCAATTGACTCTGTGCCGTTCTTTGCCATAGGAAGGATTGATGTCATAACATCTTCGTAGGTATATCCGAAAGCCTTCTGGAGCTTTTGCCTTTCTTTATATGAATGCTCCTCAACCTTCATATTAGGAATTTTGAGGTCTTTAAGACAAACAAGATTACTGTCGAGCCATTCGCCGTAAGGCTGTTTTGACGCATAATACTCTTTGAGTTCATCGTCATCAATGAGTCTGCCCTGAACCGTATCGACAAGGAGCATTTTGCCCGGGCGAAGTCTTTCCTTTGTAACAATCTTTGCGGGATCAATAGGAAGTGCGCCGACTTCCGATGAAAGAATGAGGTTGCCGTCATCCGTGATATAATATCTTGACGGACGCAGACCGTTACGGTCAAGAACCGCACCCATAATGTCGCCGTCAGAGAAAAGGATTGACGCAGGACCGTCCCACGGCTCCATCATTGTTGCATAATACTGATAGAAGTCCTTTCTCTTCTGGCTCATTGTGCCGTTATTATCCCACGGCTCCGGAATTGTAATCATAACGGCAAGAGGAAGCTCCATACCGCTCATTACGAGAAATTCAAGTGTATTATCAAGCATTGCAGAGTCTGAACCCTCTGTGTTTACAACAGGAATAACCTTGTCAAGGTCGCCCTTGAGATGCTCCGAACGCATTGTTTCCTCACGAGCAAGCATCTTGTCAGCGTTGCCTCTGATTGTGTTGATTTCACCGTTGTGAACAATCATTCTGTTAGGATGGGCTCTCTGCCAGCTTGGATTTGTGTTGGTTGAAAAACGGGAGTGAACCATAGCGATTGCAGACTCGTAATCCTCGTCCTGAAGATCAAGGAAGAAGTTACGGAGATCGCCGACAAGGAACATACCTTTATATACAATAGTTCTGCTTGAAAGTGAAACTACATATGTGTCTTCATTACTCTGTTCAAAAACTCTTCTTGCAACATAGAGCTTTCTGTCGAACGGGAGACCTCTTTTTACACCGTGAGGTCTTTTGATAAAGCACTGCATGATTGCAGGCATACATTCAACCGCTCTGTGACCGAGGACCTCGGGCTTTGAAGGAACATTTCTCCAACCGAGAACTGTAAGACCTTCTTTTTCTGCAATGATTTCAAACATCTTCTTTGCCTGATTTCTTGCAAGCTCATTCTGAGGGAAGAAGAACATACCTACAGCGTAATCTCTTTCGGAACCGAGCTTAATGCCGATTTCAGCAGCTGCCTTCTTAAAAAATTTGTGTGAAATCTGGAGAAGAATACCTACGCCGTCACCTGTTTTGCCTTCGGCATCCTTACCTGCTCTGTGTTCGAGAGTTTCAACAATTGTCAGAGCGTTTGCCACGGTGTCGTGTGACTTGATACCCTTAATATTAACAACGGCTCCGATACCGCAGTTATCATGTTCAAACTTCGGAGAATACAGAGTCTTGTTGTTCTCTCTGACTGTCTGTTCCATTAATGATCACCCTTTCCTGTTAATCACAAAAATTATTCAGCGGACTTTTTATATACATATATATGTAAAAGAAAGTTTGCTTTCGTAAACTTATCGGTTCAAGGTGGCAATTAATGTTCTGCCGGTTAATAATCAATCATATATATGTAATTGTAAAATGCCCGATCTCTTCTCAGCGGTAAAACCGCTATGCTCAGCCTGTGCTAGATCCTGCAAAGGTGAATGTGCAGGTCGGCTGATGTTCTGAAATGCCCTGTCATCGTTGATCAAGAAAAATCAGCACTTAGATTATATAACTATACATTGTGCTTTGTCAAGGGAAAATAAAGGAAAATTGCAACTTTTAAGGGCGAAACTTTCATTTTACTGTGATTGTTGTAGAAAATATGCAACTCTCATTGGTGTTTCAGCTTAATTTTGCAGGAAATTTAATAAAACTTGCAATTTCAAAACTTTTTTCAAAAAATGTATTGACAAATTCGCAAAAGTGGAATATACTAACAACATCAAAGACAGCAAGGGCGCTGTGAGCTGAGGCTTACAGTGTCCTTTTCTGTTTTTATAAAGCAAAAATCAGACCATTAAAATTTATTTTCAAAATGGATAGGAGAGAATTAAAATGGCAAAAGTTCCCGAAATTTTTGGCAGCATGGTATTTAATGATCAGAAGATGCAGGAAAGACTTCCAAAGTCAACTTACAAGGCTTTGAAAAAGACAATCCAGAACGGTGAACCGCTTGACCTCAGCGTTGCAAATGTTGTTGCGGCTGCTATGAAGGACTGGGCAGTTGAGATGGGCTGTACCCACTACACACACTGGTTCCAGCCGATGACAGGTATCACAGCCGAAAAGCATGACAGCTTTATCGCACCGAACGGTGAAGGTCAGGTTATCATGGAGTTCTCAGGTAAAGAGCTTGTAAAGGGCGAGCCTGATGCTTCTTCTTTCCCAAGCGGCGGTATTCGTGCCACATTCGAGGCAAGAGGCTATACAACATGGGATCCGACATCATATGCATTCGTTAAGGACGGAACACTTTACATTCCTACAGCATTCTGTTCTTATACAGGCGAGGTTCTCGATAAGAAAACTCCTCTTCTTCGTTCAATGGAGAGAATTAATACAGAGGCTGTAAAGATTCTTCATCTTCTCGGCAAAGAAAATGTTACAAGAGTTTCAACAACAGTAGGTCCGGAGCAGGAATACTTCCTTATTGATAAGGACGCTTACGACCAGAGAGAGGACCTTATTTATACAGGCAGAACACTTTTCGGTGCAAAAGCTCCTAAAGGACAGGAACTTGACGACCATTACTTCGGTGCAATCAAGACAAGAGTTGCTGCTTATATGAAAGACCTTGACGAGGAACTCTGGAAACTCGGTATCCTTGCAAAGACAAAGCATAACGAAGTTGCTCCTTCACAGCACGAGCTTGCTCCTATCTTCACAACAACAAACATTGCAACCGACCACAACGAGCTTACAATGGAAGTTATGAAGAAGGTTGCCGAAAGACACGGTCTTGTTTGTCTTCTTCACGAAAAGCCGTTCGCAGGTGTTAACGGTTCCGGTAAGCACAACAACTGGTCAATTTCAACCAACACAGGCGAAAACCTTCTTGATCCCGGCAAGACTCCTGAAAACAACCTTCAGTTCCAGCTTTTCCTTGCAGCAGTTGTAAAGGCTGTTCACGAGTATCAGGATCTTCTCAGAATCACGGTTGCATCGGCAGGTAACGCCCACCGTCTCGGCGCTAACGAAGCACCGCCTGCAATCATTTCAATGTATCTCGGTGATGACCTCGGCGAACTCGTTGATTCAATCATCAATGACAGAGAATATGTAAGCAAGGGTAAGCAGAAGATGAGAACAGGCGTTGATGTTCTTCCTGACTTTATGAAGGACACATCGGACCGTAACCGTACATCACCTTTTGCATTCACAGGTAACAAGTTTGAATTCAGAGCACTTGGTTCTTCACTTAACATTGCCTGTCCTAACTATATGCTCAACACTATGGTAGCCGAAGAACTTTCAGAGTTCTACGATGAGCTTAAAGATGCGGATGATATGGACGCAGCTATCAAGGCTCTTGTTAAGAAAGTATTCACAGAGCATCAGAACATTATCTTCAACGGCAACAACTACGCTCCCGAGTGGGTTGAAGAGGCTGAAAGAAGAGGACTTCTTAACCTCAAGTCACTTCCTGACGCAATGGAACACTTCCTTGACAAGAAGAATGTTGACCTCTTTGTTAAGAATAAGATTTGTTCGGCAGACGAAATCCGTGCAAGATATGAAATTGAGCTTGAAAGCTATTCTAAGCAGATTAACATTGAGGCTCTCACAATGATTGATATGGCTAAGAAGAACATTCTTCCTGCCGTTACATCATATGTAAGAGATCTTACGGATACAGCACTTGCCAAAAAGGCACTTTCAGACGCTATTCCTACAAGCGTTGAGGAAGACCTCATTACAAGCCTTTCAAACAAACTTGTATGTTTCTCAAAGAAAACTGCAGAGCTTGAAGAGGCTGTTATCAAGGCAAGCGACTACAGCGATGACAACCTCAAGTATGCTAAGTACTACAGAGAAACAGTATTTGCACTTATGCAGGAACTCAGAGCTGTCGGTGACGCAATGGAAACAGAAACAGCTTCGGAATACTGGCCTTATCCTTCATACGGCGAACTTCTTTTCGGTGTGTGATTGATAGAACCTCTATTTATACTAAATAACATTATTTATATTGTATAACAGGTAACACAACGGCGTGTGATTGACAGAATTAAACTGTCAACTCCACGCCGTTTTTGTTATTTTGATAAAAGGAGAGATTTATATGGCAGAACTAATTTACGGAGGCACAGGCGTCTGGTTTATGATCGGCGCATTACTCGTGTTCTTTATGCAGTGCGGATTCGCAATGGTTGAAACCGGTTTTACAAGAGCTAAAAACGCAGGTAACATCATTATGAAAAACCTGATGGACTTTTGTATCGGTACGGTTGTATTCAGCTTGTTAGGCTTCGGACTTATGATGTCTGAGGACTATGTTGCAGGATTCATCGGTGTTCCCAACCTCAATATGTTCACAAACTGGATGAACTTTGATTGGAACTCATTCGTATTCCAGCTTGTATTCTGTGCTACAGCAGCTACTATCGTTTCAGGTGCTATGGCAGAGCGTACAAAATTCTCGGCTTACTGTGTTTACAGCGCAATTATTTCACTCGTTGTTTACCCGATTGAAGCAGGTTGGGTTTGGAACGGTCAGGGTTGGCTTGCACAGCTCGGCTGTATCGACTTTGCAGGTTCAATCGTAATTCATATGGTCGGCGGTATCTCGGCACTTGTCGGCGCAATCATTCTCGGACCCCGTATCGGTAAATACGGCAAGAACGGCAAGGTAAACGCTATCCCCGGTCACAGCATCACACTCGGTGCTCTCGGTGTATTCATTCTTTGGTTTGCATGGTACGGCTTTAACGGTGCCGCTGCTGAAGACGGCGCTCGTCTCGGTCAGATTCTTCTTACAACAACAATTGCTCCGGCAGTTGCAACAGTAACAACCATGCTCTTTACATGGATCAAGAACGGCAAGCCTGATGTTTCAATGTGTCTTAACGCATCACTCGCAGGTCTTGTAGCAATCACGGCAGGTTGTGCAGATGTTGACGCAATCGGCGCAGCAGTTATCGGTATCGTTTCAGGTATCCTCATCGTAGTAGCAGTTGAATTTGTTGATATCAAGCTTAAAATAGATGATCCTGTCGGCGCATTCTCGGTACACGGCGTAAACGGTATGTGGGGCGGCCTTGCAGTAGGTCTTTTCGCAACAGGTAACGGTCAGAACGGTGTTACAGGTCTTTTCTACGGCGGTGGCTTTGCTCAGCTTGGTAAGCAGGCTCTCGGTATTGTTACAATCGTAGCTTGGACAGTTGTTTGCATGATTATCGTATTCACAATCATCAAAAAGACAGTAGGTCTTCGTGTTACAAAGGACGAAGAAATGAAGGGCCTCGATATCTGCGAGCACGGTCTTATCAGCGCATATGCAGACTTTATGCCAATCGGTGTCGGTACAGCTTCACTTGATGAAACATTTGATGTTGACAGCAATGTTCCTGTAACTCAGGCAGTTCCCGTTCAGCTTGCCGGCAAGTATGATATGGCTACCGACGGCACAAAGATTACTAAGATTGACATTCTTCTCAAGCAGTCAAAGCTTGAAGCTCTTAAAGAAGAAATGGATAAGCTCGGCATCACAGGTATGACAGTATCTCAGGTACTCGGTTGCGGTGCTCAGAAGGGTAAAGCAGAGTATTACCGTGGTGTTGCTATTGAAAGTAACCTCCTTCCTAAGATGAAGGTTGAAATCGTAGTTTGCAAGGTTCCTGTAAAGGCAGTTGTTGATGCGGCTGTTAAGGCACTTTACACAGGTCACATCG
>ENA-OPCV01002867-OPCV01002867.1-human-gut-metagenome-genome-assembly--contig:-NODE-2867-length-10282-cov-2.163489_pt1 | contig 10282 bp, 9 predicted proteins | sample MGYA00241257_ERZ501494 | MGnify/ENA primary metagenome ERZ501494 (study PRJEB25962, sample SAMEA2042618) | human gut metagenome | biome: human gut; feature: human-associated habitat; material: faeces...
GGCGGGGTGGGATTGGACGGGCCTGTGCCGTTTTAATGGCATTGCGCAGAACCCTAAGATTTTTCGGAAAATATTATAGAATTAGCCAGCTAACTCGCAATGGATTAGCTGGCTTTTTGTGTCATAGGTAGTGCTGTACAACAGGAGTTGCAGCAAATCTGCCAGGCCGGTGTTAATCCCGAATGCACCGGATACAAAAAGCATCCCACGGGCAGTTGTAGTCATTAGGCATGTTGCATCCGGCTTTTCCGTTATAAGCACTGTTCCAAAATACAAATATATATTTGTAATCGGAAGTGGCATATAATCCGCGATAGTCTTTGTCTTTATAATATGGAGACACTTTGGATTGCAGATAACCGCAATACGGCAGGAAAAGCGTATTGCCGAATTTGAACCCTTTCTTGCTTTCACTTGCTGCATCTATCGTATAACCTGCTTCCTGTAACTTGGTGAAGTCCTTGGAACTTGGAGTGCGCCATGTGTTTGCCGGAGCGATTTTACTGCATGGGTCATTCGCCGGATTCCAGGTTTTTACAGGATCTGTTTTAAGGGATGGATATGGCAGCAGTGCATTATAATAGAATATTTCGCCGGTATTTGTACCTCCTATGAAGTCTTCTGTATTCGGAAAGAATTTATATTCATTGTTCTCGTAATAAAGATTTCCGTTGGCCCATATTACGCCTCCGACTATGTAACCTTGGTCTGTACTAAAATCTATGCTGCTGTAGTATGTATTGTTTGCAGTAAATGTCAATCCGTCCGCTGTGATACTTTTGTTTGTGTAGGCTTTTCCGCCAACAGTAAAATCCAGGCTGACGGTTATCTTTGCAGAGTTTTGAGGAAGTAAATATATGTATTCGCTATATACTTCCATGGCGTCCGGATTGTTCCAAAGTATGTTTACGGTTTCTGTATTCTCTTCTTGTACATTCAATGTGTTGTCGGTAAATGAATAGACTGCTGTCTTTTTAGGCAATGTTATGGAACCGGAACATGCTGTGATGTTACTCATTCTTCCACTTTGCGCTTTTGCCAATACCCTATATCGTGCGCACAGGTGTTTGAATACAATATTGTCCAAAGTGTATTTACTATCTTCCGCCTTGTTTATGCTGATATTAGGCTTTATGCAGATCATGAAATTTTGTCCGTTTGAAACAGGAATATTGGTTGTACTGTTATCGAAGCCGGCTAAGGAATTTGAATTGCCAAAAGAATAGCAGACAAACGTATAAGTTCCTATTAGAAGGGATAGTTTCTTGTTCGTTTGCACGCTGCTACCCGATAATCTGTAGTCTCCGTAACCGGCATAATTGGCCGTTGAAATATTGGCGGCATCTGCACATTTGTAGGCTATCACCCTGAAAGTGATGTTATCTTCCATATTCGCCCAGCGGGTATTTATGCCGCTTTTTGCAGTTCCTTTCGTATCGGGAAGCGTATGTATTTTTATATTCAGTCCGTCTTCCTCTTTCCGTACGGTTGTTTTTTCCGGGTAATTCCGGGTGTTGATATAATCTTTTGTACTCCACCCATCGGTCTGTGGCGCTTTGACTTCGACCAATACATTATCTTCTGGAAAATATTCCGTTTCATCGGTACTACATCCGGTTACGAATAATAGTATGAATATTGTATAGGATATGATTTTTGCCATCTGTTTTATACTGTTTTTAGAGTAATGTTATTGTTCCCTTGCCCGCTTCTGTCTGGCTGCCCCATGCTTCTGCCGACAAGTCGGCAGTAACGGACAATACAATGTCGCCGTGGAGTGCTTCCTCTTCTGTTGTATAGCCTATGCTGTTCACAGCTTTGATATTTATGATATAGCGGCAATTCCTTTTAATAGGAATATAACTCCCGTTGACGGTCAGGTCCACTCTGTAATAATATGTATTTCCTGTATAAATCCCGCCTATGACCAGACATATATTATTATCCTTGTTGGTTCCCTGCTCTGCTTCTGCTATATAGATAGTCCGTAGCAATGATTTATCATCTGTACAGGTATAGGTCAGGACATCATTGGTGCCGGCATCAGAAGGTACGGATACGGCTGAAACCACATTGTCGGTGATTGTCTTACTGTCTACGGGGGCAGCATAGCCTTTATTGTTAGTCCGGTATATGCTGACGGTTTTTAATGCGAATCCGCCGACTCCTGTTGCTGTCTCTTCCTTGAGTCCGCAGCCCACATCTATACGCGCCAATGCTCGAAGCAAGGTGATGGAACCCAAAGTAGTGGCAGAAGTTATCGATTGCGCAGTGGCACTTTCTCCCCACATGGGAAAAGGAGTGTAATCTGAGGGACCGGCCGTGTTCCAGTTGCCGCTGGCGCTGAACGTAATTTTTCTTAGTACCTCGTCTTTAGGAGTGTTTTCCTGAATGGCCGGTAATTGTTTGCCGGCATTGGCTATGACAACTAATCTGTACTTTTCTTCCGCTTGGCTTTGCTTTAGGGTTACTGTATACCGGTTTGCCTGCAACTGTATCTGCGGAGTTTCATAGGCAAAGAGCTCGGAAGTTCCTTCTACCTTGAAGACCAATACTTTCAGTTGTTCAATATCTATCGCATTTTCTTCATCGGCTGTGATAGCACGTGTACGTGCGTATTCTCCTGTTTCCGGTAACGAAAGGCGGAGTGTCAGTTGCACTTCCGGAATTTCGAGTTGCGCGGTATCGCATGATGCTAACATGGCAACAATGGTTGCAGTGAAGGCTATAACAGATAATGCGGTCATTTTACCACTTTTGTATTTCAATAATTGTGTCATACTTCTCCTTACTTAGATTTCTGTGTTCTGGTTCACTTCTCCCCAAGGCAAGACCTTTACTGTTGCTTTTATTTGTGTGTTTTTGAAATCAATTTCAATGTCCGTTTGCTTTCCTGCCATTACGTAGAGAGGTTTTCCTTCATTGTCCCGTTCCACTGTACATACCTTATCCTGCCCTCTGTATATGTCTATTTCTATACCCTTTCCTTCCCCAGTAGGAAAAATCCTGAAAGGGGGAACATGTACATTTCCTTGCTCATCGGTAATGGATAGTGGCTTGTACTCGGCATTTTCGCCTGTCACTTTACCTGTGAAGTCCATTTCCGTTCCCGTGCCTCTTATAAGAAGTGTATAGTTTTCTTCTTGTCGGGGATATTGCTCTTCCAGGTGCAGGGTATGTATGCTAAGTCCTGCTGCTATTCTTTTCATTACCAATGTGATGCTTTCTTCCTGTATGCTTCTTGTGGCGGTATTATTCAGCTCCTTGCGGCAATAGAACATATCCGTTACAGGCAGATGGTTGCCTTCGGTATGTCTTTTCAGTTTCAGGCGTGCATTTTCGATGGAGGTTCCCGGCAGGATGGGGATAGTAATCAAGGTGTCTTCCTTGATGTTTCCCCATGCTACGAGTGTCAGCCTTTCGCTCTTATGGTTTCCAAAGAGATATTCCAACGATGCTTTTGCCGGTATCATTCTTATAAATCCTTTTTCTCCAAACAGATAAACTTCCGATTTTTCCAGTATCCCGTTTCCGGTCAGGTCATTTCCTTGTTCATCCACTGCCTGTGTGTTCAGCTTGTATTGTACACAGGCGTTCATCTCTTCCCGTATACATGATGTGTGCAGGAATATGAGGCATACATGTAGTGCCGTAAGTATGGATATTCGGAGAAACTTCATGGCTATTTTAAGTATTGTTTGTTATTCAGGTTTTATTCGAAAGTCACATCCTGGGTAATATTCAATGCCCAGTCCGCCACGCTTACCGTCAGTTGGAGTGAAGTAGGGGTTATATCTCCCATAGGATCTGCAATACCTATACTTTTGATGGTGGCTTTTATGCTGTAAGTAGTGTTACGGGCTATGTTTGAAGTGCCTGTGCCCGAACCTCCGGTAATGGTTGTTCCGCTTTGGCTTTTATTGATGATTATCGGGTAATAGATGGTACTTCCCGTATCGTCCGCGTTTTTCTTGAATGTACCTTCCAGTACCAATGCCGTATGGGTGGTTTCCTCGTTTGGAAGAACATAAAACCAGTAGTTGGTCTGATGTTCATTTTTTACATCCGCAGCAGGGCTTATCGCATTTGCCAGATAATCTGCTGTTCCGTTGGAACTGTCGTAGTTTCCGCTCAGGTAAGCAGGGGTTTCCATTTTCGTTGTGCTGTATTCGCCTGTGCCCGGTATCACTTCTTTTATTGCATTTCGGACAAAGATGTTTTTCAGCTCATACGATGCTGCTGAGTACTGCCCTTTGGGGTCGAAGTCAGTTTTGATGCTGCTTATCGATACTCTTGCCACAAGCCGGCTCAATTGGGCGGTTATTCCGTCATTGTCGCCTGCGCTTAACGTGAAAGTGGTGTTGCCGTTCTTGTCTTTTATATTTCCGCTCATAGGCAGGCAGTCTTTGGTTTGTGCATCCGCCAATGCGATGGTTTTCTTCAAGAAATCGTCCTTGTTCAGTACACCTGTAAAATAACTATCGGAAGGAGCGTTGGCTACTACGATACCTGTACAGTCTGTTGCCGGTGTGCAGCTGATGGTTGTTGCCGAGGCTGTGTTTTCGGTTACAGTGTGCAGGGTATTTACGGTGTTGTCGCTGTTGAAAATAGCAACAGTGAAATACTTTACAGTGTTTTCTTCGGCTTGCGTGGGTAAATTGTCACCGGTTGCTTTGGTATTTATTCCATTCCCGATCAGACGCAGTTCCAAAAGTGCTGTTTTATCTTGCAGTTGAGGAACTGTCAGTTCGTTGTCGTCACTGCTGCATCCTGTCAGTGTAAGGATGGCTGTTGCCAATGTTGCCCATAAAAAATTGTTTGTTTTCATATGCATCTGTTTTTTTAAGTGTTAATATGTAATTTGTTATTGTTTGTCATTATTTTATTATATATATCAGGGAGATTGCCGCTTTGGTAGGTGCAATGAAGTTTCTATTGCCTGCTCCTGTTTTTTCTCCGCAACTCGAACAATAGTAACGCTCATATCCGGTGTGAAGAAATCCCATTCCGATGCTTGTTTCCACTCTCCAATGGGAAGACAGGATAAAATGATAGCCATACGATATTCCTATTCCTACAAAATCTCCTTCGTATCTTGACGAGCGTATTCCTTTGAATATTCCGAAAGGCAATTTTATTTTGCTTATGTTGTATACTCCATACATGAGATTTATCCCCAAGAAACTTCTTTTATAGGGTTGATGCATCCAATAATGCAATTCTGGTTGTACAAACCAGTGCTTCAGGTATTTGTCTTTGCCTATTGAGAAAGGGTTGTAATGGAATCCGGCTTCCAACGTAAAACGTTCGGAGAGTTTTACCTCTGCACTAAGATTGGGAGAAGAGAGTGCTCCGGTGAGCAGGTCACTTTTTACAGCTATGGTTTGCGCTTTCAGTCTGCTTGTATAAGGCAATATTGCAAACAAAGCCGATATTATGATATAGTTTATCTTTTTCAATTTATTGTCCTCCTTTTATAAATCTGTCAGTGTAATTTCCTTTAAGTATATTCTGGCTATCTGGTTTATTATTCCGAGTTTCTGGGCGGCTCTTCCGTATTGTGCATAGAATTGCTCGGTAATGGGGCGGTTGCAGTTCAGATGTTCTCCCGTGGCTTCGAGAATATCCAGCAGGGATATTTCCACAGCTTTTCTGGCAGGGATGTAGGACTGTATTTCCAGCGGATGTTCCTTTTCTTTCAGGATGATAAGTCCGGCATTGGTGAGCTGTGTCAGCAATACCCGCATCTGCCCTTCTGTAAGTGTGCACTGCTTTATGCAAGTACCGTAGTCTCTTGCATAGATGCATTTGAGTACTGCAATGGCAGTCTGTGTTTTGGGCGTTATCATGTAGTTTTCTTGTTTGTTTGATTTGGGTATCTGTCCGTTACTTTGTAGGTAACGGGAGATTGCCGTCAGGCATCTTGCAGAAGCGTCTGCCACGTGTGCAGCCGGGTTGTATATCTGTAAAATTTATACAACAGGCGTTTTCCTGCTTTCCGTTCGGAAGGCGGCAGGCTGATTATTGCTCTATAGGTTGGGGCTGGTTTGTTCTGTTTTGTCTGTTGCCGGTCTTTTACGCCGTATCCGATAAGATTTTATCTTTTTTGTTTTGTTTTTCAAGTTTTATAATTACTTTTGCGGTAGGAATATCCTCCGTTACCTACAAAGTAATCCCTTTGTAATAATCTGTATCATAGTAATATACAGAAAATATTTCCCAGCCATCCTTATCGGTTTCCGCATTTCTTTACGTAAGCAATAATTTTCTTGTTGGCCTTGTCCAGCGCTTCGTTTTCGAAGGGTTTCAGATAGGTTTCCGTGACCTTTACCGATGAATGCCCCAGTGCGTTGCTTATTACTCCCACAGTGACTTTGGTGTGGAACGCCGTTGTGGCCCATGTGTGTCGTGCGGTGTAGGAGGAGAGCTTTCCTCTCAGTCCGAGTGCGGTTGCCAGCAGTTTGAGCTTCCGGTTGAAGCTCCGCAAGACCTGCTGGTAATGTCGGTATTCTTCACGCCTTCCCAGGGGGAAACGGCAGTTTTCGTCCCCCAGTATGTTGAGCAGGTAGGGCGAGTCCGTGCGGCGGTCGGCGCATCGGCGGATAAGCTCAGCGGCTTCTTCGGTTACGTGTACACGTATCTGCCTTCCCGTTTTCTGTCTTCGGTAGGTAATTACCCCGTCCTTGAAATCGCATTTGCGCAGCCTTGCAAGGTCTGCAAAGGGCATGCCCCTCAGCAGGAAGAGCAAGGCGAACCATATCTGCGCTTCTTTGAGTTCCCGGTGCAAGGAAGCGGAGATGTCGAGTGCTTGTCCCATTTCGGCAGGTGGGAGTGCGCGTTTCACGTCGGCACGGGTTCCGGTATATACATGTTTGAACAGTCCGGGCACATAGTCGGTGAGGCCTGCCAGCAACGCGCGGTTGTATACTGCCCGCAACATGCGCAGGTAGGTGGACATGGTGTTCAGCTTGAGCATCCTTTCCAGCAGGTGCCTTTCGAATTTGTGTATCGTGGCGATATCAAACGCTTTCCGCATGCGTATTTCGTTTTTTGGATGTTCGCTTTCCCAGTACCGTTGGAAAGCCCGTAGCATGCTGCGGTATACATGGGCGGTTCCGAACCGCCCTTCGTCTTCCAGCTCCTGTATGACTGAAAGCGTAAAGGTTGTTAAATCTTTCATGATCCGTTAGTTTTATAATATTTACAGTCTTTGCGTGCGCCATTACCGCACGCGATAAATATACTGCATTTTTCTGAAATTTGTTTACTTGCAGATAGCGGCTTGTTCCCGAAGAGTATTCGATACGTATTATACATCGCTTTTTTGTATACCTTTGTGCCTGTTTTTTTTAACATAACTTATAAAAATGAAACCCTTAATTTAAATCTTATGACAACAAAATCAAACTGGTGGGACAAGCTCCTTAAAATCGTAATCGTAGTGGCATCTGCCGTTCTCTGTGCTTTAGGCGTACAAGCAATGCCTGCTTAATTATGTTTCATATTTTATACCTTATACTTAAGTTACGTGAGATTTACCAACCTCATCGTCATCCACTGTTCCGCTACCTGCTGTGACCGTAGCTATACCGAACATGATTTGACAACAGACCACCTGAGCCAGGGCTTCTTCGGCGCAGGTTATCACTATTATATCTGCAAGAACGGTGATATAAAGATGCTCCGTCCTTTGAAACATTCCGAGGAGCGTGCCGCGGCTATAACGCTCACAGCATAGGTATTTGCTGCGAGAGCGGGTTGGATGAACGGGGACGCCCTGTCGCTACCCGTACCGATTTTCAGAAACACTCTTTGCGTATGCTTGTTATGCTGTTACTGCGTGGTTATCCCGGCAGCCGTCTCTGCGGGCATCGCGACCTTAGTCCCGACTTCAATCATAACGGCGAGATAGAACCCGAAGAATGGATAAAAGTGTGTCCTTGTTTTGATGCTGTATCATTCTGCAAGATCCGTTGCCCCCTAATCCGGTTTCATTGTAATGCGATTGTTATATGTGAAAGGTTATGTTATGCTTTTTTTACTAAATAATGTTATTGGGATAAACAATATTCATGTGTTCTTGTTATATTTATAATCATTTCAATTTACTTAATAAATACAATTATGATAACAGAAAAATTACAGAATGCAATTAACGAGCAGATTACGGCTGAGATGTGGTCATCCAACCTTTATTTGGCAATGTCTTTCTATATGGAGAAAGAGGGGTATTGTGGTATGGCTTCCTGGTTGAAGAAGCAGTCGTTTGAAGAACATGCACATGCTTGTGAGCTGGCATCGTATATTATCAAGCGTGGTGGCAAAGCCAAACTGGATAAGGTTGACGTTGTTCCCAACGACTTCGGTACTCCGCTGGAAGTATTCGAGCACGTTTACAAACATGAATGCCATGTATCGGAAATGGTAGACAAGCTGGTAGATGTGGCTGCTGCTGAAAAAGATAAAGCTACTCAGGATTTCTTGTGGGGATTTGTCCGCGAACAGGTAGACAGCGCTGCTTTCGACAAGAAACTGATGGAAGAAGCTACTGCTGCCGGTATCGTAGATATGGTGAAGAAAGCCGGTGCAGCCGGAATCTTCTTTATTGATGCGAAGCTGGGCGAAAGAAAATAAGTAAGAAATATAACCGGTAAGGTAACGGGTGGTAAGGCGTGGGCTTTATCACCCGTTTTTTATCTGTCAGCTATCGTTTTAGAAACCGGAAATTGTATTGTTTCGTGTTTCTTCTGGTAGGTAATAAAATAATTATCTATATTTGTAATGAGAAGAAAAAGAAAATCAAGAAGTGATAGCAGAGCATTGGAATAAATTCTTTAACAAAGCCAGATGAGCAGTTATGAAAGACGTAATAGAAAAAGTATGGTTGATCGATATAGCTGTATGGATACGTATAATTGACGGTAGGGAAGCTTGTGAAGAATTTGCAAATTATTAAAGATTAAAATTTGCTACTTCTGAACAGCGTGCGAACTTTGAAGTGAGTGAATATGGTATTCATTGGAGAGAATTGGATGAGGATTTAAGCTTTGAGGGCTTTTTTCGGGAAAAGAAATCAAATCTTTTATATGACTTATTCATAGCTCATCCTGAACTGAATGCCTCTGCAGTAGCTCGTCGGTTAGGCTTGTCACAAAGTCTGTTTGCGCAATATGTGAGTGGAACAAAGAAGCCGTCTAAACAACGTTTTGATGAAATAATAGAAACAATACGTGAAATAGGGCGCGAGCTAATGACCGTGCCTGCATGAAAAATAGGGTAATGTTGCAAGAATAGGGATGTGTTGCAACACGAAAACATTTATTATTTTCAGGCACGGATTACACGGATTTACTTTATCCTTTCTTCCGTGAAATCCGTGAAATCCGTGCCTAAAAAAATCATCAAGTGCACCCCATTTTATTTCAGCACTCCCAATTCCTTTCCTACCTTAATAAACGCTTCAATACATTTATCCAGATGTTCCTTATTGTGTCCGGCAGAGATTTGTACACGGATACGTGCCTGCCCTTTCGGTACAACGGGGTAGTAGAAACCGGTTACATAGATGCCTTCTTCCTGCATGCGGGCTGCATAAACCTGAGACAGTTTGGCATCATACAGCATTATTGCGCAAATGGCACTCTGGGTAGGCTTGATGTCGAAACCGGCAGCAGTCATCTTGTCGCGGAAGTAATTTACGTTTTCTACCAACTTGTCATGCAGGGCGTTGCTTTCTTTCAGCATCTTGAATACTTCAAGGCTTGCACCGATGATGCCCGGAGCCAGGGAGTTGGAGAAGAGATAAGGACGGCTGCGTTGGCGCAACAGGTCGATAATCTCTTTGCGTCCGGTGGTGAATCCGCCCATGGCTCCGCCAAAAGCCTTACCCAGTGTACCGGTGTAAATATCCACACGTCCGTAAGTTTTGAATAGCTCGCTTACACCGTGGCCTGTTGGACCTACTACGCCGGCAGAGTGAGACTCGTCTACCATGACTAAAGCATCATACTTTTCTGCCAGATCACAGATTTGATCCATCGGAGCTACATTGCCATCCATAGAGAACACACCGTCCGTCACGACAATACGGAAACGTTGCGCCTGCGCTTCTTGCAGACATCTTTCCAAATCCTTCATGTCGGCATTGGCATAACGGTAACGTTTGGCTTTGCAGAGGCGCACGCCGTCGATGATGGAAGCATGGTTCAAGGAATCGGAGATGATGGCGTCCTCTTCGGTGAAGAGAGGCTCGAACCCACATGGTTTCCCGAACGATTTTGAG
>ENA-OPCV01002875-OPCV01002875.1-human-gut-metagenome-genome-assembly--contig:-NODE-2875-length-10262-cov-2.598609_pt1 | contig 10262 bp, 8 predicted proteins | sample MGYA00241257_ERZ501494 | MGnify/ENA primary metagenome ERZ501494 (study PRJEB25962, sample SAMEA2042618) | human gut metagenome | biome: human gut; feature: human-associated habitat; material: faeces...
AATTTACGACTGTGGAGTGTACAAGAACTTGTGAGTAGCGTATTGTTTACAATCGTCAAAGCATACACAATGAAGCAGTAACTACAAATTGTGAGATTGTAGCGAATCATCTAGCATATACATTTGTATATGTTTTTAGTAGCAGAATGGAAACAATGAAGAGAATGAAAAAGCTTCTGACAGGGCTCCTGACCCTGGCGATGACATTGTCAATGATGACAATGACGGCATTTGCGGCTGAAGGTAGTGGGACTAAAATGCCGACGATTGATTTTGGTGGGAATAAAAAAGGTTCGATTACGATTCATAAGTATGAATACAATGGATCAGAGGGGACAGCAGGAACTGGCAATGTTGAGAATACTATGCCGGACGGCGCGACGGCATTGGCTGGTGTAAAATTTAAAATCACTAAAATTGCAGAATTAAGTGATTATTATGGGGCAGATGCAAAAGCATTTCCGACGGTAGAACAAGCAAAAGCAATGCCTGCGATCGGCAACTCTATAGAAAAGGTTACTGATGTAAATGGAGAAGCAAAATTCGAAGAATTAGCTTTGGGTTTATATTTGGTTCAGGAAACAGAGGCTCCTGCCCAGATTACAGGAAAAGTAGAACCTTTTCTGGTGTCTATTCCTATGACAAATGCAGATGAAGATGATTGGCTGTATGATGTACATGTGTATCCGAAAAATAAAAGTACATACGGTGGAGTTACCTTGCAGAAAAAGGGACAAATTGGCTCAAAAACTCCAACGAAATTAGAGGGTGTTCAGTTTAAGCTGGAAGTAAAGAGCGCTGATGGTACAACATGGACACAGGTTACTAAAAATAATAAAGGTGTAGATATTGGATTAAGTGGAATTTTAACAACAGGAACAGATGGAAAAATCACTGTTGAAGATTTGGCACCTGGAGACTACAGATTTGTAGAGGTAAAAGTTCCTGACAATACAGGTTATATTGCAGATCTGAAGACGGAATATAAATTTACAGTAGCTAAAGAAAAGGGGACAGATTCAGATGGAAATGAATATACAGCAGGCTCTATTCTTATAAACGGTAAATACGTGGATACAACCCAAGAGCCGATTTCGGTTACAAACTACAAACCTGATGTAAAAAAGGAAGTAAAAGACAGAACGAGTGGCGATTGGAAAAATAATTCGGACTACAATGTTGGTGATACAATTCCTTACAGAGTAACAGTAGACATTCCAGAGAATATTGCAGAGCTGAAAACCTTTATCTTAACGGATACACCTACACATCAGACATATGTAAATGGTTCATTAGGAATTTACTCGGAAGAGACTTGTACTACAAACATTTTGAGTGGGAAGTATACTGTTGATACTGCTAGCAACGGCTGGAAAATCGTATTTACTCCCGCTGACCTTGCATCCTATGCAGGAAGCAAAATCTACATCGCCTTTAATATGACATTAGATGAAGGTGCAGTTGTAGGAGCTGGTGGTGCTGATCGTAATGACAACAAAATTAAATTGGAATACTCCAATAAAATTCTCCCGGATACTGAGACTGAAACTCCTGGAACAGACGAAATCACAGATGAGATAATTATTTATACATTTAAGATTGCTGTAGAAAAAGTAGATGCAACTAATGAAAATACGAAGTTGCAGGGAGTAACCTTTGATCTCTACAGAAAATTGAAAGATACTGACACCTCTGGAGAACTGAATCCTGTAAAAGGATTAACTGGAAGATTTGAAAAAGTAAACAAATCCGCCGCTTTAACAACAGATGACAATGGTAAAATCTTTGTATCCGGCCTTGCTAAAGGTACTTATTATCTTGTTGAGACAAAGACAAAGGATGGTTATAATCTGTTAAAAGCACCGGTTGAAGTTAATATTGTGACGTCATATAGCTTAACATCAACTACTAAAACTGAAACAAAGGATGGAAAAACAACGACAACAACTACTATAACGAATGGAACGACAGACGCTGGTGTATACACAACCGTTGTCAAGAACAGAAAAGGCTTCACCCTTCCCACCACCGGTGGTATCGGTACTTTCGTATTCACCTTCGCTGGTATTGCCATGATGGCAGCAGCAGTGATCCTGCTGATCACCAGCAAGAAGAAAAAAGCAGAGTAATTCAGACAGATAACCCTTTTGTTATCTCTTCTATGGATGCTGCGAAGCTGTTGTGAAGTACAGCTGCAATTTTATCAGCAACGGGTCTGCATCGCGTTTCGTGTGGCGCAAACAGATTCCGGCACAGGACGGGGGTCACGTCCCGCCCTGTGCATCGCTCCTTCAGAACCCCCTTTCCCCCTGAACGGAGCGATACTGCGGTGATCGCCGTCGGTCTTAGAAACCGGCTGCGGCTGCGGTAATCGGAAAAGAAAAATTTGGGATTTTCTTTTTCGTGTTGTGTTTTCCCATTCCCTTCCTGAAAAGGACATCCGGGCGCTCTCCCGTGCCCTTGGATGTCCACGAAAAAACGGCGCAGAGAAAATGCAAAAGCGGCGGCGGCCTTTGATCTGTGCCTTTCCTTATAAAATGTCCGGAGGTTACTGTCATGGATAAAAAAAGAGCATGGTTTATCGCGATATTGTTTTTTTCAGGCCTGTGTCTGACTCTGTATCCCTTCGTCAGCAACCTGATCGCCCAGTCCCATGCAAGTCAGGCGATCGCCGCCTATGATGAGCAGGTTGCAGAGATGGATCAGGAACAGATTGACGCTGCCAAGGAAGCGGTCCGTAAATATAATGAACAGCTCAATGCAGCAGTGGAAGCCAGTGCCATGCAGGGAGAGGATGGAATCAGCTACCTCGATCTGGTGGATGTGGGCGAGAGCATTGGCTTTATCGAAATTCCGAAAATTGACGTATATCTTCCCATATACAGTGGAACCAACGAAGATGTGTTGCAGAAGGGCGTCGGCCATCTGGCGGAGTCCTCCTATCCTATCGGTGGTACGAGCACCCATTCCGTGCTGACCGGTCATCGTGGACTGCCCAGTGCGGTTTTGTTCACGGATCTGGACAAGCTGGAGGAGGGCGATGTGTTCTATCTCCATGTATTGGATGAGGTGCTTGCTTACAAGGTAGACCAGATCAAGGTTGTGCTTCCGGAGGAAACTCAGGACATCGGGATCGTGGAAGGAAAGGATTACTGTACCCTTGTTACCTGCACACCCTATGCCATCAACACCCACCGGCTGCTGGTTCGTGGCGAGCGGACCGAGTACATTCCGCCGGAGGAGCTGGCAGAACAGAATGCAGTGCATGAAGTACAGTCCCAGACCATCACGAAGCGGATCGTGGATGTATGGCCGTGGCTGGTTGTATCCCTGCTGATCGTGGCAGGTGTGGAGGGATCCATTTTCCTGCTGATTGTGAAACGGCAAAGAAGCTACGGAGATGTCCGGGAAAAACGAAAGAAAGGCAAAAGGAGCAGTCGGTCATGCAACAAAACAAGGCGCAAAAAGTAATTGAAGAAGTAAAAAAAGCATTTATCGGAAAAACAGAGTGCGTGGAAAAGCTCATGACAGCCATTCTTGCCGGCGGACATGTGCTGGTGGAGGATGTCCCGGGAGTGGGAAAAACAACCCTGGCGCTGGCCTTTGCCAAGGCAATGAATGTGGCGCAGAACAGAGTGCAGTTTACACCGGATGTTTTACCGGCGGATATTACAGGCTTTACCGTATATAACAGGGAAAAGGATGGCTTCTTTTACCGTCCCGGCGCAGTCATGTGCAATATTCTTCTGGCGGATGAGATCAACCGTACCTCCCCCAAGACCCAGGCGGCGCTTCTGGAGGTAATGGAGGAGGGCAGCGTAACCGTAGACGGCGTGACCAGACCGGTACCGTCTCCCTTTCTGGTCATTGCTACCCAGAACCCTGTCGGCTCTGCCGGAACCCAGCTGTTGCCCCAATCCCAGCTGGACCGGTTCCTGATCTGCTTTGGGATCGGATATCCCGATGCTACAGAGGAAATGGATATTTTAAAAAGCCGCCGGAGCGGAAACGGGCTGGAAGATGTACGTCCCGTCATCAGCAGTCAGGAGCTGATGGAAATGAAAAAAGAAGTCGAAGAAGTGTTTGTACACGATCAGGTATATGACTATATCGTGCGTCTGGCTCAGGCCACCAGAAACAATGACGCACTGGAGCTTGGGCTGAGTCCCAGAGGCTCTCTGGCGCTTTTGAAAATGGCTCAGGCGAGAGCCTATCGGAAAGGCCGCAGCTTTGTGATTCCGGCGGATGTTGCGGCAGAATTTCAGGATGTTGCGGCCCACAGGGTACAGCCTGTATCAAGCTCCGGAATGGATAGAGTCCGTGCAGCAGCCGTGCTGGAGCGGATCTTAAAGGAGACCCCGGCGCCTGCTCCGGAGAAAGGGTGAAGCCTTGAAGGAAAAAGCAATTTATATAGGAGCGGTCGTTCTGACTGCTATCTGGGGGGTAGCTGCTCCCGAGGGCTTTGCTCCGTTTTTGCTGGGCTTTGAACTGCTGTTGGCGCTTTCCATGTGGATTCTGGTTCAGATCCTGGCTGGAAAGGTAGAGATTGTGCCGGAGCCTGCAGAAGAGACGGTGGGGAAAAAAGAGCCCATCGTCCTTCGGGTAAAGCTGAAAAATGCTTCCCTGCTTCCAGCCTCCTGTGTGGCGGTTACCGTCGGCTGGCGGGATCTTCTGGATAACAGCACGGGCACTGTGGAAAGCATGGGAATGGCAGGTGGAAAAAAGACCGGTGTGCTGGAATTTTGTATCCCGGTGAAGTATTCCGGTGTTTACGAGTTTTGGATTCAGTCGGCATCCGTGCGGGACTGGCTTCGGTTATGGTCAAAGAAGCTTTTGATCACAGACAAAAAAGTGCAGGTGTTGTCCGTGCCTCTGGTACATCAGGCGGAGGAATGGATCCCTCCGGCACAGCTCGCCTCCGGCGGGGATTCGGATCAGCATTCCCAAAAAAAGGGCGGGGACGATGGCTCGGAGGTATTCGAGGTTCGTGCCTATCGGGATGGGGATCCGTTGCAGAGAGTGCATTGGAAGCTGACTGCAAAGACCGGAGAAATGCTGGTGCGGGAATTCAGCCTGCCAAAGCGGGAGGTGCTTTTGCTGCAGGTGGATTTATATCATCCGCCTCAGGAAAAGTGGGATCATTGTAAATTGGAACGGCTGCTGGAGCAGACTGCGGATTTTTGCTGGAGGCTTTTAGCGGCAGAACAGGAATATGAGGTATTCTGGCAGGAGCAGGAGCAGCTGTGCAGAATGCAGATTTCCAGAGCCCAGGAGCTGTGGGTCTTTCTCAAACGGCTTTGTCTTACCGCCACAAAGGAAGAGCTGGAGCAGAATGGAAAGCAGAGCCAAAAGCAATCTGCCGGGAAAAATAAGTATCCGGCAGAGGATCTTTTGAAAAAGGGCAGAGGCAGCGGTGTAACAGAGCCGGTAGTCGGCGGGCAGCTCTGGAAAATAGATGCAGAAGGAACAGTCAGGCAGGTGAGAGGCAATGAAGAAAGGGCAGGAGCCGGGACAGCTGGATAAAGAAGCGGTAGGCAGGATTACCTGTCGGATTCTACAGGAAGAAGAACCCGGCGGTATGCTGGTCAAAAAGCTGTGGCGGCTGGCTGGTATGCTGATCTGTATGCTCTGCCTCACCGGTGGTCTTTGCAGCGCATTTCTCAGTGGCTTTGGAATCCGATATTTGGTCCCTGTTTTTTGGATGCTTCTGATCGTCTCGGTGCTGTTCTGGATCGGGTTTTCCAGACTGCCCCTGGAAGGGGTGTATCGGCTCCTTGCAATTTTGGGAACTCTGATCGGCGTAAGCCTTTTGCTGTTGTTGCTGCAAAAGGATGTAATCGCCGGGTATATGTCTGCTGTAAACGGGGTACGCACTCGGTTAAATGAGGCTTATGAAGGTACCCTTGCCCTGTATCAGGCGTCGGCATCTGCGATGCAGATGACGGTATTTTTCGGGTTTATCCTGTTTTTGCTGGCAGGGCTGTTATCTGCCGGGATCTGTTATCGGACCAATCCGGCAGTGGTTCTGGCAGGAGAATTTCCGGTGCTGGCAGGAATCGGAATTGCCGGAGGGACACCTTCTTTTTTCAGCTTTTTTCTGATCCTGTTGGGAACCCTTGGAATGCTCAGTGCCGCCGCTGTCAGTCGGGCGGATCAAAGGGATCAGGACAGTGCCCGTCAAGCAAGGCAGATGACAGAGCAGATGAAAAGCAGTGTCAATGTCTGGCTGCTTTTGCAGGCTGTAGTGCTGTCGCTGTTGGCGTTTGTGCTGGTGCGGCCCCTGACCAATACCCTGCTCCAGGCACAGGAGGCAGGGATGAAGACACAAAACGGTGTGCTGCAGGCAGTCTGGCAGCTGCTTCCGGCGGTTTCCGGAGGGAGGCTGAAGCTTTCCGTTGAGGGAGTCGGCGGAGGGGTATCGGATGGCACACTGACAGAACAGGATGGCTTTTATTTTGGAAAGGTACAGGCCCTGAAGGTCACGGTTTCGGAAAAACCCTCAGAGACAGTGTATTTAAAGGGCTTTATCGGCACGGATTACACCGGGACAGCCTTTGAGGAGGCAGACGGGGAGAGCTTTGTGCAGGCGGCATCCTTGTGGAAGCTGGATGGAAATGTATCCCTTGGGGTGGAAAATCTGCCCTTTCTGCGAACCTATTATGCGGAAAACGTGGTGTTTACCGGAGAGGGAGACGATGCAAAACCGGAGCTTTCGGCAAATGCAGCCTCCTCTGCTGTGACCCTGCAGGTGGAAAATCTGGCGGCAAATCCGAATTATACCTATGTTCCCTATGGAGCATTTTTAAACGATTATTATCAGGTGCTGGGAGGCGACGGCGCACTGGCAGGTCAGAGCGTCCAGCAGGATATTTTTTCCTGTTATCCCAGAAAGCAGCTGGAGGAGGTCTTAGAGGACTGGAACGAAACAAAGCAGCAGGAAAGCACTCTGGATCAGGCGGAAAGCGCCTATGCCGCCTATGTGCAGGCACATTGCAGCAGCCTGCCGGAGAATCTCAGCTTTTTGCAGGAGGAATTTGATCTGGATCTGGAAACAAAGGAAAGTGCAGATCCCAAGGAAGCAGAAAAAAACTGGGAAAAGATCAAAACTGCAGTGGTTTCCGAGCTGGCAGGAAATTATGAATTTGTCCGGGAACCGGAGGCTGTGCCCGAGGGGAAGGACTTTGTAGAATGGTTTTTGCAGGAATCCAAAGAAGGAAATTCCGTTCATTTTGCAGCGGCGGCCACCATGCTGCTGCGTGCCTGCGGGATGCCGGCACGGTATGTGGTGGGCTATGCAGCGCCGGCAAGTCTCTTTAAGGGACAGGAGGACGGCAGCTATCAGGCTGTTTTGGAGGATGACAACGCCCATGCCTGGGCAGAGGTCTACCGGGAAGGAATCGGATGGACCGTAGTGGAGGCGACACCGGGCTTTGCCGCCCTGGTAACAGAAAGCGATGGAGCCTCGGGCCAGAAGGAGAAGGAAGCAGACAGCCCGGACACCCCAGGGGAAGCCTTTTATCAGGAGGACACGCCAGAGGCTGAGACCCCCGGGATCGGCAGCAGAATATTCCGGGTGGTGAAAAAAGCACTGGCGGCGGTGGCTTTGACGATAGCTGCCTGTGGGATCGCAGCAGTCATCCGGAGGCATATCCTCTGTAAACGGCGGAAAAGAGGCAGAAAGGGAGAAACGCTGGGAGAGCAGATCCAAAGGATTTATCGAAGCTTTGCCGCTCTGCAGAAATTCAACAAAAAAAGTGTATGCAGCTGTCAGGAGGAGCGCTTTGCAAAGCAGCTTGGAAAGAAATATCCGGTATTTTCGGAGAAGACAGCGCAGAAGCTGGCAAATATCGTGCTGAAGGCATGCTATAGTGATCAGGGGCTGACGAAAAAAGAGTGTCAGTTTGTACTGGATTGCTATGAAAAGCTTGCAGAAGCTGTATCAAAGGAGCTGTCGCCGGCAAAGCGTCTGGCGGGAAGCCTGATCTTTTGTTTTTGGTAAAGCGGAAGGGAGAAGTGCATGAAACGAAAAATTTTGACAGTCCTTGCCATCCTTCTTGGTCTGGCAGGGCTGGGTGTCCTGTTATATCCCTCCGTCAGCAACTGGATGGAACAGGCAAAACAGCGCAGGCAGATCGCAGCCTATCAGGAAGCACAGGCGCAGATGGAGCAAAAAAGGCGGGCTGCCCTGCTGGCAGAAGCCGACCGGTATAATCAAAAGCTGGCAGAGCTTGGCATCAGCTTCGATATGCTGGGAGAGGCGGAAAAGGAGGCACTTTTGATCGACGGAAAATCCTATGATGAGCTGCTTTTGGCAGAGGACAGCGGTGTGATGGGATATCTGGAAATCGAAAAAATAAAGCTGAAGCTTCCCATTTATCACGGAGTATCGGAGGAGGCGTTGGAATCTGGAGTTGGTCACCTGGAGGGAACCTCCCTGCCGGTTGGAGGCGAAACAACTCATGCGATTCTGTTTGGTCATCGGGGGCTTCCCTCGGCAAAGCTTTTTACCGATCTGGATCAGCTGGAGGTGGGAGATACCTTTCAGATCACGGTGCTGGATCGTGTGCTGGTCTATGAAGTGACCCAGACAGAGGTGGTGCTTCCGGAGGAGTTAAACGGTTTGGTAGCAGAGTCCGACAAGGATCAGGTCACACTGGTTACCTGTACGCCATATGGAGTCAATTCCCATCGTCTTTTGATCCATGGGGAGCGGGTGCAATAGATTGCGATAGATAGAGAACAGGAAACTTCATTGTCGGTGGGGTGCAGGAGCGTATCCGGCAGGAGAAAGGTAGGCTGCAGCTGCAGCAGAAAGTGAGGAAGAAAATGAAAGGAAGAAAAATCCGGATCAGACAAGGGGTGAAGGGCTGGCTGCTTGCGCTGGCCATGGTATTATCCCTTTGCAGCGGCTGGAAGCAGGACGTCTGTGCACAGCAGAATCAGAGCAGCTCGTCCAATTTGATGCAGGACGTGGATACGGACAAAAAAGGCTCCATCGAAATTCTTTTTGACACCATGCGGGACGAGCCCGTTGCAAATGCAGAGTTTACCCTGTATCAGGTTGCAGCAATGGTGGATCGGGGAGGATATACGGTGCTGGAGCTGACAGGCGGCTTTGAGGGCTGTAGCGTGCAGCTGAAAAACCTGACGGCACAGCAGTCTAAGGATGCTTCGGCAGCGCTTTTGGAGTATCAGAGAGCAAATCATATTTCCGGGGATACGAAAAGAACAGATGCAAACGGAAAGATCAGCTGGACAGGGCTGCAGACCGGTCTGTATCTGCTGGTTCCGGGTCAGATGCAGAAATACAGAACCGATCCGTCTCTGGTTTCGATCCCGACGAATCTGAACGCCCAGCTGCTATATGACATGTCGGTGAATCCGAAGGCCGAAAGGATTCCGGATCCGGTGTATCCGCCGGAAGAATCCGAGGAACCCTCTACGCCGGAGGTGAAAAAGCCGCCGAAAAAGACAGAGACCATCGTTACACCGGGAATCACTCCGGAGCAGAAAACACCGGAGAAGCTGCCTCAGACAGGACAGCTGCGCTGGCCGATCCTGGCACTTTCCACAGTAGGAGCAGGATTGCTGTTTCTTGGATGGTGGATCGGTCGAAAAAAAAAAGACTGTTCCAAGGTTCTGATGGGGCTTGGGATCCTTCTGGCAGCAGGAGCAGTGGGGATCTCCGCGTATAATATCTGGGATAGCAGCCGTGCCGAAGCTGCGGTGGAGGCGTCCTTAGAGGCCTATGAAGAAGAGCTGACTGCTGTGGAGCAGGAGTCGGAGGCGCTTCCTGTGGATGAGAACAGCGGGATGACCTTTGTGGAGGCAGACGGGCTTTGCTGGATCGGCGAGCTGGAAATTCCGTCCCTGCAGCTTACGCTGCCGGTGGCGGATCCCTGGAGCTATCCGTCCTTGAAAAAAGCACCCTGCCGCTACACCGGAAGTGCAGAGGAAAATTCCCTGATTATTGCCGCCCATAATTATAAACGGCATTTTGGCAATATCGGACTTTTGCCGGAGGGTGCAACGGTGAAGTTTACAGCGGTTTCGGGCGACGTATACGAATATGAGGTAGAAAAGGTAGAAACCTTAAATCCCTATGCAGTAGACGAGATGCTGTCCGGTGACTGGGATCTGACGCTGTTTACCTGTACCTATGGAGGAAGAAAGCGTGTGACGGTCCGGTGCGGCCTGGTTGGATGAAGAGGCAGAGAGATGGAGAAAAGAAGCATCCGCAGAAATCAGCGACCCTGACAGCC
>ENA-OPCV01002878-OPCV01002878.1-human-gut-metagenome-genome-assembly--contig:-NODE-2878-length-10254-cov-3.342387_pt1 | contig 10254 bp, 9 predicted proteins | sample MGYA00241257_ERZ501494 | MGnify/ENA primary metagenome ERZ501494 (study PRJEB25962, sample SAMEA2042618) | human gut metagenome | biome: human gut; feature: human-associated habitat; material: faeces...
CTGATCTGGTGGAATTCCAGGACCGACAGTATAGTCTGGATGAGAGAAGAACACGCGATATTTACCATACGTGCTCATTACCCCGGATATGATCCGGGGTTTTTTATATGTTGAAGAGAATCTTCATTATATAAAAAGCTTGTGGAATTTTCTTTTAACAGGATATGAGACATATCCATAAAGAATAATTTCAAAGGAGAGAAACAGTATGAGTGAACAGGTATTAAGAAATGGAAATGCGATGGCAAGGAGTAAGACGAGAACCGTTACACAGATAGCCATGCTTGGCGCTATCGCAGGAATTTTAATGAATCTGGAGTTTCCGCTTCCTTTCCTGGCACCGACTTTTTATCAGCTGGATTTTTCAGAAATCCCGGTACTGGTTGGCTCATTTGCAATGGGACCGATCGCAGGTGTACTGATCGAGCTGGTGAAAATTCTTGTGCATCTGGTAACAAAGGGCTCTATGACAGCAGGTGTAGGCGATGTGGCAAACTTCATCTTTGGATGTACATTTGCAGTTCCGGCAGGTCTGATCTACCGCTATAAATCTGTTAAGAGCAGAAAACATGCAGTGATCGGAATGGCAGTTGGAACCGTACTTACAGCAGTAGTTGCATGCTTTATCAATGCATTCGTGTTACTTCCGGCATACGGAAAGGCTTTTGGAATGCCGGTAGAAGCATTTATCGAAATGGGAAGTGCAGTACACAGTTCTGTAAATAATCTTCTTACATTTGCAGCAATGATCATTTTCCCATTCAACATATTCAAATATGCTCTGACATCCCTGATCGTATTCCTGATTTATAAGAGAATCCGCGTGGTGCTCAAGGGAGATTGATTTTATATCTGATAAAGAATAAATAAATTGGCAGTACAATAAATAAAAAAGAAGAACAGCCGTATGATGAAAAATCTGCGGCTGTTCTTCTTTTTATGTGTAAAAAATAATTACGGAAATTGTCAGACAGACTTAAAAAAGATACGATAATATGGTAAGATAAAACAGACGATATAAACATCGGAATGTGAGGTTTATAAAATGAATGATACAGGAATCAGACCGGAAGTTATAGAAGAAATCCGAAACCTTGCGCAAAAATATGATATTGAAAAAGTAATTCTTTTTGGTTCGAGAGCAAGAGGGGATTTCAGAAGAACAAGTGATATAGATATTGCAGTCACAGGAGGAGATTTTGCAAGGTTTGCGTTAGATGTGGATGAAGAGACAAGTACTCTTCTGGAGTATGATATTGTAAATCTTGATCGTGACATGCAGGATGAATTAAGAGAATCTATAGAGAAGGAAGGGAGGATTTTGTATGAGAAAATATGAGAATTTCTGCAATGCACTGTCTAACATGAAAGATATTTATAATTATGAAGAACCATATGATAATGTAGTGATTACCGGACTCGTAGGATTGTATGAAATTTGTTTTGAGCAGTCATGGAAAATGATGAAAGAAATACTGGAGATTCATGGATATGCAGAGGGAGCAACAGGTTCACCGAAAATCATTCTGAAGACTGCCTATAAAGCAGGAATGATAAGAGATGAGGAGCAGTGGCTTCGTGCATTGCAGGCAAGAAATAATGTTACACATTCTTACAATCAGAAAATTGCGTTAGGAATTATAGCTGATGCAAAAGAAGAGTTTTATCAGATGTTTTGCGAACTAAAAACAGAGATAGAAGAAAATTGGCTGTAATAATCAGCGAAGGTATAGAAAGCGAAAGGAAGTATCCATTATGGGACAGATACACAATATTGAAAAACTGACAGATTGTAAATTTTTAAATTTGTACCATTTAAATGCAACAAGCATTCACAACACTCCTGTGTCATATTTCGTGGCATCCCGTGCGAAGAGTATTAACGAATTAAAGATAAAAACAGGTAAAAACACTCCGGATGGCGTGATCATTTACAGTCTTTATGGGGAAAAGAGAGACAGAGTTGTATTAGTACGTCAGTACAGATACGCAATTGGCGGATATATCTACGAATTCCCGGCAGGTCTGGTAGAATCGAACGAAGAATTCCATGAGGGTGCAGTAAGAGAAATGTACGAGGAAACAGGACTGAAATTCACACCGCTGAAAGTAGATCCTGCATTTGAGAAACCTTATTTCACAACGGTTGGCATGACAGATGAATCCTGCGCAACTGTTTACGGATATGCGGAAGGTGAGATCAGCAAAGATGCACAGGAAGACACCGAAGAAATAGAAGTTGTACTTGCTGACAGAGAAGAAGTAAAGAGGATTCTGCGTGAAGAAAATGTAGCGATCATGTGTGCATATCAGCTTATGCATTTCCTTCAGGATGAAGAACCTTTTGCATTTTTGAAGGAAGAACTTTAACCAAATCAAGCAAGTAGCGAAGCGGATGATTTTATCTGCTTGACTAAGGAGAATTAAAGGAGAATTAAGATAATGGCAAAATGGCAGAGAAGCTTCTTCCAGCCTGTGCTTCCGCTGGGAGAAGATGGACGGAGAGTTACAGGAAGTAAAGAACACATTGCACTTTCCAGAATGGCAGCAGGAGAGGGAATGGTCCTTCTGAAAAATGAGAAAAATGCACTTCCGATTCGGAGAGGGACGAAAGTCGCACTCTTTGGTAAGGGTACTGTAGACTACGTAAAAGGCGGCGGAGGAAGTGGCGATGTAACTGTAGAATATATCCGTAATCTTTATGAGGGCATGAAGATTAAAGAGGATGAGGGAAAAGTAGAAGTTTTCGATAAACTTGCGAAATATTATGAGGAAGACATTCAGAAACAATACGCAGATGGTGCAGTACCAGGTATGACAGTTGAGCCGGAGCTTCCGGATGAACTTCTGAATGAAGCGCGAGAATATACAGATACTGCAGTAATTACCATTTGCCGTTTTTCAGGCGAAGGATGGGACAGAAAATGTGAAGCAGCACAGGATGGATACGTTCTTGACGGAGAGGAAAAAAGAAACTCCGAGTTGTCAGCGAAGATTTTTGAAAACGGTGATTTCTGCCTGACAAATGCAGAGAATGCCATGGTAGAGAAAGTAAAGAAAGCATTCCCACATGTAATCGTAGTGATGAATGTTGGCGGTATCGTGGACACGAAATGGTTCAGAGACTGTGATGAGATCCAGTCAGTACTGATGGCATGGCAGGGCGGTATGGAAGGTGGTCTTGCAACAGCAGATATACTTTGTGGTGATGTTAATCCATCCGGTAAATTATCCGATACTTATGCAAAAGATCTGGAAGATTATCCATCCACAGCAAACTTCCATGAGTCTGCATTCTATGTAGATTATACAGAAGATATTTATGTAGGATACCGTTACTTTGAGACAATTCCGGGTGCAGCGGAGAGAGTAAATTATCCGTTTGGATTTGGACTTTCCTACACAGATTTTGACTGGAAGGTGACTGGTGCTTCCGAAGAAAACGGTGTGATCACAGTTCTTACTGAAGTAACCAATACCGGAAAAAAAGCGGGAAAAGAAGTTATCCAGCTCTATTACGGAGCACCACAGGGTAAACTCGGAAAGCCTGCGAAAGTGCTGGGAGCATTCAAAAAGACCAGCATTCTTCAGCCGGGTGAACGCCAGATCCTTACCCTGAAAATTCCTGTGAATCAGATGGCATCCTACGATGATCTGGGAAAAGTATGCAAATCAGCCTATGTTCTGGAAGCAGGAGAATATGCAATCTATATTGGTACAAACGTAAGAGATGCAGCGAAGATTGACTTTACATATGTAGTAAAAGAAGATACAGTAACTGAGCAGTTAAGCCGGAAGGCAGCACCATATCATCTTCAGAAACGTATGCTTGCGGACGGTTCTTATGAGGAACTTCCACAGCGTGAATATGTGGAAGAAGAAGGACTTCCGAGACAGGATAAATATGCCATCGGTCTTCCATGCCCTGATACAAGAGGACAAAAAGGAATAGACTTTCTTGATTTTCTTGATTCCAAGGGAGTTCGCTTCTCTGATGTAGCAGATGGTAAAATGACATTGGATGAGTTTATGGATATCCTGACATTGGATGACTGTATCAATCTCCTTGGCGGACAGCCAAACACAGGATGTGCCAATACATTTGGAATGGGAAATCTTCCGGAATACGGAGTCCCGAATGTGATGACTGCAGACGGACCAGCCGGACTTCGTATTCTTCCGAAATGCGGAGTGAACACAACTGCCTGGCCATGTGCCACACTTCTTGCCAGCACCTGGGATGAAGAACTGGTAGAGAAAGTTGGTAAAGCAGGAGCGGAAGAAGTAAAAGAAAATAATATCAGTATCTGGCTTACTCCTGCCTGCAACATTCACAGAAGCCCGCTCTGTGGCCGTAACTTTGAGTATTATTCTGAAGATCCGTACCTTGCAGGAAAGACAGGTGCAGCTATGGTAAGAGGCATCCAGTCTCAGCATATCGGAGCAAGTGTGAAGCATTTTGCAGCCAATAATAAGGAGACAAACCGTAAGGATTCTGATTCCAGAGTATCAGAGAGAGCACTCCGTGAGATTTATCTGAAACAGTTTGAGATCATTGTAAAAGAGGCTCATCCATATACAATTATGTCCTCCTATAACCTGATCAACGGCATCCACGCTTCAGAGAACAAAGAACTCCTGACAGGTATTCTCCGGGATGAATGGGGATTCGACGGAATGGTTACAACAGACTGGTGGACATTCGGAGAACACTATCGCGAAACAAAGGCAGGAAACGATATCAAGATGGCAGCAGGATATCCGGAACGCATAAAAGAAGCATACGAAAAAGGCTTTATTACCGAAGGAGAGATCCGTCTCAGCGCAAGAAGAATCCTGAATATGATTCTGAAAATTGACTGATGAGTATCACTAATATTTTATACAGGAGCAAAAAAGATAATGGATGAGCGTAAACGAAGTTTAAGAAAAGAAATAGTCAGGCTGGCACTTCCGATCGCACTTCAGCAGTTCATGACAGCCCTGGTCGGAGCATGTGATGCGATCATGCTGGGAAAGTTAAGTCAGGATGCCATGTCAGCCGTATCACTGGCTACACAGGTTACTTTTGTATTTAATCTGTTTATGTTTGCATTTATGGCAGGCGAGAATATGTTTGTGGCACAATATTATGGGAAAGGGGATTACACAGGTATTTCTCAGGTGTTCAGCCTTGTGACAAAGATTTGTGGATGTATTGCAGTAGTATTTCTGGCAGGAACCCTTTTCTTTCCGGAACAGCTCATGAGAATCCTGACAAATGAGGAAACTCTGATCGTTCTGGGAAGTGAGTATTTAAGAGTCATCGGCATTTCCTATGTGTTTTCGGGAATTGCACAGACTTTCCTGGCAATCATGAAGAACTGTGGTGCAGTAAATATGAGTACCCTGATCAATGGGGTTATGGTAATTCTCAATATCGCATTGAATGCTGTTTTCATTTTTGGCCTGTCCGGCTTCCCGAAGATGGGGATTAAAGGTGCTGCACTGGCAACCGTACTTGCAACAGTTGTGCAGTTCCTGTGGAGTGTTGGTTATGTATTGTGCAGGATCAGAGCTGTGAAATTCAGTCTCAGAAGCTGTGAGAAAAAGTTATTTGGCCGTTTCTGGCAGAAAGCAGTTCCGTTACTGATCAATAATCTTGCATGGGGAATAGGTTTTTCCATGTATTCTGTGATCATGGGACATCTGGGAACGGATGCTGTTGCCGCCAATGGAATAGCGAATATTTCCAAAAATCTTGTTGTATGCTTCTGCCTCGGACTTGGAAATGCAGGCAGTATCATAGTGGGAAACCGTCTTGGTGCAGACCGTCTGCAGGAAGCAAAAGAGGTAGGCGAGACACTTACCAAAACTGCGATTATTGCAGGAATTGTATCAGGCTTTGTCCTGATTGCCTTATCCCCATTTATCACAAAAATGGTAGATCTCACCCCGACAGCCCGCGGATATCTGCAAAAAATGCTGCTGATCTCTTCCTATTACATCGCAGGAAAATCAGTAAACTGTATGACAATAGGAGGAATCTTCGCAGCAGGCGGAGACTCCAAATTTGGAATGCTGTGTGATTCTGTAACTCTGTGGTGTATCATTGTTCCTCTGGGATGCATCTGCGCATTTATCCTGAAACTGCCGGTTATGGTTGTCTACTTTGTACTCAATTTGGACGAGATCATTAAACTGCCGGTGGTCTATAAACATTATAAGAAATATAAATGGATTAAGAATCTTACATAATTTTCGCTGTACCAGGATCGACTGATCAAAAAACAGGCACATATACCGGATATCCGGGATTATGTGCCTGTTTTGTCTTAATGATATTTATGCATCCGTACATAATAGCTGATGCATAAGATCACAGTGGCTCCGCTCCATGCTGCAATCTCTGCAAAGAAAATACCGTCCTGTCCGATAAAATGGGGAAGGATCAGTGCAGCACTGATACGCATGACAAATTCAGCCATACCACTTACCATAGGCATTAAGGTATCTCCCAGCCCCTGAAGTACAGATCTGTACACGTACAGGAAGTACAAAACCCAGAGCATGGCAGCCATAATAGAAAGGTATTTAAAAGCAATTGCCAGTACCTGCTGTGTCTGCTGCGGTTCACCTGAGATGAAAAGTGAGAGAATATTTTTTCCAAATAAAAACATGGCAGCAGAAATGATCAGTGAGGTAAGCAGGGAAAGCAGCATACTGCTGCGGACGCCTTTTCTGATCCTGTCAATCTTTCCGGCTCCCAGATTCTGACCCACATAGGTAACGATGGCATATCCATAGGAAATAGCAGCCATTTCCAGCAGACCATAAAGCTTGTTTGTAGCTGTAAATCCTGCTACAAAAAGGAAACCGTAGCCATTGATCACATACTGGACTACCAGACCGCCCACACCGATGATGATATTCTGAAATACAACAGGAATACCAAGCTTCATCAGGCGGGCATTCATGCCGGAGGCAGGCATAAAATCTGCTCTGGTCAGATGAACGATATCAATTCTGCGTAAAATCAGGAAACAGTAAACAGCGGAGAAGCTCTGTGCAATCACAGTTGCGATTGCTGCTCCTGCCACACCCCATCCGAAGCCTGCCACAAAAAGGATGTCCAGTGAGACATTCAGCACAGATGCGATGATCATTGCGGTCAGCGGTGTTTTACTGTTTCCCATAGCCCTTAGGGCAGAGGCAAACATATTATAGGCTGCTGTGGCGGGGATTCCACAGAAAATGATGCGCAGATATAACAGAGACATTCCGATAATATTGGAAGGTGTATGCAGCCCTGTTAATACCAGCGAAGCAAATGACTGGCTGAGAATCAATACTCCGGCTGCGATGAATGCGGTCAGCCGGTAACTGTGAGCCAGAGATTTACGCAGATTTTCGAAATCCTTTGCCCCATAATACTGGGAGAGTTGAATAGAAAATCCCTGAGTGAGTCCTGTGGATATTCCTGTGACAACCCACATCAGAAAGTCAACAGCACCCAGTGCGGCAAGAGCCTCCACACCTGCAACCTGGCCAACAACCATGGTATCCACCATTGTATAAAGCTGCTGACAGATATTTCCCAGCATCAGGGGAATTGCAAAAAGAATGATCAACCGTCCCGGTGAACCGGAGGTCATATCCTGAATCTTGGTTTTCATTAGTATAAAAGTTCCTTTCCGGAGCATATTTGAAAAAGTTTAGAAATGATTATTCGAATATGCCCTGATATTTACATTGATAATTTTACATCATTAACGTGAAAAATGAAATATAATATTTCATCAGAATGATATAAATTTATCAATACCTGCTATAAGCAGCATGTTGTTGAAATTATTATGCATAGCGCCTGAGAGGAGTTTTTGATTGCTATTTTTTAAAATACAGATATATAATAGAATCTGGATTTGCCTTTATAGTTGTTGAAGTGCCTGTATCCATCATGTAATTACAATCTTTTGACTTGCTGATATCAAAAGAACTTAAATCTAAGTATTTCAAACTAGAACAATTACTAAACATACATCTCATATCTGTAACATTACTTGTTTCAAAATATTTTAGATTTATTTCTTTCAATGAAGAACAGTTATAAAACATAAAGTACATATCTTCACATTTATCTGTATACAGATTTTCAATATTTTTCACTTCTACTAAATTTGTAAAACCATAAAACCAATTTCTACACGATATAGGTCTTATTTTTTCTGCAAATTTGACACTCTTTACTAACTTTGAATCAAATGAACCATCTCTTGCTAATCCATTACTACGAACATTTATTGATTTTTCTTTTAAAAGTGCATCAGTTGGTGCTGTTATTTTATTCTTAGATATTACAAGTTCATTATTTTTATTAATATAAATCCAAACATACAGATCTACTGTTGTTGGTGGTTTTGGACGTCCTGTTGTTGCCACATATACTTCATCACTTCCTAATTTGGTAATCTTCTGGAACGGCAGTTCAATTTGCCCCCCGAAGTAACGCAGCTGCCCCGATCATGATCGCGATCACAATAGAAACAACAACGATCTTGCCGTATTCTTCCAACATTGATTTCATAAATAAATTCTCCTTTCAACTATCAACTTGCTACCATTTCCAATCTAATTATTTTGTTCTATCTCTGATCATTGTATCTATCCTACCTTTCGCATTATATTCCTTATATTAATATGGAAGATAATCGAACAAGAAAAAGAGTATGTTGTAGGATTTGATATTTCTGAAAAGATTACATTTTTTTGCAAAGAGAATGGACATACAAGACAAATACAAATTGGTACATTACTTATATTGATATCAAAATAGTAGGGGAGATTATCATGACTAGCGGAATTAGCAATCCCGTTGCAATGGAAGATGTCGCTATTGAAAAAAATCAATCAGTCGGGTCATTAAAGAAAATTCACAATTAGATAAGTTTTGTTTGAAAGGGATATGATAATGTACATTTCATTTAACAACATGACTGGAATAATAATGTACATTATGAAATGGTATACAGACAGTATATGAGAAGAGGAATGTCTTGAAATGTACATATCCCATATCAATATTAAATGTACATTTGTCTGTTATGTACATCTGTAGAAAATGTACATAATAGGCGGAATCTCTTGAATTATAAGGGATAAAGGCATCTTGCCAATTATGTACATTTATTTTTAGTTTTTAAAACTTTTTTTATTTGCCCGGTACAATTTCCAGCCAATATCCGTCAGGATCTTCAATAAAATAAATTCCCATAGATGGATTTTCGAAGCAGATACATCCCATCTCTTTATGTTTTTTGTAAGCAGCATCGAAATCATCGACAGCAAATGCAAGATGGATCTCATTATCTCCCAGTTCATATGGTCGATCCATATCACGCAGCCAGGTGAGCTCTAAAAGATGCGGGGTCACACCGTCTGTGAGATATACAAGCTTAAAACTTTCGTCATCGGCAAGTTTTTCACGTTCTACTTTTAAATTCAGAGCTTTCTGGTAAAAATCCAGTGATTTTTCAAGATCATATACATTCAGGTTATTGTGTGCAAATGTAAAATTCATTTTAGTACCTCCATAGAATCATAAGGTTTTTATTCACAGTCAAGTGGAATGATGACTGGAATCTACTTTCTAAGGATATCACAGGAGGAGAGGAAAAATCAATAATGCATAGATAAAACCTGATGGGATAGAGTGATAACACAGAATATAGTGAAAAATGAATGAAAAACATTTTTGAAATGCAAAACATGTGGAAATAAAGCTGGAAAAAACAAAAAAATAAAAAAGAATGCAAGAACCCATTGACGAAACGTCAAAAATTATATACAATAACAAAAGTGAAAAAATAAAGAAAGTGGAGGATTCCTGCAATGACTGCATATAAAGATTTGAGCAAAGAAGAGTTATTGGAATTAAAGAGTGGCCTGGAGGCGCAGTTTGAAGAAGTGAAGGCAAAAGGTCTGAAACTGGATATGTCCAGAGGAAAACCGTCAGCAGACCAGCTGAATCTGTCAATGGGGATGATGGATACACTGACAAGTGGTGTTGATCTGACTTGTGAAGATGGTGTTGACTGTCGTAACTATGGTGGACTTGATGGAATTGATGAAGCAAAACAGCTTCTTGCAGATATGATGGAAGTTCCGAAAGATAACGTGATCATTTTCGGAAACTCAAGTCTGAATGTGATGTATGATACGGTAGCACGTGCAATGACACATGGTATCATGGGAAGTACTCCATGGTGTAAGCTT
>ENA-OPCV01002881-OPCV01002881.1-human-gut-metagenome-genome-assembly--contig:-NODE-2881-length-10238-cov-1.438279_pt1 | contig 10238 bp, 9 predicted proteins | sample MGYA00241257_ERZ501494 | MGnify/ENA primary metagenome ERZ501494 (study PRJEB25962, sample SAMEA2042618) | human gut metagenome | biome: human gut; feature: human-associated habitat; material: faeces...
TGTAGTGGTCATAGCAGACAAGCCGGTTCGCCTGTACCAGTTGGAAGGCTCTTGCGGCCGCCATCTCCTCAGTGATCTCCGGTGTTTCCAGAAGGCGCAGCGCCCTGCGGAGGAAATCGTGCTTTTCCAGACACATATGTCCCTCCGCCTCGCCTTCGGCGATTGCGTACATCAGCGCTTCGTCGACACGCTCCGGGGAAACGGCGGGAAGCCCCAGACTCATTGCCAGCTTGTCAGCTGTCTTGAATGCGATACCTGCCATTTCCACCAGTTGGTACGGATGCTTCCGGATGATATCCAGAGTATCCTTTCCATACTCACGGTAGATCTTAATGGCTCGGTTGGCGGTAACACCGTGGGGAGTCAGAAAGGCAATCACGTCCCGGGCGCCGCGGGTGGCCAGATAGGAATCGCAGATCATCCTGAGGCGTCTTTTGCTGATGCCCTGAATGGTCATGAGCTTTTCCGGCTCCTGATCCAGAATCTCCAGCGTGTCCTGCCCGAAGGAATCGTAGATTTTCTCTGCGATTTTTCGGCCAACACCTTTGATCTGACCGGATGCCAGATAACCGATGATGCCCTCCTTGGTATGGGAAATTACCTCCTCGTAGCTCTCTACCTCGAACTGGAGTCCGTGCTTCGGATGTCTGACCCAGTGGCCATTCAGACGGAATCGAACTTTTTCCGTGATGGGGAGGCAATAGCCGACAGCTTTGAACTGACGCATTGCATTGCCGCTGCCATCGTGCAGGATTTCCAGCGGACGGTAAACGGCGATCATATAGTCAACGGTGGAAGCATCGGCCATCCGGGGATAGAGGAGCTTATCAAATTGACATAACACTTGTTTTCTCCTTTCTCAAGAGCTTTTTATTTGGCGATAAGTGCATGCCGGGTCTGGGGAATATAATAATTCTCCTCCACGACATCAAACGCCCTTGCCATATGAATAGCCTGACTGACAAGATCGTCAGCCAGACTGTCCAGCTCCTGTACAAGTTTTACACGGTCCCGGAGTTCAGACAGCGACCATTCTTCATAGTCGTCCTCCATGTCCGTACCCCGGCCGGGGAACGTGACGGGCTGTTTTGGCGGGATACGGAAATCCACACGGGACGCTTTCCCGCAGACACCGCACACATTGCCTGTGTCAGCGACACTGCGGCAGTTCCGCTGGCCGCAGCAGGTGCAGTAAGACAGATATCCGGTGGGCTTCAGATCCCCATGGTAGAGGACCAGATAGCCGCCGCTTCTGCCGTTGAACCCCGCCTGCCAGCGGAAGTTGTGGGCTGCATTAAACAGATACAGCGTTTCCTGCCGCATAAGCAAGAACTCCCGGGTATCGAGCATATCGAAAAGCTTGGATTCAATCTCAGGATCCAGACCAAGTCTGTAAATTTTGAGGTTACAGGCATACGATGTTGCATGATTCCAGGAGTTCATTGTGGAATATCGGAAATGGTTGCGCAGGTAATCCGTCATTTCGCAGCGGGACCGAAGGTCGATTCGTTCAAAGAATTTTCGCATATTGTTTCTCCCTGATCAAATCGGCTGTACCGAAACTTTCACCTTACGGCTGGTGGATATGTTCAACACATCCGCATAGACGCCGGGATACTTCTTTTTCAGAGCATCGGAGCTGGGCCGCTTGGTGGTTCTCGTTACGAAATCAATGAGGAGCTTGTCTTTGGTAGTTGTCAGAATACCATGCTCATGCTCCTTCATGACTTCGGCAATTCGCACGGAGTGTGCTTCGATCTCCTTTTCGTAGCGTTTCTTTTCGTCTTCGCATTCCCTGACTTTGGCCTGCAAGTTGGCGATCTGCCGAAGCTGCCGCTCAAACTTGTATGGCAATTCAATGGTAGGAAGACCGGGTTTGCTGGCACCATAAATCCTTGCGAGAGATTCCATTGCCAGTGTGGGTTTGACACCGCTCATGGTAGGCGGGACATCGTGTTCAAGGCTCCAGATCCATTCATCCAGCCGCTCGAATATCATGTCCTCTTTGACAAGATCACGCTTGATTTCCGGCATTGCCAGATCGTTGGCAGGATTATTCCCCCAGAAGCACGAGAACGCCCCGTGCTGGACGTCTGCTACAGCGAGGTAGAAGCGGAGCTGGAATTCATAGTACAGGGGGATCGCGTCGTCTGCCCAGTCTTCCGCTTTGTGATAGGTGCAGCTTTTGCATTCCAGAATGCCGGGCTGACCATCGCTGGCCCGCTCATACCGCCGGTCAAAATTGGCCAGAGCGTAGGGATGGTCTGTGTGTTGGTACAGCCCCTTGTCATCGTAGACGTAGTTGCCGCTTTTCTTTGCATACCAGTATGCCGCAATCGGTTCGAGCAGATGTCCCATCTCCAGCTGGTCGGCATTGTTTTTGGGTTTTGGCTTCATGCGCCCCTTTTTGATCATCCACAGTTCCAGCGGGGTCGTCCACGGTGAAACGCCGAATATGGCGGCCACATCGCTTCCACCGATGGTATAGGGGATATCGCCTTTGGGGCCATGCATACGGCATTCCAGCCAGCGGTCATTGCTCATTCCGGTGGTGTCGCAAAGTAATATCGGAGCAGCCATTACCACTTCAGCTCCTTTGCCACATCATAGTCGCTCCACCGGATACTCAGAGCGCGTGCCATGTTTTCTTCGGCCTTGAGCAGCTTTGCTTCCGGGGTGTGGCATGTCTTCATCATGTAGGGAATTTCCTGCATGGCCATGAAGACATCATGGGCAGTCGCAGGTCCTCCGCCGTAAGCCATTTCATACATGGCGATCGCTTCCAACGCTTCCTTCTTCGGAAGGGAGAGCTTTTTGCAGACCCGGGTCATGGCATTGACAGGGTACTCCAGCGGAATTTCCAGCAGGCTCTGCAGCTTGGCAACGGAATCGCAGAACTTGGCAAACAGCTTGTCCATCTCAGTATCAAAATCTGCGATCTTACGCTGATTCCGGTGATCCACACCAATGCAGTCGCCGATATGGATCGGCTGCTGTGCGCCTATCAGCAAAGCGGATACTTTTGCGGAGGCAACGCCGGTGTCTGATGTCATGAACCGGATACCGGGAACCAGCCTGTTTGCCATCGCTGCTTGACCGTGCGCGGCAAGGGCTTTGGCATAGGCACCCAGAATGCCTTCCTTTTGATCAGGGAGGATCCAGCTGCCGCAGGTATAGGCATGGTCGGTATACCCGCTTTCAAACACGAAGCCGGGAAAACGTTCCCCCAGCTTCTTCTCCAGCGTAACCAGCAGTTCATCCATGGGAAGCACGGAATAATCCGTTTCGTCGCCGGAGTGAACCGCGGAAACCTTTTCGTTCCGGATCAGCAGGAGCGCATCCGAATTGTGTACGGACAGGCAGGCGTTGAGTACATTGGCAAGGTCTTTGCGACTGAGTTTGGGAAGTGCTGTGCCATTGATCTTTGCGCGTTCGGTCAGCGTTTTGTAGGCCGTGCTGCGGACGGGATAGATATTTCCATCCACATTCAGCGCAAGGCCGAGGTTGGCGGCGGTGTCTTTGATTGCGTCCTCGCTGGTACCTGCGGCAAACGCTGCGGGGTGACCGTACAGGGGAGAGGCGGAGTCCAGAGGTTCCACATGAAGGTCTTTGACCTTACAGCGGCGCCAACTGGATGCCATACTCAGTGCTTGATGGTAGCTGAGCATGGACGGATAGTTGTCAAAGGTGGCTTCAAAGTTGTCGTGACAGGATAACATGTTGCTTGCTCCTTTCGGTTGTTTGGCGGAAACCGCCGGATATAACAAAAGCCAGTAATCCCCGGAAGAAAGGAGACTACTGGCAAGTGTTTACGATATTAGTTGTCAGAAAATAGAAAAAGTGCCATTTGCGCAAAAATGCAAATGACACTTGAGAAGAACCCGGAAACTGTGTTTTGCCGCTGCAAAACTCTGATACTATGTTGATGGCATTATATCATAGCTGCCGGCATTAGTCAATTACCGGATTCCGGAAGTTTTATTTCCGGCGGTAGGCACCGCAGATGCAGGACATCTTCTGACTGCTGTATCGTCATGATATCTTTTGCGAAAGGAAAAAGCAGTTTATTTTGGTCAGCAGGTGTAAAAGGAAAAGGGATGCCGCCAGAGGCAGCATCCCGGGTTGGATGTAGTGGACTTATCAGATTGAATTGGTCAACATTCGCGTGGATAAACGCAATCCATCATTACGTGAGACATCATCTGGCTTGCGTTCCCGATGTGAGCCTGCATGACCGACGACAAACGGAATCACTGTGCAATGAGTTTCCGAATAATGTCCTTATCGGATTCCGGCGTTTTCAGGAGCTTCATAGCTTCATCGACAGAGATAGACAAGCTCTCCATGATTGCGCGGACAGAATTGATTTTTTCTTCTAAACGACCTTCGTTCCGTTCAGCCATCGCAATTTTTTCAACTTCTCTACACATGGTGGTAACTCCTTGTGGGCGGTATTGGCTAGTCCGCACCTACAATGCGAGCCTGCACGACCAGCAGTAAATGAAATTACTGCTCAATAAGTTTCCGGACGGCATCTTTTTCCGAATCGGGTAATTCCAAGAACTGCATTGCCTCCTCCACAGAGAGGGACATCTTGGCCATAACATTACGAACTGCTCTTGCGCTCGATTCGATGTTTCCTTCCGCACGGCCTTCTGCGCGGCCTTCATCCCGTTCAGCCATTACTAATTTTTCAACTTCTCTGCACATGGTGGTTGCCCCCTTTACATTTTCTTTGAAATACCTTACGCGCTCGGCAAGAACCGGATAGTGCATGTCATCTGCCTGTGTACAGGAGAAATCATGCATCAGTTTGCCTAGAGGCGTATCGTTTTTGCACTGCGCGTTGACATATATGATGTGGGAGCCGTCGCCAAAAGGCTTCCCGGTCTCCTGAATCATGCGGTCAATGTGGTAGATGGGAAGTCCTGCCTTCAGAACATCCCGTTCTGTAATGAAGATAACGTAGGTTTCTCGCAGCTCTTCGTAGCGATCACCGGGGTGTGTCAGGTTTGCGTCTAAGAGGCTGCTGTTGTATCTGGCACGGCGTGCGTCCGCGCCCTCGTCCTGCCGCTGGATCTCAATATTGTAGTGTTTCCCCTCCTGGTCAACCGCCAGAATATCCAGACGGACGGAGCGCCCCTGAAGATTCTTGATGCTGTATTGACCATGAACCTCTTGTACAACGAGATCGCTGCGTTCCAGAATGATATGCAGCAGTAACTGCGCACATTCCTTATCCTCGAAGACTTTGCTCATAAAGTCATCGTCCAACAGGCGAAAGCCCTGTAACAGACGCATGTACTTGGCATTCTGTCGGACAAATTCCTCCGGAAGACCAGGGAATCCATCCGGTTTTTCTGTTTCCATGATGTTTCCTCCTCTTGTTGGCAACAATAGTATACCACATTCTGTTCCTTTCGTCCAGTGAAAACATTGTAAATTTACGTCATCTGTAAGCGTTTTTACAACTTTACTGGCAGTAACAGACATGGCAAATATGCTATCTCCAATTCAGCGTGTATCCGTTCAGATCTTTAATGCGCTGCAGGATTTTGGTAAAGAGCGTGAATTTGGGCGGCCATTCATCGATGGCCCACTCAATCACCATAGATTCCAACTGCGCATCCGGCTGAGCGGTCACAAAATTGCAGCCATAGGCCGGAAGCGGCTGACCCGTGTACTCGGTATAAATGCCGATCTCACCGCGCTCCAGTTTTTTCTGATCTTCCCAGGAGAATACCAGTTTTCCAAGGAACGCGGAACCATGACATTCCTTGAAGGCACGGATGATCTCACGGGTGAGGTCATTGAGCGTTACGTCTCCTGCAGGGACATCGCTGAGATGCCTCCTGCAGGACAGGTATTCATCCTGCTTTTGTATGGCTGCCTGCAATTTAGTGACGTCCATAGTTGCCCCTCCATTTTCGGTGGATAGTTGATAGCTCATATCAGTTTCTCCTTGTACTGCCTTACGAGGTCGAACGAGGCTTTCGCTACTGATTCCCAGAAGGAATCCATCAGAAAACCATTCTTCTCCAACTGCCTGCGGATGCGCTGAGGGACATTGGGCGCAGCGACCATTTCGGTAATCTGCTGCTCGGTAAGCCCTTCAAGTTCGCCCCAGCCTTCAATCTGCTCCGCAAAATACCTCCGGAGTTGGTTATCAAGGAGACTGCGTACTGCTGCATCGTCAATGGGAAGTTCCTGCTCCTCAATGCAGACTTTATAGTGATTCTCGTAGTACGAATCATGAAGCCCGCATTCATATCTTTGGGGTGTACATTCCATTTCCCAATCGGGCCGGTCGGTCCATTCGGAAACATATCCGCTTTCCAGCTGTTCCGTAACCAGTTTTGTAAGGATGTATTTCGCCATGTCGGGGGTTGTGGTGAGAGAGAAATCCTCACCGTAGTTTCCACCGAATGCCCAGTCTTCCCGGATAATATAGATTGTCAGTTTTTGCCATGAGGGTATTGGTTCCAGCACCTTGAGCATATCGGGAGCCATGATGACTGTGTCCAGTCCAATATCTTCCAGATGCATCTCTCTGCGGTATAGCTGCGAGAATCGGCTTTCTATGGCCTTGATGTCATCAGCCAGCACAGGGGGCATAAATGAACAGTAGATGTCCGGGGTATCGTTTTCCGTTTCCCGGTCATCGCCGTCCCGGATCTCTGTGATGGTACCATACAGTCCCTCATAATCGCTGGCGTCGTTTGCGCAGACCTTGCCGCCAATCGTGTAGGTTACGCCTTCGCATTGAAATTGTGCGCCGACTCGGTTCATAAACATAAAAAATAGTTCCTTTCTGTTATATCGACAGGTGGGCAGTGTGGCATGTGCCGGCTGCCCACCCAAGAATGTAGGGCGTTTTTGCTATGGTTTCTGCGTCTTATAACGCATGAAATCACCTAAGAAAGCGTTTGATGACTGCTGTCAGCTTCACCGGGAGCTGGTTCAGGTCGGTGATGTCAAGGAAAGAATCACCATAGATGCGCTCAATGTTGGGCTTGTCCTCACCGATTGCAGCGGCAATGAACAGAATGCCCTTGCGCTTGTATTCCTGCTTGATGCCGCGCAGATCTTCTTCAGCTGCGGTACCGCTGTAGCCTCTGGCTGCGGGCTGTCCATCTGATAGCAGCATGAGTATCCGAATTTCTTCGGGACGCTTGGATAGCTGCTCAGCGACAAACCGCAGGGCGGCACCGTCTCGATTGCTGTTTCTGGCAGAGATGTCCATGAGCCGGAACTTATCATCCCGGTCGATGCTGTCGAACTCCGCATAGGAGTACAGATCAACATCGGCACCCCAACCGGTGGAATGCCCGTAGATCATGATGGGGATGTTCAGGGATTGGCAGAAATCATAGAGGATAATGGCTGCCGCTCGTGCATAGGTGCTGCGGTCACCGCAAGACATGGAACCCGATTCATCCAGCAGCAGGCCAACGGAAAGCCTTGGGATCTCGTTTGGAAGATTGTTCGTGTAGAAAACCTTTCCGTCATTTCGGCACAAAGCGTGTGCATCCAGACGACGCCCCATCACCAGACCGGTTTGCTTTCCGCCGCGCTGCTGGTCGTTCAGTTTTTGAATCAAGCTGCGCTGGAGTTTCTTGGAGATGTCCAGCAGCGGCCCACAGATTTGGTAGAACTGATCCTCCAGCTCGTCGTCGACCTGTGCGATCCGATGGACCTGAATGTTCACACCACTGTGGATGTCGCCATAGGAAATGCTCTGGGCAGCTTCGTTCAGCTCCTTCAGACGCTCGGTTTCGAGCTGCTTACAGGCTGCCCTTTCTGCCATCTGCCCCAGCATCCGTTCGATGTCCGTGGCAGCGTTCTCATTCATTTCCCGCTTGTAGTCGGAATCATACTCGGTGGAGCCACCAACAGGAGCAGACGCAGAATCCGTCTGGTGAAATGGAATCCGGCCGCCTTCCTCTGCGGTAGTCTCCTGCTTTTGGGAATCTCCACCGGAGCCGCCCAGTGGGACGCTGACGTCATCAGATCCGGAGGAATCGTCAGAGTCGGTTTGATTGGAAGCCGGTTTTTCTTCAGATTTGTTCTCCTCCGAACTGCCGTCACCAGACTCATTTTCCTTTTCTCCTGGAGCCTCAGACGCATCCGGTTTTTCATCGTCATCCCCAGACCCATTTTTGCGGGCCAGAGCCTGCGTGCGGCTGCGGGCTGCTGCATTTGCTGCAATCCCTCTCCTTGCCCCAGAACCGGAAACAGGTCTGCCGGAACCGGTGCCTTCTGCACTGGCTCCGGCAATAATCTGAAGCAGGCCGGACTTCACCAGCCGAGCTTCCGGCACCGGAAGCGGCTGCTTCGTCCTGACGCTTCTTGCAAAGCTCAATGTAGTCCTCAATGTAATGCCAGCAGCGGATCAGAATGAGACTGACGATTTTCCAGCGCTCCTTTGCGGAAGTGGTGGTTACGGCTGTGTCCAACTGCGGTATCAGCCGGAAAATTGTTTGGATACGCTCGTCGCTCAGAGGCGTCTCGCCATATTTGATCTCGCCATACAGGGCATAGGAGAGCATGACTTGCAGAATGGTATGGAAAATGTGACCGGAGCCGGCATCTTCCATTTCCATCATCTGCGTTACAGTGCGCATGTCCTGATACTGGTGATCGCGCATGACAGACAGGTTATAGCCGAGTACGCCGGGAAAATCAGCGAGAATCCGGCTTTCGATATATCCATCCTCCAACACATTGGCAATGTAGAATGCAATCTGCATCGCAAACTCCAGATTTCGGGGATCCAGTTTTACATATTCCCAGAAATCGCGTTCGTTGGCGGCATCTCGGGAGGTTTTCAAATCTGGGGGCGCCGGATACCACTTGAATTTAGACAAGTAATTCATATAGGTTTGCTTTACCAGAAAATCGGTATACAACACATGACCTAACTCATGCGCGAACAGCCCCGACACCATCTCATAGCGACCCATTCGCCCCTTGATCTTGGTGACACACGAGTGTCCGGCATTGATTAGGATAGATGCGTTATTGGTGCAGGCAGCATTCGGGTCGTTGGGATTCCAGTAGATATTGACGTGGACGCGCCGGTCATATCGATACCGTCGTGTCTGCGCTGCTGCTACATCCTCGTAGTGACCAGCAAGGATTCGGGAGGTAAAGAACTGCTTGTCTGTGATTTTGCTCCGATGTTCGTTCAGAAGCTGCTTGACACGTTTGTGACTTACTCTTGCCATTGGAAAGCCTCCTTCCTCAAGCGGTCTTCCGACGCTTGGGGGCAAAGATCGGTTCCAGAATCGCAGCCTTCAAAGTCTCCCGATCCTCCGGGTCAGAGGTGGCCTTGCTGATGATTGTACAGAGCGCAGAGCGATATGGGTCGCCGGTGATCTCGGTGCTATTGATCCAATCGATGAGGCTTCTCATACCGCAGGAGCCGTCGGCGATGCCGTTCTTACGCATATACTCGGACATGTCATTGACGACCTGAACCATCTGGGAAACCTGATATTCATCGGTGGCACCGGTAACTGCCATGGCACGCTGGGCCATGACATCAGGGTCGGGCAGCTCAATATCTTCCACCAGACTCATTCGGTCAACGACAGACTGGTTCAGCCCGCGGCAGCCCTCGTAGGTGATATTCGTTGTAACTACGACCACCGTGTCGGGATGCCGCTGGATGACTTCGCCGGTGGGCAGAGTGATAGAACCGGTCTGCTCCAGAAGAGAGTTCAGGCCAACCAGCACACCCGGCTGGGTAATGACGGTAGGCTCCTGAATCTCGACCACATAGCCGTTTTTCAGAGCTTTAATGAAGTCGGTTTCCACATAGGTGTAGGTCTGACCGGAGGTGGACTCTTTTTCAACTGGCTTCGTCAGCGCCTTGATCTTCTCTGTGACCATATCCATGACAACAGCCATGCAGTCCCGGGAAGTGGCATCTTCGTTTTTTACGCCGGTCAGGCTCTGGAAAGTACCGGCAGGGTCAAAGTCCATGTCGTCCAGATCGGGCAGATTCATAAGTTTGGCTACATTGGCGAAGTTGATGCCGCCCATTGCCTGAAGCATTTCCAGCTGCTTATCCAGCTCTGCGTCACCCGTGGACACACTGTCCGTATTGGGGAACACCATGCCAACGAAATCGAACACTTCGGTGGAAGCGGAGCAGGTATACTTCATGTAGGGCAGATGCAATCCGGCCGCGATTGCCATAGCGCTCTGCGTTTTACCGGTACCGGCAGGACCGC
>ENA-OPCV01002883-OPCV01002883.1-human-gut-metagenome-genome-assembly--contig:-NODE-2883-length-10236-cov-4.109125_pt1 | contig 10236 bp, 13 predicted proteins | sample MGYA00241257_ERZ501494 | MGnify/ENA primary metagenome ERZ501494 (study PRJEB25962, sample SAMEA2042618) | human gut metagenome | biome: human gut; feature: human-associated habitat; material: faeces...
GGGCGATGCCCTCGTCCGTCGGGCCGCAGGTGTCGGAGTTCGCGCCGATGAGCTTCGCGCCCGCGAGCACGAGATTCGTCGCCTTCGTGAGCGTGTCGAGCGAGTAGGCCCGCGCCTCGCCGATGACGACGTAATCGGGGTTGACGTCGTTCATGGTGATGCCGCGGTCATACAGCGCATTGAGCAGCCCCGCCTCGCCGAGGGCGTACACCGAGCAGCCGGGCGCCTGGTCGGCCAGGAAGGCCGCCGTGGCCAGCGCGCTGGTGTAAAAATGCTCCTCCGGCACGTCGAGCCCCATGCGCCAGAGCTTCTGGTGCAGCTCGCGCGGGGTCATGCCGCTGTTATTGGTCAAAAACAGGTATTCCTTGTGCGTGTCCTGCAGCCAGTGGATGAACTCCGCCGCGCCGGGCAGGATATGATTGCCGTGGTAGATGACGCCGTCCATGTCGCACAGGAAGCCTTTTTTCGCGTTGAAATCGATCATTTCCATGTCCGTTCTCCTCTCGTTGCTTCTGCTCTCAGCTTACCACGCATCCTGCCGCCGGGCAAGCAGCGGGTGCGTCAAATTTGCGTAAAGTCACAGGTCCAGCCGCAGGAAGATCGTCGTGTCCAGCGGGCTGTCGTTGTAGGGCGGGATGTCGTAAAATCCGAGCGCGCGGTACATCCGGATCGCGCTCGTGAGAAACGGCAGCGTGTCGAGCAGCATGACCGTGTAGCCGATGGCGCGCGCGTCATCGAGAATGCGCTGCATCATCACCCCGGCGATGCCCTGGCCGCGAAACGCCGGACGCACATACAGCCGCTTGAGCTCGCACGTCGTGTCGTCCATCCGGCAGCGCAATGCACCCGGCCGGCTGCCCATCGCACCACGCGACGTAGAGCCGCCCGCCCGGCAGGCCGTACTTTTTCGTCAGGTCGGCAACCTCGGCGTCGTAATGCTGCAGGTCGAGATAGATCTGAAAATATGGGTCGTGCGCGACGAGCATGTGCGTGTATTCCGTGAACAGCTCCCGCACCGCCTCCGGCGTGGCATAGCCCAGTTTCAGCTCCATACGTGTCCCTCCCGCGTGTCTCGATGGCATTATTTTACCGCATTTGCGCCCCGCGTCAAGCCCCCGTGAAAAAGGACGCGCCGGGCATTGACGCGCGCGGGCAAAGCGGCTAAACTATACCTCAGTTTCTTCCCACGGAGGCGCCTATGAAAACCACAACTACCCCTTCCGGCACCGGCCGCGCACGGCTGAGCCTGATCGTGTCCATGACGGTGTTCGGCACGATCGGCCTGTTCGTGCGCCGGATCGAGATCACCTCGGCCGAGCTCGCGCTCTGCCGCGCGGGGCTCGCGGCCGCGTTTCTGCTGCTGTCTTTTCTCGTCACGCGCAGGCGGCTGCGCCTGAGCGAAATCAAAAAGTCGCTCTGGCTGCTGCTGGCCTCGGGCGCGGCCATGGGCATCAACTGGATGCTGCTGTTCGAGGCGTACAAGTACACGACCATATCCTTGGCCACGCTCAGCTACTATCTCGCGCCCGTGCTCGTCACGGCGCTGTGCCCGCTGCTGTTTCATGAGCGGATGACGCGCACGCAGCTTATCTGCTTTCTCATGTCCACGCTCGGCGTCGCGCTCATCATCGGCTCCGGCGGCGTGCAGGGCGGCAGGTCGGATGTGCACGGCATTCTCTTTGGCGTGAGCGCCGCGGTGTTTTACGCCACTGTCATCCTGCTCAACAAGTATATCACCGGTGTTCCGGCGCTCGAGCGCACGTTCGTGCAGTTTCTCGCGGCGATTCTGGTGCTCACGCCGTATGTCGCGCTCACGTCGGGCTTTCACCCGGGTGTGATGTCCACGACCGGGTGGGTGAATCTGCTCATCGTCGGCCTCGTGCACACGGGTCTGACGTACTGCATGTATTTCTCCGCCATCCGGGCGCTGCCGGGTCAGGAGTCGTCGCTGCTGAGCTATATCGACCCCATCGTGTCCGTGCTCGTGTCGGTGCTGCTGCTCGGCGAGCCGCTCGCCCCGGTGCAGATCGTGGGCGTCGTGCTGTTCCTCGGCTTCGCCATCGCAAACGAGCTCACGCACAAAAACGCCGAGACCACATGAGCGCCCAAAACAGAAAAACGCCGGCCTGCGGAGCATTCCGCGGGCCGGCGGCCGTTTTTATCCGATATCACAAAACCATCAGCAGTGTCCCCGCGCCGATGAGCAGACAGCCGATCAGGGACTTGGGCGTGAAGCGCTCGTGCAGGAACACGAACGCCAGCACGAGCGTGATGACCACGCTGAGCTTATCGATCGGCACGACCTTCGACGCCTCCCCAATCTGCAGCGCGCGGTAGTAGCACAGCCACGATGCGCCTGTCGCCAGACCCGAGAGGATCAGAAACAGCCAGCTCTTCCTGCTGATGTCCGTGAGTCCGCCCTGCGTGTTGGTCATGAACACCATGCCCCACGCCATCACCAGCACGACCACCGTGCGGATGGCGGTCGCAAGGTTGGAGTTCACGCCCTCGATGCCCACCTTGGCGAGAATGGACGTCAGCGCCGCAAACACGGCCGAGAGCAGGGCAAATACGAACCACATACCGTTCCCTCCGTTTCCCGCGCGGCTCATGCGTGCAGCACCGCCGCCCGCAGGCGGTCGCGATCGTCCGCATCGGGGTGCGTGCGCGCACGGTCGAAGTTTTCGATCAGCGCGTCCAGATTCTCCGGCGGCGCCGGCAGGGCGCGCATCGCCTCATAGCGCGCACGCACCGACGGCGGCATCTTGCCCTGACACATATAACGGCCGAAGACCGTGTTGCTCCTGTCCAGTGAACGCTCCACCTTTTTCAGGATCTTGTTGAAATACTCCTCACTGCCGCCAAAGCCGGCGGTGCCAAAAAGGAAGATATTTTTGCCGTGCAGCTGCTTCAAAAAGTCCAAAGTGCTTTCGTCGGCGTTTCCCTTGTCTGTCCAGAAGCCCACATAGAGGTCGTCTGCTTCCATGGCAGCAGGGTCCGGGGTGCCAAAATAGCAGCAGTTTTCCTGTGGCAGACAGGCGTGCAGCGTGTCTGCCAATAATTTTGTGTTGCCTGTTTTACTGCTGAATACGATCGCGTAGCTCATAGTTTCTCCTTTGGTCGGTAACAACAAAAAACACCACACGTTTCCGTGCGGTGCTTTTCCTTCTGGTGGAGAATACCGGGATCGAACCGGTGACCTCTTGCATGCCATGCAAGCGCTCTCCCGAACGGTATCGAAACACACCCCCACACGAAAGTGTGGGGACGGGCTTAATATCGCGTTGATACGTTCTATCCGCCAAAAAAGTCCACAGCTGCATCCTACTTCCAGGAATCATGCTCCGCCTACAAGGCAATTTTACCACCCAATTTTTAAGTGTGTCAATGGGTTTTGCTCAGAGAGAAGGTCATTTACGAGAAAAGTTTTTTCTGACAGCTTACTTAGCGCAATTTTGATTTTACACATCAAAGTTGCGCTTTTTATTTTTCCCAAAAGTATTGACAAGGAGGTTTTCTCAACGATGCCGATGTATTTTTGCTGTTTTTTATCCATGAACCAACCGCATGACCCTTGACTACTTCTACGGACAAGCCGGAGAGCTGTTTTCGTTCTACCGCATTCCAAAGGCTCTTTTTCAGGAGCCACGGTTCCAGAGCCTGTCCACGGATGCCAAAACCCTATATGGTATCCTGCTGGATCGCATGAGCCTATCCGTGAAAAACGGCTGGCTGGACAAGCAGAACCGGGTGTTTATCCTCTTCACGATAGAGGATGTCAAGAGGGTATTGTGTTGCGCAGACAACAAAGCGACCAAGTTGCTCCGGGAACTTGAAAAGTTTGGTCTGATTGAACGAAAACGCCGAGGGCAGGGAAAGCCAAGTTTGGTGTATGTGAAAAACTTTTCGGCAGAATCTTCAAAAGAGAGTGTCAAGAATCGTGATAATGACGATTCTTGTGGCTTCAAAATCGCGTGTCAAGACCCTGCAAAATCACGATGTAATAAGACTAAAGAGAATGATACTGAAATGAGTGAGACTGATCTCTTCTATTCCGAAGAATCGGATGGAATGAGCAAACGCACCCAACTGGAGGAATATTTTTCTCAGTCCTTGGAGGTCGAGCTTCTTCTCCGGCTTTGCCCGGATGACGAGGACATCATCTACCAGATCGTTGATTTGCTGGTGGACACCTGCGCGACCAAGCGAAAGATGCTGCGAGTTGCCGGGGATGACCGCCCTGCCGAGGTAGTGCGCAGCCGGTTTATGAAGCTGAACGCCGACCACATCAAATTTGTGTTGAAGTGTCTTGCAGAGAACAGCAGCCCAATCAGGAACATGAAACAATACCTGCTCGCTTCTCTGTACAACGCACCGACCACCATGCAGCTTTACTATCAGAATCAGACCAACCACGATTTTGCGAAACGGGGGTGATAAAAATTTCCAAGAAAGCAACCACGATTGCCATTGTCAACCAGAAAGGTGGTACCGGCAAAACAACAACCTGTGAAAATCTGGGTGTTGGCCTTGCCGCCGAGGGCAAGAAAGTTTTACTGGTGGATGCTGACCCACAGGGTTCGCTCACCATCAGTATGGGCTGGCAACAGCCCGATGAACTGCCCGCCACTCTTTCTACCCTGATGGCAAAAGCCATGAACGACCAGTGCATTCCGCCCGGTGAAGGTGTGCTGCACCATGCAGAGGGTGTAGACCTCATCCCGGCCAACATTGAGCTGGCAGGGCTGGAAGTTGCCCTTGTCAATACCATGAGCCGGGAAAAAATGCTGAAGCAAGTCTTGGACAGTGCAAAGCAGCACTATGACTATATTCTGTTGGACTGCACTCCCTCCCTTGGGATGCTGACCATTAACGCGCTGGCGGCGGCAGACACTGCTCTGATACCCGTACAGGCACAGTACCTTTCCGCGAAAGGTCTGGAACAGCTTTTGCAGACCATCAACAAGGTGCATCGGCAGATCAACCCAAAGCTGAAAATCGAAGGTATCCTGCTGACGATGACAGATAACCGCACCAACTATGGCCGACAAATCGACACGCTGATCCGGCAGGCATACGGAAAGCACATCAAAGTGTTCGGTCAGACGATTCCCCACTCCGTCCGTGCAGCGGAAATCAGCGCGGCGGGTAAGAGCATCTTTGTCCATGACCCGAAAGGCAAAGTGGCAGAAGCCTATAAATCTCTGACGAAGGAGGTGCTGGCCGATGCCGAAAAGCAGCGTAAACGCCAGTCTGAGCAGCTACGATGATATTTTTTCCACCGAAGAATCCCGGCAGGAAGAACAGCGCGAGCAGGTGCGGCAGATTCCGATTGGAGAGCTGTTTCCATTCAAGAACCATCCCTTCAAGGTTCTGGACGATGATTCTATGAGCGATACCGTGGAAAGTGTCAAGCAGTACGGTGTGCTTTCGCCGTTGATTGCCCGCCCCAGACCGAAGGGCGGCTATGAAATTATCTCCGGGCACCGCCGTCAACACGCTGCGGAGCTGGCCGGACTGGAAACCCTGCCGGTCATTGTGCGCCAGATGGACGATGATGCTGCCATAATCCTCATGGTAGATAGCAATTTGCAGCGTGAGCATATTCTGCCCAGCGAGAGAGCGTTTGCGTACAAAATGAAGTTGGATGCCATGAAAAATCAAGGTACAAGGTCAGATTTAACTTCGACACAAGTTGTGTCGAAGTTGCGGAGCAATGAAAAGCTGGGCGCAGAGAATAATCAAAGTCGTGAGACTGTTCGACGTTTCATCCGTCTGACCAACCTTATTCCAGAATTGCTGGACATGGTGGATAACAAAACCGTGTCCTTCAATCCTGCTGTGGAGCTTTCCTATCTTTCTCCTGAACAACAGCAGGAAGTGATCCGGGCAATGGATGATACCCAGAACTTTCCTTCTGTCTCACAAGCAAAGCGTATCAAGAAGCTGGCTCAGGATGGAACTTTTACAACGGAGACGGTCGTTGCCATTATGGGCGAGGAGAAAAAGAGCGAGCTTGATACGGTGACCATCAAAAATGACACCCTGAGAAAATACTTTCCCCGCAACTATACGCCCAAACAGATGGAAGATACCATCATCAAGTTGCTGGAACAGTGGCAGAAAAAGCGTCAGCACAGTGAAGAACGCTGACAGGATATGAATTTGAAAAGACCCGGTTGGGTCTTTTTCTTTAGGAAAAAGGAGAAAATGCCTATGAAGAATGATTCCAATCCCATTATTCGTTCCGAGGAAACCACCATTGATATGCATATCTGTGCTGCATTGTCGGAGAGCGGTGGCAGCGGCGAGATCTACTTTGCCGCCATCGCCCCGGACATGGAGCTGACGGTCATCACGTTGGACGAAGCTCCCGACATCCTGCCCTGCTTTGACGAGGATGATGCGTACCTGAACATCCCCGACAGCTCGCTGCTGCTTAGCTACAACCCGGCTCAGGTTCTGAAACTGGCAGGCAAGCACTATCTGACCGGCCCGGTCATTCTGGTGCGCACCAACATGGATGGCGAGTTCATCTCGCTGACGATTGATCAGGTCTACCTCTTTCAGAAGTACCTGATGCGCCACAGCGTCACCCTGATGGCTGACGGCCAGAAGCTGCCCTGCATCTGCATGGAGTGAGGTGCCTTTTTATGTCAACCAGAGAAAAAAGAGAACAGCGGAAAGCCCAGAAAGCGAGGTTTGTTGCAATGTATCCGGGCTTGTCGCACGATGAGATTATCGAGGAGTGTCTCAAGGAACTGAAGCACCATTTCGAGGTTGGGCCGGAAGTTGCCCTTATCAGTGCCGAAAAAGGTGTTCAGTGTGTGCCGTTTGATGAATCCCTTCAAAAGAAGTTTCCTTACTTTGAGGGGACTTACGAAGTCTTTGACGTTCCGCATACGGATTTTCAGATTCGCTACCAGCCAGAGCAGATTCTCGCCGCAAGCGGAAGAAAAATCCTAACCGGCACGGCATTTCTTTGCCGCAGGGAAAATGAGCGTTGTCTTATGCTTCCGAGCCGATATGAAAAGGTCGATGTGGAAGATTTTATTCGGGAGCATCTGTTTTTCTATGACGATGCTGAGATGCGCCATGTTGGTGTTGCGCTTTCGGAGGTTGCGTAATGGAGTTCGTGAAAGACTTTCTGATCTATGAAGCCGGTGCGCTCTGTGGGTTCTTTATCGCAGCCCTGATGAATGCGGCGCGCGCCGGACAGGAAATCACCATCAAATTTGAGGAGGATAAGCATGGAACAGGAAAAGAACACCCTGACGGTGCTGGAGATCGCACCGGGGCAGTACCCGAAGCAGGTCGAGATCGATCCTGACCTGAAAGCCTTGCAGCAGGCGGTGGGCGGCTCCATCGGCGCAAGCTACCCCTTTGCCGATGACCCGGTCGCCATCATCTACAACGATGATGGTAAGCTGATGGGACTGCCGTTGAACCGTGCCCTGCGGGACGAGGACGGGCAGATGTACGATGCCGTTGCCGGAACCTTTCTGGTGGTGGGGCTGGGCGAGGAGGATTTTGCATCCCTGACCCCGGAGATGGCGCAGAAGTACGAGCGGCTTTTCCATCAGCCGGAAGATTTTATCCGGCTGGGGCATCGGATGATGATTGTTCGTGTGCCCGATGAAGCAGTTTGCCCGGAAGAAAGCAAAACCACCCTGCCGAAGGATGCCGGATTTGACCGCTAAACACGACTTTCTGCACTGGAGGTGATGGAAATGCAGGAAGAAATCGAGCATAAAACGGTCAACTTCGCCATCTCGACTGCAAAGCTATCTGCCCGTACACTTTTGAGAGGGGCGCAGTTCTTTCTGCGCCAGTACGACAAGAGTGCGTCGCAGGGCAAGCAGTCCATGAAGCGGCTCATACGGCAGAACCGGGGTGTGACCAATCTGGAGATCGAAAAGACTGGCATCAAGGATTTTGACCGCTACGCTAAGCGGTATCACATCGACTATGCAATCCAAAAAGACCTGTCCTGCACACCACCTCGGTTTCTGATTTTCTTCAAGGCACAGGATGCAGACGTTCTGAACGCTGCGTTCAAGGAGTATTCTGCAGCAGTATTGAACAAGGCCGAGCGTCCCTCTGTGCTGGCCAAGCTGCACGATCTGGCACAGGTCATTGCCAACCTCCCCGACAAAGTACGGCACAAAGAGGAGGAACGTGGCTTATGACCAAGAAAAAGTTCACCAAGCTGCTGGCCCTGTACCTGCCTTATCTGGTGATTGGGCTGGCTGCGACCAATTTTGGCGAGGCATGGCGGCTGGCCGAGGGTAAGGAGCTGGGCGATAGAATCGTGTCACTCATAGATACGCTCCCGGCTGCATTTGCAAACCCTCTGCCCAGTCTGCACCCACTGGATATTCTGGTGGGCATCTGCTGCGGTGCCGGACTGCGGCTGGCGGTCTATCTAAAAAGCAAAAACGCTAAAAAGTACCGGCACGGTATGGAGTACGGCTCTGCCCGGTGGGGTACTCCGGCAGATATTGCGCCGTTCATGGCTCCGAAGTTTGAGGATAACATCATTCTGACTAAAACAGAACGCCTGATGATGAGCAACCGACCACCTGACCCCAAAAATGCCCGGAATAAAAACGTGCTGGTGGTGGGCGGTTCCGGCAGCGGCAAAACAAGGTATTTTATTAAGCCGAATTTGCTTCAATGCACGTCAAAAAGCCATCCGGTTTCATTCGTGGTAACTGACCCCAAAGGCGGTCTCATTCAAGAATGTGGACTTGCCCTGCTGAAGAACGGATATAAGATCAGGACGATGAACACCATAAATTTTCACAAGTCCATGCGCTACAATCCGTTCGCATATATCCACGAGGAAAAGGATATTTTGAAGCTGGTCACGACCCTTATGACCAACACCAAAGGTGAAGGTCAGGGCGGCGATCCATTCTGGGACAAAGCAGAGCGGCTTTTACTGACATCGCTGATTGCCTATCTGCACTACGAAGCCCCAGCTGAGGAGCAGAATTTTGCTACGCTGCTGGAAATGCTCAACACCATGCAGGTGTCCGAGGACGACGAGGATTATCAGAATCCGGTTGATTTGCTCTTTGAAGATTTGGTAAAAAAGAAGCCGAACAGCTTTGCAGGGCGGCAGTACAAGCTCTATAAATTGGCTGCCGGCAAGACCGCAAAATCCATCCTGATTTCCTGCGGTGCCCGCCTTTCGCCCTTTGACATCCAAGAAATCCGGGATGCGACCATGTACGATGAGCTGGAGCTGGATAAGCTGGGCGACCGAAAAACAGCCTTATTCCTTATCATGTCGGATACGGACAGCACGTTCAATTTCCTTATCAGCATGATCTACTCCCAGCTTTTCAATTTGCTCTGTGACAAGGCAGATGATGTGTACGGCGGAAAGCTGCCTGTCCATGTGCGCTGCCTGATCGACGAGTGTGCCAATATTGGCCAGATTCCGCAGCTGGAAAAACTGGTGGCAACCATCCGAAGCCGCGAGATTTCGGCCTGCCTTGTGCTGCAAACCAGAAGCCAGTTGAAAGCCATCTACAAGGATAACGCGGATACCATCGTGGGCAACATGGACAGCCAGATATTTCTGGGTGGCAGCGAGCCTACTACCCTTAAAGATCTTGCCGAAGCACTCGGCAAGGAAACCATCGACAGCTACAACAATTCCGATACCCGTGGCAATAGCCCAAGCTATGGCACCAACTATCAAAAACTCGGTCATGAACTTATGAGCCGGGATGAGCTGGCGATGCTGGATGGCGGCAAGTGCATCTTGCAGCTGCGCGGTGTAAGACCCTTTCTGTCGGATAAATACGATCTGACCCAACATCCGAACTACAAAATGACATCGGATGCTGACCCCAAAAATGCTCTGGATATTGAAAAATATCTGAGCCATAAAGAAAAAATCCGCCCGGACGACCAGTTCGTCCTCGTGGATGTTGATTCACTCCCGCCCGCCTGACAAAGACGAGCGGTTATTTTTTATCCTGACCCAAAAGGCGCACCAGAAAATCAGCCCTTGCCGCAGTTTACGGCAGTTCACAAGTAGGTTTCGGGTGTGCGCAGGGTCACTTTTTGCCAAACAAAGGAGACGAAATATGGAATTTTTCAATAGTGCAGTGGACGTTCTGAAGACTCTGGTCGTTGCTCTGGGTGCCGGTCTGGGCGTGTGGGGTGCTGTCAACCTCATGGAAGGCTACGGCGGCGATAATCCCTCCGCAAAGAGTCAGG
>ENA-OPCV01002884-OPCV01002884.1-human-gut-metagenome-genome-assembly--contig:-NODE-2884-length-10234-cov-2.460654_pt1 | contig 10234 bp, 12 predicted proteins | sample MGYA00241257_ERZ501494 | MGnify/ENA primary metagenome ERZ501494 (study PRJEB25962, sample SAMEA2042618) | human gut metagenome | biome: human gut; feature: human-associated habitat; material: faeces...
AGGGTCAGTATGGCCGTGTTGCTGATGCAGTGAAGTTTGTTGACCCGAGAAAAGAATAAGGAACAGGAGGAAACAACCCATGGCATTATTTGAATCATATGAGAGAAGAGAAAAGCAGGTTCTGGCTGTTCTGAAGGAATATGGCATTGATTCCATCGAAGGTGCAGCTGAAGTTACCAAGGCTGCTGGTCTGGACGTATATAAGATGGTAGAAGGCATTCAGCCGATCTGCTTCGAAAACGCAAAGTGGGCTTATACCGTTGGTGCAGCAATTGCGATCAAGAAGGGCTGCCGCAGAGCTGCTGACGCTGCTGCTGCAATCGGTGAAGGTCTGCAGGCATTCTGCATTCCGGGTTCTGTTGCTGACCAGAGAAAGGTTGGTCTGGGCCACGGTAATCTGGGCAAGATGCTGCTGGAAGAAGATACCAAGTGCTTCGCATTTCTGGCAGGTCACGAATCCTTCGCTGCCGCAGAAGGTGCGATCGGTATCGCTGAAAAGGCAAACAAGGTTCGTAAGGAACCGCTGCGTGTTATCCTGAACGGTCTGGGCAAGGACGCTGCACAGATCATCGCACGTGTAAACGGCTTCACTTATGTAGAAACCGAAATGGACTACTACACCGGCGAAGTCAAGGAAGTATTCCGCAAGTGCTACTCCAAGGACGCAAACAGCCCCCGTGCAAAGGTAAACTGCTACGGTGCAAATGACGTTACCGAAGGCGTTGCAATCATGTGGAAGGAAGGCGTAGACGTTTCCATCACTGGTAACTCCACCAACCCGACACGTTTCCAGCATCCGGTAGCTGGTACTTACAAGAAGGAATGCATCGAAAAGGGCAAGAAGTACTTCTTCCGGCGGCGGTACAGGCCGTACCCTGCATCCGGACAACATGGCAGCAGGTCCGGCTTCCTATGGTATGACCGATACCATGGGACGCATGCACTCTGATGCACAGTTCGCAGGTTCTTCCTCCGTTCCGGCTCATGTAGAAATGATGGGTCTGATCGGCATGGGCAACAACCCGATGGTTGGTGCGACTGTTGCTGTTGCAGTATCTGTTGAAGAAGCTGCTAAGGCTGGCAAGTTCTAAGAAATTGCGTGGTTTTTCCATGTAAATAGAAAAAGAGGGCACCTCGGCTGGTTTTGGCTGGGGTGTCCTTTTGCGTTTTTACAGCTGTTTATTGACCACATTTTGACCACATACACGCTCCAAAGCAAGCCCTGCAAAAAATACAAAACGCCCCCGAACAAAAAAGAATCCCAAGCGAAACCGGCAAATAAACTGGAATCCGTCGGAAAAGCCGGCAGTCCATTGACGGCAGAGCTGTTTTTGTGGTATACTGTTGCAGGAGGTGTGTGGCTGATGCATATATTTGACGTACTGGGGCCGGTGATGATCGGACCGTCCAGTTCTCATACTGCCGGAGCCGTGAAAATCGGCTATGTCACGCGAAAGCTGCTGGGAGAAGCACCGGTGCAGGCGAACATTCTCCTGCATGGTTCGTTTGCGGATACCGGCTCGGGACATGGTACCGACCGTGCTGTGATTGCCGGACTGCTGGGCTGTAAGCCCGATGACCCGCAGATTCCGTCCAGCTTTGAAGCGGCAAAAAAAGCCGGCTTTTCCTTTCAGATCACCAGGGGTACACTGCGGGGAGCTCACCCTAACACAGTGAAGATCGAAGTTGTCGGAGAACACGGCAGCCAGCTGGAAGTGATCGGTTCGTCCGTAGGCGGCGGCCGCATTCGCATTTGCGAGATCGACGGGATCCGGACAGACTTTTCCGGCGAATACAACACCATTATCGTACACAACACCGATACCCCCGGACACGTGGCACAGGTGACCACAGTTCTGGCACAGAAAAACGTGAATATCGCCGCCATGCAGCTGTACCGCAATACCAAGGGCGGCTATGCGGTAATGATTCTGGAGTGTGACGACCGGATACCGCCGGACATGGTTCGCTGGCTCAGCGGACTGGACGGCATTCTGAAAATCACCAGCTATAATGCAGAGGAGAACGTGTGATATGGAACTGCGGTCTGTTGCGGCTTTGATAGAGGCAAGCCGGAAAATGCCCATCTGGGAAGCGATCCTTTGCAGCGATCTGGAAGAAGATACGCCGGAACAGCGGGCGGCTTCGCTGGAGAAAATGCAAATGCTCTGGCAAGATATGCGATGGTGGAGCTGGAAAATATTCACGATGAAGCGTTGAAATTTTCTCCGATTCATCGAATTGTTACAGAGACAGATGAAGAGGCATTATTAGAGGAGCTTCAAAAAACATGTTGCGCCCCGGAAGGATATCCAGTACAATGGTATACGAAAGAGCGCCAAGGTGTTCTTTATTTAAATCCGAATAAGAGTAGGCTTGCAGTCGCAATTTTACAACGTTTTTTAGACGAATATCTGAAAAACCATAGAGGAAAGATGGATTATATTCATGGAGAAGAGGCATTAAAGAACCTGGCAGAGAAAGAAAATGCGGTTGGCTTTTTATTGCCTGCAATGGAGAAAAGAGAGTTGTTTCCTTACGTGACTGAAAGTGGAACACTTCCAAGAAAGACATTCTCCATGGGACATGCGACGGAGAAAAGATATTATTTGGAAGCAAGACAGATTCGCTGATATGACTAGAAAAGATAAAATCATAATAATATGGAGGTAAAAGGATGAAAACATCATTAGTTATTATGGCTGCCGGGATCGGTTCCAGATTTGGTGGAGGAATTAAGCAGTTAGAGCCGGTTGGAATGCATGGAGAGATCATTATGGACTATTCCATTCATGATGCAATCGAAGCTGGATTTAACAAGATTATATTTATTATCCGCAAGGACATAGAGGAAGCTTTTCGGGAGGTTATCGGAGAGAGAATCGAAGCTATCTGTAAAAAATTAAACGTAGAGATTGACTATGCATTTCAGGCAATGGACGATCTTCCGGAAGGAGTAAAATTACCAAAAGACCGTACAAAGCCATGGGGAACAGGCCAGGCAGTTCTGGCATGTAAGGGTCTTATAAAAGAGCCATTTGCGGTAATTAATGCAGATGACTATTATGGAAAAGAATCATTTTTTAAACTGCATGATTTTCTGGAGGAGTACACACCGGAGAAACCGACAGATTTTTGTGCGGCAGGGTTTATTCTGAAGAATACACTCAGTGAAAACGGCGGCGTTACAAGAGGTGTATGCCAGGTCAATGAGAATGGATACCTGACCGGAATTGATGAGACAAAGAACATTGTAAAAGTGGGAGATAAGGCAGCAGTCCAGAAAGAAGACGGACAGGAGCCAATTGATGAGAATTCCCATGTATCGATGAATATGTGGGGACTGACACCGGAGTTCGTAGAGACACTGGAAAAAGGATTCAAGGAATTTTTTGAAAAACCAGATGTGGATGTGCTAAAGGGAGAGTATCTGCTTCCGATTTACATTGATGAGTTACTTCAGAAAGGCGAAGTGACTGTAAAAGTCCTTGAAACACAGGATAAATGGTTCGGAGTTACTTATAAAGAAGATAAGGACTCAGTTGTAGAATCTTTCAAGAAGTTGATTGAAGAGGGCGTTTATAAAGAAAAGCTGTTTGATGATATTCTGTAATAAATGATAGAATAAGTGAAAATCGTAAGTACAATACGAAAAAGGTCGTGCGGGAATTAATCCTGCACGACTTTTATGTTGCTGATGTCAGAGTCAATAACGAGAGAGTAGTTTGTATAATAAACCACAAACCCGGGTTTTGCTCCGTTTGGTTTCTTGACATGCTTCTTTTCAATGTAGTCAATCTCTACTTTATCACTGCCGCGGTTCTTAGAATAATAAGCAGCCAGCCGTCCGGCTTCTTCAAAAGTACGGTCCGGAAGTTCATCGCCATTTGTCTTGACAATGACGTGGGATCCGGGAGCACCTTTTGCGTGAAACCACCAGTCACCGCCATTTGCAAAAGAGAAAGTCAGTTCATCGTTCTGGATATTATTTTTACCAACGTAAATGTCATATCCGTCACTGGAGATGTAGTGCATTGGTTTGTTAGTCAGTTTTACTTTTTTCTTTGTGAATTTTCTGCGCACATAGCCGCTGGCAGTCAATTCTTCTTTGATCTGTCCCAGATCCGCTTCGCTTAGAGCAATGTCCAGAGAGTTGCTGACGGATTCCAGATAGCGGATCTCATCAGCTGTCTCCTGGATCAGTTCGGACAGCGCCTCAAAAGTACGCTTCTGCTTATTGTATTTTGCAAAATATTTTTGTGCATTTTCCTGAGGAGTTTTCTGTGGATCCAATGGAATCGTAATATCTTCGTTCGTATAGTAATTCAGGCAGGTCAATGACTTTGCTTCCGGATCCAGGTTGTAACCATAAGTGTTGATCAGTTCTCCGTAAACTTTGTATTTTTCACGGCCTTCAGTTCCTTGTAGTTGTTTGGATTGTAAGTCATATTTTTTCCTTGCACGTTCCAGATTCGTCTGCACAACATGGCGCAGGTCTGCACTTTTCTGACGTATCCGTGTTACGGTGTTGCGAGTCGCATAATAAGTGCGAAGCACCCGTGAGATGGAATCGAAGCATTCTGCCCGGTAATTTCCGTAATGAGAAAATGGAATGGCGGTGAATTCTTTTGGCACTTCGTTGCTATAGTAAATCACTGGGTGGAAATTTCCTTCCTTCAGGTCTTCGATATAGTAGGAAAACTGGCGGTACAGGTGAATGAGCATATCTTCGGAAATGTCGGAAGCCGGAATATCCGTATCCAGTCCGGACTCCGAGACGATATGTTCCGCTACTACAGGACTGATACCGGTAAAGCTTGTGTAGATTGCTTTTCCAAGGGCAGCAGGTTTTTCTCTCAGTGCCAGGACAAAGTTTTTAAAAGAAACTGTGAGCGGGTCCAGTTTAGACATCGTGTCCGGGATGAAATAGGTTCTTCCAGGAAGGACTTCCCGGACAGAACTCATTTGTGCGGAAACATGCTTAATGCTGTCCAGAATCTTATCTTTATCATCGCAGAAGATGATATTGCTGTGCTTGCCCATGATTTCTACGATCAGACGCTTACGGCAAAGGTCCCCCAGTTCATTTAAATGCTCAATATCAAAGAATAAAATACGTTCCAGACCAGGCTGTGAGATAGCTGTGATACGCCCATTCCCAACATATTTGCGAAGAAGCATACAAAAACCAGGTGCAGTCATAGGACTCGGTTTATTTTCATCAGTGAGATAAATCAGTGGAAGAGATGCACTTGCAGAAATATATAATTTGCGTTGTCCTTCGGGTGTTTTTATTGTGATCAACAGTTCGTCCGGTTCCGGCTGTGCAATTTTGTAGATGCGTCCGCCAAGGATAGAATCGGAAAGTTCTTTTCGAACTGCTGCGATTGTTGTTCCGTCAAATGCCATAATATAAGCACTCCTTTAAAATAATGTTATAAATGTATGATAAATGTTTACTTTTCATATCATACCATAGTTGACTCAAAAATCCAAATGAAGTATAATAAAACGTACGGTTAAAACCGTATTTATTACTGAAAAGAAGAGGTAATACACATGATCAAGAGTATGACCGGTTTCGGAAGATGTGAAATATCAGAGGGAGACCGCAAGTTTACCGTAGAAATGAAAGGCGTGAATCACCGCTATCTGGATATGAGTATCCGTATGCCGAAGAAACTGAATTTCTTCGAGACGGCAATCCGGACAGAGATCAAGAAAAGAATCCAGAGAGGGAAAGTAGACATCTTTATCAGCTATGAGGATTTATCTGACGGACAGGTTTCATTAAAGTATAATGAAAGTCTGGCAGCAGAATATCTTGAATATTTCAAGCAGATGGAAGAAAAGTTTGGCATTGAGAATGATGTCCGTGTGTCTGCACTTTCCAGATATCCTGAGATATTTACAATGGAAGAGGGCAGTGAGGATACCGATGAACTTTGGAAGGGACTTAAAAAAGCACTGGATGGAGCCGTTGACGGATTTGTAACTACAAGGACTGCAGAGGGAGAACATCTGAGAGAAGATATTCTTGCAAAGCTTGATGGAATTCTTGAGATGGTAGCATTTATCGAGGAGCGTTCTCCGAAGATCGTTGCCGAGTATAGAGAAAAGCTGGAAGCCAAAGTTAAAGAACTTCTTGAAGATACGCAGATTGAGGAGAATCGTATTGCAGCAGAAGTTGTGATTTATGCAGATAAGATCTGTACAGATGAAGAGGTCGTACGACTGAAGAGTCATGTCGTACATATGAAAGAGACGCTCCAGTCAGATGAGGCAGGAATCGGACGCAAGCTTGATTTTATTGCACAGGAGATGAACCGTGAAGCAAATACAATCTTGTCAAAGGCAAATGACTTGGAAGTTTCCAATACAGGAATTGGGTTAAAGACAGAGATTGAGAAGGTCAGAGAACAGATCCAGAATATTGAATAAGAGGTATAGCTATGAATAAAGAGGGAATTCTTATTGTAGTATCCGGGTTTTCCGGTGCCGGCAAAGGTACGATTATGAAAGCACTTCTGGAGAGATATGATAATTATGCATTATCCATCTCTGCAACAACAAGAAACCCAAGACCGGGAGAAGAAGAAGGAAAGGCTTATTTTTTCAAAACAACTGAAGAATTTGAAAAAATGATTGCGAAAGATGATTTGATAGAGTATGCTATGTACGTGGGAAATTATTACGGAACACCGAAAGCATATGTGGAAGAGCAGCTTCGTGCAGGGAAAGATGTAATCCTGGAGATTGAAATCCAGGGCGCATTGAAAGTCAAAGAAAAATTTCCGAATACATTATTACTGTTCGTAACACCTCCGAGCGCAGAAGAACTCAGAAAGCGTCTGGAAGGACGGGGGACTGAGACACAGGAAGTCATCGATGGGCGTATGAAGCGCGCTATTGAAGAGGCAGAATATATGGATCAGTATGATTATCTGGTCGTGAATGATGAATTAGATGTGTGCGTGGAAGAGATGCATCATCTGATTCAGGGAGAACATGAGAGATGTTTCCGTAATCAGACATTTATAGAGCATATGAAGAGAGAGTTGAAAGGAGAATAGTGTACATGTTACATCCATCTTACACAGACTTAATGAAGGTCGTTAATAAAGACGTTGAGGAAGGCGAGACAAAGGTTGTTAACAGCCGTTATTCTATCGTTATGGCTACAGCTAAAAGAGCACGAGAGATTATTGATGGTTCTATGCCATTAGTAGATACAAAGCCGGGTGAGAAGCCGCTTTCTATCGCGATCAGCGAGATGAATCAGGGAAAGATCACTATACTTGCTGAAGAAGAGGCTGCAAAACTTGCGGAACTGGAAGCAAAGCAGGCAGAGGAGAATGCAGAGGAAGATTTCTTGAATATTCAGGAAGAGGATTCAGAGGAAGACGCAGAAGCAGTAGAAGAGTCTGAAGATAACGAATAGAGAGATTATTACACGGTGTGCCGTGTGCCTGAGGCAGATACCGTCTGGTATCTGCTTTTTAAATAAGACATACAAGGAGAACTATATGAATATTTTATTTATATCCCTCGGCTGCGATAAGAACCTGGTGGATTCAGAGGTCATGCTTGGGCTTTTGGATAAAAAGGGATATCAGATCGTAGATTCAGAAGAAGACGCAGATATTATTGTTGTTAATACCTGCTGTTTTATTCATGATGCAAAGGAGGAAAGTATTCAGACCATTCTTGAGATGGCAGAGTACAAAAAAGAAGGGAAGCTGAAAGCTCTGATCGTGACCGGGTGTCTGGCACAGCGCTATCAGCAGGAGATTATTGACGAGATACCGGAAGTTGATGCAGTACTTGGAACTACTTCTTATGATCATATTGTAGAAGCGGTGGAAGAGGCTCTTGCGGGAAATGGACATGTTGTTCTGGAAGATGTGGATGCACTTCCAGATGTAAAAGAAAAGAGACTTGTAACAACAGGCGGGCATTATGCATACATGAAAATTGCCGAAGGCTGCGACAAGCATTGTACTTACTGTATCATCCCAAAACTTCGTGGTAATTACCGCAGTGTTCCGATGGAGAAGCTGCTGGCAGAAGCGAAAGACCTGGCTGATCAGGGAGTAAAAGAATTGATTCTTGTTGCACAGGAAACGACCGTATACGGAAAGGATTTATATGGAGAGAAATCTTTGCATAAATTGCTCCGCGAGCTTTGTAAAATATCCGGAATCCAGTGGATCCGAATTCTTTATTGTTATCCGGAGGAGATTTACGATGAACTGATTCAGACGATTAAAGAAGAAAATAAAGTCTGTCACTATCTGGATCTTCCGATTCAACATGCAAGTGACGCAGTGCTAAAAAGAATGGGAAGAAGAACTTCAAAAGCTCAGCTTGTAGAGATTATTGAAAAGCTTCGAAAAGAGATCCCGGATATTTCTCTTCGTACCACATTGATCACAGGATTTCCGGGTGAGACACAAGAACAGCATGAAGAGCTGAAGGATTTCGTAGATGAGATGGAATTTGACAGACTTGGAGTTTTTACTTACTCACCGGAGGAAGATACACCGGCTGCAACTATGACAGAGCAGATTCCGGAAGAAGTCAAGGAAGACCGCCAGGCAGAATTGATGGAACTTCAGCAGGAAATCGCATTTGATCTGGCAGAAGATATGGTCGGACGTGAAGTTCTCGTTATGATTGAAGGAAAAGTTGCAGATGAAAATGCATATGTAGGAAGAACTTATAAAGATGCACCGAATGTGGATGGCTTGATCTTTATCAATACAGACGAAGAATTGATGAGTGGAGATTTTGCAAGAGTCCGCGTGACAGGTGCACTGGAATATGATTTGATAGGAGAGCTGATATAATGAATTTACCAAATAAACTGACAGTATTACGAGTTATCATGGTTCCGTTTTTTGTATTTTTTATGTTGACTGATGTGGGAGGACCGGCAAATAAATGGATCGCGTTAGTTTTGTTTTGTGTTGCCAGTCTGACAGATATGCTGGATGGTAAGATCGCCCGCGCAAGAAATCTTGTGACAAACTTTGGAAAGTTCATGGATCCTTTAGCAGATAAGCTGCTTGTGTGTTCTGCTATGATCTGTATGATTCCGTTAGGAAAATTACAGGCATGGTTCGTCATCATCATCATTGCCCGTGAGTTTATTATTAGCGGATTCCGCCTTGTGGCTGCAGATAATGGAATTGTCATCGCAGCAAGTTACTGGGGCAAATTTAAGACAGTATCCCAGATGTTCATGATTATTGTATTGATTGCAGATCTTGGAGGTGTGTTCGATATCGTTGGCACAGTTCTGATCTGGCTTTCACTGATCCTGACAGTTGTATCACTGATTGACTATATTGCAAAGAATGTGCAGGTGCTGACACAGGGAGGTATGTAATGATCGTACGTGAACTGGAAAAACAGGAAAGGAAATACGCTCTGGATATTATCTGGAGCGTTTTTTGCATGGATGTGGCCGAGGTGTATGAACAGGAAGGGATTGATACATTCCGCGAATATTTAAAACAGGAGAATATCGACCAGCTCTGTGATAGCGGAGAACTTCTGATGTTCGGTGTATTTGAACAAGAAGAACTGGAAGGAACCATATCCCTTCAGAGGCGGGGACACATTTGCAATTATTATGTGCGCAGATCCTGCCAGGGAAAAGGTGCTGGAAGGTTACTTTTTGACTATGCGAAAAGGTATTGTAAGGAAGAACTGCATAAGACTATTATGACCGTTGATGCTGCTCCGGAGGCGGTGAAAAAATATATCCACATGGGCATGGAACCAATCGATGAGATGCAGATGATACATGGAAAATGTTATGTGCCTATGGCAATGGAAATTCTTTAGTAGAATGACTATAAAAAGCGGTCCAAACAATTTAAAAATGTAGCGTAGTGCCAATTGACGAAAAATGTTATTTATGAGAGAATAAAAAAGGATATGGTGTTAAACTTATAACAAACACTATTTATAAAACACACATAGTTGAAAGGAGTTTTAAAATGATTTATTCACAAGAAGTAGAAATGATGTGTCCGGTAGCGCAGGGCGCTAATCACGGACCAGCTCCGATTCCGGAAGAGGCAAAATGGGTTCAGGCTAAGGAGATCAAAGATATTTCCGGTTTTACACACGGCATTGGCTGGTGTGCTCCTCAGCAGGGTGCTTGTAAGCTGACACTGAATGTGAAAGATGGAATTATCCAGGAGGCATTGGTTGAGACAATCGG
>ENA-OPCV01002885-OPCV01002885.1-human-gut-metagenome-genome-assembly--contig:-NODE-2885-length-10232-cov-2.652255_pt1 | contig 10232 bp, 7 predicted proteins | sample MGYA00241257_ERZ501494 | MGnify/ENA primary metagenome ERZ501494 (study PRJEB25962, sample SAMEA2042618) | human gut metagenome | biome: human gut; feature: human-associated habitat; material: faeces...
CCAGACTTTCCAACCTGTGGGTTCAACATCAATCCTAATTCTTTAAGTGTTGCTTCCGGATACTGCAGCCGCAATCTGGCAATCGCTTCAAGTCCTTCATTCAGACTCTCCAGGCCCACCTTTTCCTCAAGAAGTCTGATATCCTCGATCTGCTTCACTGCCGCAGATACTGTCTTATTGATATTAGCTGTCTCGCAATTCACCTTACGATTCACTGAATTACGCATCTCCTTGAGAATGCGGACATTCTCAAGTTCCATCAACGCAACATACGCTTCCATGACATTCAACATATCCACAATGCCGGCTCCATCTTTTAAGTATACTACGTAATTCTTCTTGCGTCTGACAATCTTCGCCTCCATATCAAATCCGATCATCAACCCTTGTAAATAGTCTGCCATCTCTTCTGTATTACATACAATCTCAAAATGGTAAGACTTGCTCGGATCACTTATAGAACCCGCTGCCAGAAATGCCCCACGAAGATATGCTCGCTTACAGCATACCGCTTGCACTGACGCATTCAGAACTGCCTGTAACCCCTTACCCTGAGCAAGGAGATAGTAAATATTACTTCCTTTTTCCGGATTACTCCGAACAGAAGTATACGCAGAAACTTCACTCCCTATATTAAATGTTTTTTCCAGTAATGTAAAGTATTTTCTCGCCACAGCAACATTTTCCGTATGAATATGAACGATCTTCTCTCCCGTTTCATCGGTTTCTGTACGACCGCATATTGCTGTAATCGCCGCAAGTTCCGCCAGCATACAATGTCTTGCCGCCGGAATCTGCTCTGCCAGCTCTTCTTTCACCTTGCTCGAAAATGACATATCAACCTACCTTGCCTTTGTAATGGCATCTTTCTCTATATCTCTGTGTTCAATCTTCACACCGTAGTCACCTTCCGACTGTTCCAGTGCGCCATACAGCGCATTGGCTATCGTAACTGACCTGTGCTTGCCTCCGGTACATCCGATCGCAATAACCAGCTGTGTCTTACCTTCCGCTATATAATTCGGAATCAGGAAACTGATCATATCCGTCAGCTTACTTAAGAACTGACCGGTCTTCTCATTCTGCATAACATAGTCCTGCACTTCCTTATCATTACCGTTCTTCGGTCGGAGTTCTTCTATATAATAAGGGTTAGGCAGAAAACGTACATCAAAGACCAGATCTGCATCACTCGGAATACCATACTTGAATCCAAACGAAAGCACTGTAATGTACAGATTCTTGTACTGCTTATCTTCTACGAAAATGCTGGTGATCTCACGTTTCAGATCCCGTATCAACAGTCTGCTGGTATCCAGAATATAATCCGCCCGATTCCGCAATGGCACAAGTAACCGTCGTTCTTCGGCAATCCCCTGGTCCACGCGTCCGGTTCCTGACAACGGATGACTTCTCCTGGTCTCTTTATAGCGCTTAATCAGTACATTATCCTTTGCATCCAGAAAAAGCACTTCATAAGCCACGTTCCTCTCATCCAGCTGATCCAGAGCTTCACCCAGATCACCAGCTCCATACCGACTTCGGATATCCATCCCCAGAGCCACTTTATCAATAGAAGAATTCGGCATGGACAAAAGTTCTGTAAGCTTTGGCACCAATGATACCGGCAGATTATCCATGCAGAAATAACCCACGTCTTCCAACATTTTCAATACGGAGCTTTTCCCCGCTCCCGACATTCCTGTAACAATAACAAATCTCATTCCTAAAACTCTCCCAGTCTCTTAACTTCCGGCTCCAGTGTCACACCAAACTGCTCCCTGACCTTTGCTGACACCTGCTTCATCAGTTCATCCACCTGCGCAGCTGTAGCCTCACCTGCATTGATCACAAATCCACAGTGTTTCTCTGATACCATGGCATCGCCCACGCGAAATCCACGCAATCCTGCATCCTGCACAAGTTTTCCCGCAAAATATCCTTCCGGTCTCTTAAAGGTGCTTCCGGCACTCGGATATTCCAGCGGCTGTTTTTCCCGACGCTTTGCAGAAAGCTCCTGCATCGTAGCGGAAATTTCGCTTCGGTCGCCTTTTTGCAGCTTTAAAACAGTGCTGAGCACCACACAGGGCTTTGTTTTTACAATGCTCGTGCGATAGCCGAACGCCATTTCTTCCCTGTTGTATACACGACATCTGCCATCCGGCTCCATCACCTCTACCGACTCTGTCACACCCGCAATCTCACCGTTGTAAGCGCCCGCGTTCATCCGGACTGCTCCGCCAATCGTTCCGGGGATTCCCGATGCAAATTCCAATCCGGTCAGCCCTGCTTCCATCGCGCTTCTCGATACAGCGGAAAGCATCGCGCCTGCGCCGCATCGGATCGTAGCTTCGTCGATTTCAGTCTTTAAAAATTCCCCCGCCAGATGCAGGATCGCGCCGCGGTAGCCCCGGTCCCCCACCAAAAGGTTGCTTCCGTTTCCGAGCAAAAACCACGGCAGCGCCTCTTCCTGCAGCCAGGCAAGCACCTGCGCCAGCTCTTTTCTCGTCTCAATCACAAGAAAATAGCGCGCAGGACCACCTGTCCGGAATGTCGTATGCCTGTCCATTTGTTCTTCTGTTAAAATCCGCTCTTTCGGCAGAATTTCATTTAATCTGTCACTCAAATGTCCTGACCAGCCCTTCTGCTCCGGCTTTGCGCCGGATACGTTGTTATTTTATGCGGATCTTTTGCAGATGATACCGGTATTATTTCAACACCAGTCTGGCAGCGCCGTAAATACCAGCGTCATTGCCCAGAGTTGCCAGGGTAAACAGTGCACCACGGCAGCCCTTGAACGCATATTTCTGGTAATATTTCTGAATGTAATCCAGCAGCACATTGCCGGCTTTGGAAACACCGCCGCCGATTACGAAGATCTCCGGGTTGGAAACATTGGCAACCAGCGCCATCGCCTTGCCCAGATACCAGCCAAAGTCCTCTGCAACCTCGATTGCCACAGTATCTCCTGCTTTAACCGCATCCCATACGTCCTTTGCACTCAGATCGTCCTTGCGCATCAAGCTCGGGCGGTCATCCTCTGCCAGCTTACGCTTTGCCATACGGACAATACCCGTTGCGGAAACATATTCCTCCAGGCATCCGCAGTTGCCGCAATTACAAGGCTCTGTCTCATCATCATTGACATGCATATGTCCGATCTCGCCTGCGGCTCCGGTTGCACCGGCAACCATCTTACCGTTGATGATAATACCGCCGCCAACACCAGTTCCCAGGGTTACTACAACGACATCCTCATACCCCTTTGCGCCGCCCTGCCAGGCCTCGCCCAGTGCTGCTACGTTGGCGTCATTACCAGCTTCTACCGGCATATTTAAAAGTGTCTGCAGCTCTTTTTTCAGGCTCATGGTTCCCCAGCCAAGATTGACTGCACCATAAAGTGTGCCCTCAGAGTCAATCGGTCCCGGTGCACCGATGCCGACGCCGACTACCTCTGTACGGTCCATTTCACGCTCATTCATTTTTTTGAGGATGCTCTTTGCACAGTCCGGCAGAATCGCTTTGCCGTCATCCTCTGTCACCGTAGGGATTTCCCACTTTTCCATCAGATCGCCGTTGGTGTTAAAAAGACCAAGCTTTACTGTCGTTCCTCCTACATCTACACCAAAACAATACTTACCCATTTTATTTTCCTCCCGCTTCTCGCGTATTTTCAAAAAGCTTTTCAGCTGTCTGATCTATGATGATGCCTTACTCTTTTGTACGATCCGCCAGCTGCATCGCTGTACGGAGCACTATTGCTTTCATTCCGAACATTTCGATATGCCTGACCGCTTTAGTCCTCATCCTCATCCTCGTCCTCATTCCGCTTACGTGCAAGGGAATTCTGGACTCTTGTATACAGCTCCTGCGCTGCATTGTATCCCATCTTTTTCTGTCTGTGATTGACAGCTGCCGCTTCGCAAATAATTGCCAGGTTTCTGCCGGGACGGATCGGAATGTTGTGGCAGACAACCTTGTTGCCCAGATATTCCGTATATTCCTCTTCCAGTCCGAGACGGTCGTATTCTCTGTCCTTGTCCCACTCTTCCAGACGGATTACGAGGTCGATATTCTGTGTCTCGCGGACACTCGAAGCACCGAACAGCGCCTTGACGTCCACAATACCAATACCGCGCAGCTCGATAAAGTGCTTTGTGATATCCGGTGCAGTTCCGACCAGTGTTTCCTCACTGACCTTGCGGATCTCTACAACATCGTCCGTTACCAGACGGTGTCCTCTCTTAATCAGCTCAAGCGCCGCCTCGGATTTACCGATTCCGCTCTCGCCTGTAATCAGGACGCCTTCGCCATATACGTCAACCAGTACGCCGTGAACAGAAATGCAGGGTGCCAGCTTGACATTCAGCCAACGGATCAGCTCTGCCGTAAACGAACTCGTCGCACGCTTGGTCATCAGAAGCGGAACGCCTTTTTCAATGGCAATTTGCCGAAACAGCTCATCCGGATGCAGTTCACGACAGAAAATAATGCCGGGAATCGGGTAATCCAAAAGCTTCTCCAGCATCTCCTTCTCTTCTTTTTCCGACATTCTCTTAACATAAGAGTATTCTACGAATCCAATCACCTGCAGACGGGTCGCCTCAAAGTGTTCAAAATAGCCCGCCATAGGAAGTGCCGGTCGGTTGATATCCGGCAACGTAACCTTAATCCCCTTCAGGTTGATTTCAGGAGTCAGATTTTCCAGCTTCATTTTTTCTGCAATCTTCATTAAACTGATGCTTGCCATAATCCATCCTCTCTTTTCCAGGACATGCAGACAGTAGTTCCTGACATCAGAAACTCTGTTTTTATGCCATACTTTGTTTTATTTTATCACAGATCATTATTCCCGGCAATCTTCCTCTTGGTGGTTATGAAAAAATTCATAGATTTCTTCCGCCACGGACATTGGCAAATCTGCCTGCATCGCAATCTGCTCTGCCGTCGCGTCCCGGATCTCATAAATCGATGGAAAGCTTTTCATCAGCGCCTTTCTCCGCGCAGGGCCCACGCCCGGGATTTCATCCAGCACGCTCTTGACCTGATCCTTGCTGCGCAGTGACCTGTGGTATTCGATTGCAAACCGGTGCGCCTCGTCCTGCACTCTTGTAATCAGCTTGAAGGCTTCAGAATTGCGGTCGATCGGCAGCTCCACATTGTGAAAATAAAGTCCTCTCGTCCGATGGTTGTCATCCTTTACCATGCCGCAGACCGGAATGTTTAAATGCAGCTCGTCCAGCACCTGCTGCGCGATGTTGACCTGCCCGCGTCCGCCGTCCATCAGCAAAAGGTCCGGAAACCGTGCAAAGCTTCCGAACTCCCCGGACAGATTTTTTTCTTCCAGCTCTTTCGTCTCTTTCAAGCCGTGTTCAAAGCGTCTCGTCAGAACCTCGCGCATGCAGGCATAGTCATCCGGTCCTGCTACCGTTTTGATTTTGAATTTTCGGTAATCGCTGCGCTTGGGCTTTCCCTTTTCATAAACGACCATCGAGCCGACATTTTCAAAGCCGCTGATGTTGGAAATATCGAACGCCTCCATCCGGTCGAGCATCGGTAAATCCAGCAGCTGTGCGATCTGCCGCACCGCACCGACCGTACGCGCCTCGTCGCGCGCAATTCGCTCCCGGTCTTTTTCCAGGACGAGCTTTGCATTTTTTTCCGCAAGCTCCACCAGCTTTTCCTTCTGTCCCTTCCGCGGCACGCGGATATATACCCTCGCGCCCCTGCGTGCAGTCAGCCATTCTTCTAATACCGGTATGTCATCTATTTCTTTCTGTAAAATCAATTCCCGCGGTACGAACGGTGTTCCGGCGTAAAACTGTTTCACAAAATCCAGCAGAATCTGCGCCTTATCCGAATCCTCCACATGCGTCATATAAAAATGCTCGCGCCCGATCAGCTTGCCTCCACGCACAAAAAACACCTGTACCACTGCGTCGCTTCCGTCCTTGTCCAGCGCAATGATGTCCTTGTCCTCCCCGTCGCTGTCCGTGATTTTCTGCTTCTGGGACACCTGCTTTACGCTGTTGAACAGATCGCGGTACCGGGCAGCTTCCTCAAATTCCAGGGCCTCCGCCGCTTCTTCCATTTTTTTCTGCAGATCGTTTAAAATCATATTATAATTGCCGTTTAAAAACTCCAGCGCCTTGTCCACATGTGCCCGGTACTCCTCGCGGCTCACATAATCCTGACACGGAGCCATACACTGCCCGATGTGATAATTTAAGCACGGGCGTTCCAACCCACAGTCCCGCGGCAGTACCCGGTTACAGGTACGCAGTTTGAACAGCTTATTTAACAGCTCGATCGTATCCTTGACCGCCGCCGCAGAGGTAAAGGGTCCGAAATACTTCGATTTGTCCTTTTTCATCAGTCTGGAAAACTGCACGCGCGGATATGCCTCCCCGACTGTGACCTTAATATAGGGATAGGTTTTATCATCCTTGAGCAGTGTGTTATATTTCGGATTGTGTTCCTTGATCAGATTGTTTTCCAGAACCAGGGCTTCCAACTCCGAATCCGTCACAATATATTCAAACCGGGCGATCTGCGTTACCATCTTTTCAATCTGTGGTCCGCGGTTAATTTTCTCACGGAAATACGACTGCACTCTGCTGCGCAGGCGAATCGCCTTGCCGACATAAATGATATTGTCCTGTGCGTCGTGCATCAGATACACACCTGGCTTCTGCGGCAGTTTTTTCAGCTCTTCTTCTATTACAAACATGTCGCGTTCTCCCCTTCTAATACAGCAGGGACTATGTTTCCATAGTCCCTGACAAACTTTCTTTCACTCCGGTTCTGCCGCCATGCATAACACTTCGTGTATCGCATTTACGATAAGCTTTCCTATTTCTTCTCGTCGTCCGGAAGGGCAGCTCCTGAAAAACGTCCTACCGGGCCTTTATTCTCCGGCTTCGGTGTCGGAGGAATCCAGGGCTTATTCTGTTCCTGGCTCTGTTCGGCGTCAGATGGATCCTCCGGCTGCTGTGTATCTCCCGAGAAAAAGCTGTCTTCTCTTTCCTGCTGCTGGCGTGCGAACTCTTCCCATGGCTTCGGTGTGGAAGACTGCGGCTGCGCTTCGGTGTCTGTGCCCGATGCAGGTGCTGTGCCATAGCTGTTTCCTGAATCGGACTGACTCGGGTTCGCCGTGTCTGCAGTCTGTTCTGCCGCCTTCATCTGTGCGCCGTCAGTCTGCTCCGGTTCTTCCTGCGGTAGTCCCTTGGCCTGTCTGTAGATCTGCATGAATTCCTTGCCGGTGATCGTCTCTTTTTCAATCAGATGCGCCGCCAGCTGATCCATCACCTCACGATTTGCGGACAGCAGCTCCAGTGCTTCCTGATAACATTCTTTCAGGATACGCATGACTTCCTGATCGATCTCAGTCGCCGTCGCATCGGAGCAGTTTAAAACCGTCCTGCCGTCCAGATACTGGCTTTCTACGGATTCCAGCCCAATCAAACCGAACTTTTTGCTCATACCGAAACGGGTTACCATAGAGCGTGCCAGACCGGTCGCCTGCTCGATATCGTTCGAAGCGCCTGTCGTTACCGTATCAAATACAATTTCTTCCGCCGCGCGGCCGCCCAGATAGCCGACCAGCATATCATGGATTTCCGCCTCGGTGTTTAAATACTTTTCCTCTTCCGGCACATGCATGACATAGCCAAGAGCCCCCATCGTACGGGGCACGATCGTGATCTTCTGCACGGGCTCGGAATTTTTCTGCAATGCCGCAATCAGCGCATGACCTACTTCATGATAGGATACGATCTTACGCTCCTGCGCGCTCATGATCCGGTCTTTTTTCTCCTTGCCGACCAGTACCTGCTCGACCGCTTCAAACAGATCCTTCTGGCAGACATATTCCCTGCCCTCTTTGACTGCATTGATCGCAGCCTCGTTGATCATATTGGCAAGGTCAGAGCCGACCGCGCCGCTCGTCGCGAGCGCAATTGCATCGAAATCAACCGTTTCGTCCATCTTGACGTCTTTGGCGTGCACCTTGAGGATCTCTACGCGTCCCTTTAAGTCGGGCTTATCTACGATAATCCGGCGGTCAAATCGTCCCGGACGCAGCAGTGCCTTGTCCAGAATCTCCGGACGGTTGGTCGCCCCCAGAACCAGAATTCCCTTCGAAGTATCAAAACCATCCATCTCAGAAAGCAGCTGGTTCAGCGTCTGCTCACGCTCTTCATTTCCGCCGCCGTATTTGGAATCTCTGCTTCTGCCGATTGCATCAATCTCATCAATAAAGATGATACACGGCGCATTTTTCGTCGCTTCTTTAAACAGGTCGCGCACACGCGATGCGCCGACACCGACGTACAGCTCGATAAAATCGGAACCGGTCAGCGAAAAGAACGGGACCTTCGCCTCTCCGGCTACTGCCTTTGCAAGAAGCGTCTTTCCGGTACCGGGAGGGCCGACTAACAGCGCACCCTTGGGCAGCTTTGCGCCGATCTTCACATAGCGCTGCGGATTGTGCAGGAAATCGACAACCTCCTGCAGCGACTCCTTTGCTTCGTCCTCGCCTGCTACATCCTTAAACGTGATTCCGGTTTCTTTCTGTACATAAACCTTTGCGTTGCTCTTGCCGACGCCCATCGGGCCGCCTCCGCCCATCCGCCGAAATAGCAGACTTAAAAGCAGCCACATAACGACAATCGGAAGCACATAGGTCAGGATCATCGTCAAAATCAGTCCGGAGCTGTCCGGAACATCCTTGCCGTAGCTTGCAACCTTATATTCTTTTAAGTACGCCGTCAATGCATCATCCGACTGTGCCTTACCGGTATAATAGGTTACCTCCGGCATCGCAGAAAACAGTGTCTTCTGGTTTGTCTGCTGCAGTTTGAGATAAATCGTATCGTCATCCCAGGTAACCTCTGCCGCCTTGCCGCCTTCTACCAGCTCCTGAAATTTTCCATAGGTGATTTCCTGATTGGTTGCATTATTGATCATCCGCATAAACAGACTCATGGAAATCAACGTCACAATCGCTGCAATCGCCAACAGGATCAGGCTCGTCCGCCTCGGATTGTTCTGTTCCGATCCTCCGGAACCGTTCGGTCCCTGAGATCCGTTGCCGGAACCATTTCCATTTCCGCCGTTAAACGGGTTCATATTATTATCCATTCGATTTAACCTTTCTTTTCGTCCGCTTCATGCATGGAAGCTACGATAGTACCATAATTATAGACATTTCGATAGGATAAATCAATACGCAAAGTCTAAAATAGAATTCTGCTCTACGGCTCAAACGCGCTTTTTACCGATATGGATTTCCGGAACCGCCACATTTTCATAAACGATATCCTGATCCTCTCCGCACACCTCTGCAGGGTCTGCGTCGTCATCTCCTTTTAAGTGAATCTCCGGAACTGCCAAATTTTCATTTTCCACTTTGTATTTTGCCGCTTTTTCTTTTCTTTTTTCCCAAAACATCCTCTCTCCCCCTTGCTTTACAGGAAATTGATAAACAGCGTAATGACAAGGCTGTTGATAAAATCCGCAAACAGGCTGCCCACAATCGGGATCAGCAGATATGCCTTTACAGACGGCACATATTTTTCACACACCGCCTGCATATTTGCCATCGCATTCGGCGTAGCCCCCATACCGAAACCGCAGGTACCGGAACAAATAACCGCCGCATCATAGTCTTTTCCCATGACACGGAATACTACAAAATAAGTGTACAGAAACATCAAAAGTACCTGTCCTGTCAGCAACAGGAGCATCGGCACAGCCAGCTCCGCCAGCTGCCACAGCTTCAGCGTAATCATCGCCAAACCAAGGAACATGGAAAGACTGATACCACCGATGCCATTGATTTCTCCCATATAGATAGGAAATTTCCCAGTGTATTCACTCAGATTCCGCAGCACGGCGGCTACGATCATCGCGCCGATATAAATCGGAAATGTCATTCCTGTCATCGATAAAACCTGAGACAGTACCGTTCCGATTCCCATCGCCAGAACCAGCTGAAAGAATGCAGCCGGATACTGTTTTACATGGCGTTCATGTTTTTTATCTTCTTCCAGCAGAAGGCTGTCATCCTCAGGAATCGCCGTTTTCAAAAGATTACGCTTTTCAACCAGCCGTTCGCCGAGCGGTCCGCCCATCACGCTGCCTGCCACCAGGCCAAACGTCGCTGCCGCCGTACAAACCGTCGTCGCTCCGGAAATTCCGAAGTCCTCCAGCACGGGACCAAACGCACCCGC
>ENA-OPCV01002887-OPCV01002887.1-human-gut-metagenome-genome-assembly--contig:-NODE-2887-length-10229-cov-2.036564_pt1 | contig 10229 bp, 10 predicted proteins | sample MGYA00241257_ERZ501494 | MGnify/ENA primary metagenome ERZ501494 (study PRJEB25962, sample SAMEA2042618) | human gut metagenome | biome: human gut; feature: human-associated habitat; material: faeces...
GTATGAAGATCTGTCAGGATCTGCTCCAGCATCCACTTTGTCCATCCGTATGGATTTGTGCAGGTTCCTTTCGGGCATTTCTCAGTGATCGGAATAAATGCCGGATCACCATATACTGTTGCAGAAGAACTAAAGATAATATTCTTCACTCCATGATTTCTCATCACATCACAAAGAATCAATGTTCCTGTGATATTGTTATGATAATATTCTAATGGTTTCTGTACAGATTCTCCAACTGCTTTTAATCCTGCAAAGTTGATCACAGAATCAATATCTTCTGCATCAAAAATCTTCTCTAATGCTTCACGGTCTAAAACATCTGCCTCATAAAATTTTACTGTTTTCCCTGTGATCTGCTCTACTCTCTTTAAAGCTTCTTCACTAGAATTATATAAATTGTCTACTACGACAACTTCATATCCTGCATTTAAAAGTTCCACACATGTATGGCTGCCGATATATCCAGCACCACCTGCTACTAAAATAGCCATGATCTCTCCTCCATTATTGTATATATTATTTATTTACACTATTTTTTATCATACCACATTTCACGATATCATTAAAGTTTTTCTTGTAAAGCAATTATTGAGCACTCGTCTATCTCTGGATCTTTCGTCCCTCAATATAATAACGTTTCTCACAAGCATGTCCCATGGAAAATGTCTTTCTTGGCAGTGTTCCGTCTGTCATCACACTTGGAAACAGCTGATCTTTCTCCATTGCTGGAAGTTCAATTCCTATCGTCTGCTCTTCTTTTGACAGTTCTTTTAAGACATCTTCTCCGTGAATATAATCAATACATCCTGAATTGTCTTTGAGATATTTATCTAAAAATGTCTGTATTTTATCAACTGCTAATTGATGTTTATGTAAATTCAAATGGAGAACTTCTTCCTTCTTTCCATAATAACAGCGAATTGGTTGTCCTTCTTCGCTGCAACATTCTGTTTTTAATGCATGTATTAATTCTTCTGGATCTGTTCCAGTAATGACTCTGTGAATTGGTTCAAACTGCTGGGAATCATCATGTAAATTCTCGAGTTCTACCAATGCATATCTCGCTGGATGATCTTTGATATGTTCCCATTGATGATTTTTCTTTAACTTCTCGTAACAGGCTTTTGCTGTTGCCAGAGAATGGTTTCCGTCTCCGACAGCATAGACCATTGGATCATCACTTAAATCTTTATATCTTTCTGTCATTTGTTCTTCATATGATCGTAGTTTTTCTAAAAATTGTTCTTTGACCTCTCCGTCTACCAGCCATCCTGCGATATGTCCACCTTCCTGCATCAGATCAAATTCATATAATTTCTCAAGATTTGCCTTCTGCTCTGTTACGATTTCTAATACTTCATTTTTCCAATCATCGCATAGCAAGATCACGTGTGGCAATTCAATCGGTGCCTGATAACGAATCTTCATTCTTGGTGGGATTCGCTCCATAACTGTTTTCTCTGTGGAACGGATCTTTGCTTCGTGTTCTGGCGTATAACTATATTGTTCCAAATCGATCGCACCTACGATCCCTCTTCGAATCTTTCCATTCTGCAAAGTTCTTTCCACATAAACCAAAGAATTTTCATAAGTTTTCAACAGATGATCATCTGCATAATTCTTCATTGTGGATTGAATCTTTCGGATCTTTTCATCTTCTTCCTCACTTCCAAGATATGCTTCTGGAAGCATTAGATGTAACGTTGATGGCGTATTTCCTACATACTCTTTTACTTCATCCCAGTATTCTGACTGGGATGAAAACTGGTCACAAGCGATCACGGCCCATTTCTTCATAGAATCTACCTGTGGCATTAAAATATTTGCTGGTAAAAATGTTTCGCTCATGTTTCTTGTTCCTCTTTTCTTATATTTTTCTGATCATGCAGCGTTTCTTGTAAAATGAGATTCCATAACAATCAATCTCTTCATACTCATCTTCATAATCTTTTGCATACATTTTATCTTGAATCTGTTTTAAAGCTTTGGCACACTGCGATGACATATCATTTAAAGTTTTTGCATATTTGACTTCAAAAACAGCAACTCTTCCCTGTTCCACATCGTGAACCACTACATCACTTCTTCCTTCCCCATGTTCTTTATTCGACTCAACCGAATATCCTGCTCCAGCAAAAATTCCCAGTAAAAATGCATGATAGAAATCTTCTTTGTAATCATGGTAACTGATGGTCTTTCGAAGTAATTTTGTCATCTCAGCTGACAATGATTCTTCATTTCGATCCCATACTGCCTGAAATAATTTCTTTCGTTCCCATCCTTTGACACTGTCATCAAACCATTTTAGGATTGTATTCTGATAAATTTCTTTCACTTCAAGATTCGGAATGATCAAAGCAGTTCTTTCTTTTTCCAAGCTGTTTTGGCTGTCTTCTTGTGCCTTCGTTAAGTATCCAGTTAAGCATAAGATACTCCATAGGTTTTCTTCTGAAGAATGGAGATAATCATATGTTAGATTCTCTTCAATCTTTTGTTCAATAGAATTTCCCGCCAGTAAAGTTTCTAATTTTCTCGTGATATTACTTCCAGCAAGATCAATGAATGACCTTATGATCTCATTTCCGCTCGTATTTTTCCAATAGCTTACTGCTTCTTTTTTCCCTTCCTGACAGTAATTCAATGCATAATTCATCACATCCCATGGACAATATACATCCACCGATCCAAAATGATAACCATCGTACCATTCTTTTACCTCTTGTGCATATGCAGATGCCCCGATATCTTCCAGTATCTGATCCACTTCTCTCTGTGTAAATCCAAAGTATTCATTTAATCTTGTCGATGAGATCGTGTCAGAGACAAAATTATTGGTACCTGTAAATATACTTTCTTTTGCAACTTTCAGACATCCTGTGATCACTGCTATATTAAGGTCTGTATTATCTTTTAATGAACTGCTCATCATCCCTTTTACTATATTAAGCATCTGATCATAGTATCCGTGGTCGCTCGCTTTCGCGATCGGTACGTCATATTCATCTAACAGAAAAATGACTTTTCTTTTGTAATACTTGTGCATCATTCGCATCAATGTGGCAAATGCCAGGGTTGTCTCACTCTGATTCCCATTTCCTGCTTTTAAATGTAAAAATATTTCTTTATCATCTGGATCAATCTCGTTGCTTTCTAGTAAATACGTATGTTCCTTGCATAGATTGGCAATCAACGCCTGCAGTCTTTGATATGCATTTTCAAAATCAAGCCCATCCACATCTTTCATTGAGAAAAAGATCGTTGGACATTGGTTCATCCACTGCTCACATATCTGTTCTTCTTTCTCTATCTTAAGTCCTTTAAAATGTTCTTTACTTTGCTTTCGAATATCCAAAAAATCAGATAACATACTCATTCCCAAAGTTTTTCCAAATCTTCTTGGCCGTGTGATCAATGTTACTTTTGCTGTATTGTTCTGAAGAAGATCACTGATCAAACCTGTTTTGTCTATATAATAACATCCACTATCTCTGATTTCTGCAAAATCTGAAATACCGACTTTGATATTTAATTTTTTCATCAGCAACCTCCTGTCCTTCTTTGTTCTCTTAATACATGATATGCGAATTTTTACAGTTCTTTTTCACACATATCTAACGCAGCTACAATGACCGCATCCATATCATAATATTTGTATTCTCCGAGTCTTCCTCCGAAGATGATATTTTCTTCTTTCTCGGCTAATTTCTTATATTCTTCATATAATTTTCCATTCTTTTCATCATTGACTGGATAATATGGTTCATCTCCTAATTTCCACTCGGAGCTGTATTCACGACTGATGACTGTCTTTGGAAGGTCGTTTCCTTCTTCATCTTTTCCGAATTCAAACCATTTATGTTCAATGATCCTTGTCCATGGTGTCTCGGCATCTGTATAGTTCACAGCTGCATTTCCCTGGAAGTTTGGCTGGTCTAATACTTCTGTCTCAAATCTTACGGAACGATATTCTAATTCTCCTAATTTGTAATCAAAGTATGCGTCGATCGGACCTGTGTAGATTACTTTCTCTGCTAATGCATCCAGTTCTTCTTTGTGTTCAAGATAATCTGTATTTAAGCGGACCTCTACATCACCTAACATATTTGCGATCATCTTTGTATATCCACCCACTGGGATTCCCTGATATAGTGCATTGAAGTAGTTATTATCAAATGTTAATCGTACTGGTAATCTCTTAATGATAAAGGATGGAAGTTCTGTGCATGGTCTTCCCCACTGTTTTTCTGTGTATCCTTTGATCAGTTTCTCGTAAATATCTGTCCCGACCAGGCTGATTGCTTGTTCTTCTAAATTTTTTGGTTCTGTAATCCCGGCTTCTTTCTTCTGCTGTTCAATCTTATCTGCAGCTTCCTGCGGTGTGATCACACCCCACATCTTATTGAATGTGTACATATTAAATGGCAGGGAATATAATTCTCCTTTATAATTTGCAACTGGTGAGTTTGTGAATCGATTAAACTCTGCAAACTTTGTAATATAATTCCATACTTTTTTATTGTTTGTATGGAAGATATGGGCTCCATATTTATGTACATGGATCTTCTCAATATCTTCTGTGTATACATTTCCTGCAATGTTTGGTCGTTTGTCGATAACTAAGACCTTCTTCCCTTTTGCCATTGCCTGCTGTGCAAAGACGGCTCCGTATAAACCGGAACCTACGATTAGGTAATCATATTGTTTCATTTTTGTTGTTTCCTTTCTTGTAAATTTCTTATCCATATTATCAAGGTATCTCCCAATATCCATTTTAAAAATAATATTTCTCTGGATAATTATAATCGTTGTAACGTGTGTTCACAATAATATATGGTACATCAACACCACGAAGCACTTTATTCTGCGATGCAATCCTTTGGTATTCTTCTTGTGTAATATGATTATATATCATTGGATATTGCGTTGCCGTATTCTGGTTCTTCCATGGCATACACTGCATAACTCTTGGAAGATTCTGAAACGTACAATCCTTGATATTAATCTCTGAAACACCTCCTCGCACCAAGATTGCTCTGATCTTACGATCCCTGTTATAGGAAGTATATTTTCCTTTACTGTTTTTTCCAATATTCATAAATCTCGTATTGGTCAAAGACACTCTTTGCCAGTTCATCATCTCAATGCCACCGCTGACACAATTTTTTATCATGCAATCAGAGATTGAGATATCTGTGTGATATTTTTCTACAGAATACTGATGTGTTCCTATTGCTTTTTCGAGATTTGAAAATATACAGTTTGTAATCTGCACATTCTGATTTGGCGTACAATCGTACTGACTCCAGCCATGAGTAAACCCTCTTGTTTTCTTATCTGGAGTATCTAGATTGATTGCCTCGGATGTATGACGTTTACTTGCTTTATATCCTGTAAAGGTACAACGATTGACATTTACATTCTGTGATGCATCCATCTCGATAAAATGTCCATATTTCATATTTTTAAATGTGATTCCCTCAATCGTAACATTTCTGTTATGACACATAACAAGTGCAATACAATTCTGACCAGTTTTTCCCTGATAATCCTGATCGATCACTGCCTTTCCTGTTGAATATATCTTAACATCATGAACCCCATTATATCGTCCATGCACACCCTTTTTCTTCGCTTTCGATGGTTCCAACAATTCAAAAATACCACCACCTAGTTTCATTTTCTTTGCTTTGGTTTTCATGATCTTTTTAATCGTTACACCATCTTTGAGTTCGATCGTAACATTGGATGGAATATATAAAACATTTGGTATCTTATAAGTCCCCTTTTTTATGACTAATTTTCCTCCACCCTTTTTTTCGAGCAGTTCTAAATAAGATCGGATCGCAAAATACTGTTTTGTTGTGGAATTGTAGTATCCTTTTGCTTTTTTGTACTTTCCTTTATATGGTGATAACTTTGGCGTGATCGTGTATGTCTTCTTTGCTGCAGCTTGCGCTTTTGTGTTTGATGTTAACATCATCGCTGAAAATACCGTGATGGCTGTAATTGCAAACACTAATTTTCTTTTTTTCAAATTTATTTTCTCCTTAGTTTATTTATACTCTTTTTCAAATCCGATTTTGCACTATTAATTGATTTCTGTGTTGCCGCATTACTGTATAATATTTTCTTTGACTTCTTTAATTGCTTCTGCATATACCTCCACTTCCTCTTGTTATACTTTTCTGCTTTTAACTTTGATGCCTTATGAATCGTTTTATAAAGATCCTTAGTTTTCAACCCATCACTTTTTACAACCACTCTACTTGACAGCTATGTTTTTTCGTTTTTCTATCATAACTTATACCAATTCCAAGAATTTTTTTCACTGTAACTTTCTTTTCAGCTAATTTCCCTTGAAAACGTAATTTATAATTTTTATTTTTTATCTGTTCTAGAGCTTCTTCTGATGTATGATCTACTTTTAACTCCAAAATCAGCCCTGGATCATATCATCAAATTTATTCATCAGCTCTTTATTCGGAATTCTTACTTCCCCATTCTCGTAACTTAAGAATCCATATACGATCATTGCAGAAAATATCTCATTTTTTGTCGTTAAATTCATCGAAACTGCTGCATATTCCTGAATCTTTGCTGTTACTGCCTCTCCCGATATCATTAATGCGAGATCATTTTGTACATCATCTATGTTTTGTCTGATATAATAAAAAATCTCATCATATGGTCCTGAACTTGTCCAGTAATTTCCAATATTATTATTTGTCAATGCCAAAACTACAGATCTTGGATTATACATTCTCTCTCCTGATTTTGTCGTATAACCATCGTACCATTCTTTCAAATCTTCTCTTGAAATATGAATCTCTCGTGTATTCCTCGTATATTTCTCATACAACTGATCTACTTCTGAATCTGTAAATCCAAAATATTCATTATATTTCGCCTCAGATACCATTGTATATTCCCAAAACATATTTAATTCCGATCCACTGGAATACATAGCAATCGGAAGAATTCCTGTCATATAAGTCAATTGTACATATGAACGATCCTTCAAAAGGTTACTTAAAAATAGCACATACTGCTTTTTATTTTCTTCTGTAACAAAATCCTTATGAAAAATAAAATCCCATTCATCCAGTACAAAAACAAATCTTTGCTGATCACATTCTTCGAATATCGTCTCTAATACATCTGCTGCCGAATCATCTTCATAAATTTCGATCTGTGGATATTCTTTTCTTAAATCTCTGATCAGATTTGTTTCGATCCTGTCTATATAGTCTGTATATGAATCGCAATCTCTTGGCATCTTGCTGAAATCTATTGATATTACATTATATTGATTCCTGTAGTTATTATATAAATCATTCTGTGATATTTTTAATGATTTAAAAATTGAATCTGAATCCTGTTTTTTTCCTAAAAAAGCAGTGATCATATTGGCCATGACTGTCTTTCCAAAACGTCTTGGACGTGTAATGCATATATGGGTATTACCTGCATCTAAAAATGGAAATAATTCTGATAGCATTTGTGATTTATCTACAAAGTATGGCTGTTCTGTTTGTCCTTTGTATAAGACATATGAAGTTGAACTGTTTAGATATCTACCCATGATTTCACCTCCATTTATGAAAATTTATGTCATTTTAAACCTTTGTAGTTTATTATATATTTATCTCATATTATTTTACACATTTTGTAACTATAGTTTCATATCTATGATTCTTGATTATTTTATCACATTACCAATATTACGACAATCAAAAAGCCATTGCCGATTAGAGACTATTTTAATAAAAATGCTAAATGGCAATGACTTTTTTATATAGGTTTGTAAATTAAATGTGTATTTTGTTCGAAATTTTTTGAATAATTTAGTCTTAATGTTGCAGTTTATTTTATATGCTGATTTATTAATATCTAAGAGCACTTAAGTATTCCTCGTCAACTTCGATTCTTTCCTTAACAATTGGCTGATCTTGACATTTTTTCTCTCATATCATGGATATATTGATCAATTCCTTCTGCATTTTTTAAATTATATTTCTTATTTATTTTTTCAAAATAATCATCTATAAGATTATCATCTATAGGATTATTACTTGCTGCTTCTTCATCAATTCCATTTCTTGCACTCAACCATGGCTCTTCCATATGTGTTAAATCCTTTAAAAACCATATGTTATATATTCCAAATGTATTAAGGACAAAATCTGTAACCTGTTTTTCTTCTTTAGTAAGTAAATTTTTTGCATAATCAACAGGTAAATCAAGAATAATTTCTTGTTTTCCAAAATTCTTATATTTTTCATATATATTTGGAAATACTGGTCCAAATCTCCATGCTTCACATTCATCTGTTATAATTGGATATTCAACAAGTAATTTGCCAATTGCTTTTATATAATATAAAATTTTTTGTAAAAATAAATTGGTTATCCCTCTATTTGAATCAATTATATAAAGTGCTATTTTTTCAGCTATCGTTTCACATTTCTTTTCTTCTTCGCACTTTTTTATCGCATCATTTACTTTATATATTGTTTTATTTGAAACAATAGTATGATTTTTTTTAACAATACTTTTCATTTTTTGCTCATCATTTAAAATTTCATATAGATAGTCAGAATATTTTTTTGATGGTAACTGACCATCCATATATCTAGTAATTGTTAATTCTCCCATTCCCAATAATTTTGATAATGGACGTTTTTCAATATTGTATTTATTTAAAATTTTTTTAATTTCTGAAATTGTAATTAAATTCTTTCTTTTTCTATATAATTCTTCTATTCTTTCCTCATTTTGATCAGTAACTCCTGGAACAAATAACTCAGATTTACAATTATCACAAATTCCATAGTATTCTTCGTATTCAAGTTCCATATCTTTAATCTTTACTTTAACTGGGCGTTTGAAAATCTTATATGAAACTCTTTTACGACACTTACTGCATAAAAGTTCATTTTTTCTTCCCATAATCATTTTATTCTCCTTTATTATCATCATTATTTTATCATCTTTATTTATCATCATATTAGTATTGAAATTGTTTAATTACAATTTCAATACTAATATGTAACTTTCTTGAATTATCATATATTTTATTGTTTATCTTATATTTAAAATTATCATCATTTCTATATTTCTTCATCTTCATGAAATGATATAATGAACATCGGCTCTTTTCCTTCTGGCCATGTAACCTTTATATAAATGCACACTAATCTATAATCTGCTAATTCATCATATCTTGGCATCAACTTTTCATTGATTTTGAAAATATGCACTGTGTCATTTATATGTTCTTTATTCATACTTTCTTCACTTTTTACATAATGTTCTCTTTCAAGTTTTAAAAGAATTTCTTCTTTTTTGGAAATACTTAAATTATACTCTCTATCAAAACTTTTATTTTTTTCACGATTACAATCAAAAGTATAATCCAATCCAATTTCACCAAGTGCTACGACCTTTGGTTCGTTTAAGTACTCATCGATGATTTGTAAATCTTGAGTAGTTGTGTTTAAACAGTCATTTGGTCCAATACCTACAGCAGCATAGATAAAGTCATATTCTTTCGCAATTTCGACTGCCTTTTTGGAAGACTCAAGATCATACCCTACAACAACCATCATTTCTACTTGATTGTCTAAAGCATGTTTTATAAATTCATCTCTGTTTTCATATAATTGTTCACTGTTTAAATGACAATGTGTATCAAAGTACATAAATCTCACCCCGGTGAATACTAACAAAATATCATAACTTTGTCAAATTTCTAAAAGATTTCATTCGTTTAAAAAATATTTTAGTCCATTTTATCGGTGTTTTTTTGAATGAACAAAAATATATTTTGTCATATTTTAGGATTTAAACAAATATATGCTTATAAATATGGTATTTTATAAAGGGCTCATTATACTATATGCTTCTTTTTATTATTTATGACATAAAAAAAGAAATCCTTGCGGATTTCTCATATTTTATTATTCAATACTTATTGTAGAAGTATTTTCAATTTGTTTCATATCAGATTTAGGAACTGATAAACGAAGTACTCCACCTTCATATTTAGCTTTGATATCTTCTTTTGGAATATCTCCTAAATAGAAACTTCGTGTCATATTTCCAACATATCTTTCTTGACGGATATAACGTCCATCTTTGTCTTTTTCATCTTTATCCAAGCCTTTACTTGTTGATATTGTCAAATATCCATTTTCATAGTTGACATTGATATCTTCTTTCTTGAA
>ENA-OPCV01002894-OPCV01002894.1-human-gut-metagenome-genome-assembly--contig:-NODE-2894-length-10217-cov-1.680378_pt1 | contig 10217 bp, 13 predicted proteins | sample MGYA00241257_ERZ501494 | MGnify/ENA primary metagenome ERZ501494 (study PRJEB25962, sample SAMEA2042618) | human gut metagenome | biome: human gut; feature: human-associated habitat; material: faeces...
AAACCGGAGGATATGGTGATCACTTCCCACATCTGCAGAGGAAATTATCACTCTACATTCTTTACAAGTGGACCGTATGATTCCGTAGCAGATTATGTTTTTGCAAAAGAGAATGTGGATGCATTATTCCTTGAATATGATGATGCAAGATCAGGTGGATTTGCTCCGCTTGCAAAGGTGTCTCCGGATAAAAAAGTGGTATTAGGGTTAATTACAACGAAGACACCTCAGCTCGAGGAGAAAGAAGTTGTGATCAGGAGAATTCATGAAGCTGCAAAATATATCCCATTAGACAGGCTTTATCTCAGTCCACAGTGTGGGTTCGCTTCCTGTGAAATCGGAAACAAACTGACAGAAGAGGAACAATGGGCAAAGTTAAAGCTTGTGAAAGAAATTGCAGAAGAAGTCTGGGGAGAGTAATAAGAGTTGAGTTGCTGCTTATACAGAGTGTAAACGGCAACTCAATTTTTATGCACAATACTTCTTCAACATTCTTCTGGCTATTTTTTCATCTTCTCCATGAATAACGAGGAGAAACGGAAGACCAAGCTGGATCGTGGCAAGCTCAGAAAGATCTTTTCCGTTGATATCTACGCGATTGTGGTTCTCAAGATCCTGGATGCGCACATCCGAAGAAAGATTTTTACAAGTGTGTGAAAAAGTGAGAAATTGTCCGGTTGTGAGAAATTTAATGTTTTGCTTGATCATGATATCGCCCCTCGTAAATGAATGTGTTTGATTTTTTCGTCATTCAGTATATAATAAATAACAAAGAAATAAAAATACATATTTGTTATGACAGATATACATTTCTTATATGATTTATCAGATGTGGTTTGACTCCCACCTCTGCAGGTGGAGAGTAACAGATTAGTGTCAGTTCAGGGGGGACTTATGGAAATTACTTACGATTATTACCGGATTTTTTATTATGTAGCAATGTATAAGAGCTTTTCTAAAGCGGCGAAAGTATTGATGAGCAACCAGCCGAATATTACTCATTTTATGAATAATCTGGAGAATCAGCTTGGGTGTAAATTGTTTGTCAGATCTAATCGAGGAGTTACGCTTACAGCGGAAGGAGAGAAGCTGTATCAGCATGTTTCTGTTGCATATCAGCATCTTCATGCGGCTGAAGCGGAGCTTGCAATGGAGCGAAGCATGGAGAGCGGAAGTATCACGATCAGTGCGAGTGAGATTGCACTTCATCTTTTACTTCTTCCTATACTGGGGCGCTTTCATAAGCAATATCCGGGTGTTCGGCTGAGACTTCTGAATCATTCCACGCCGGAGGCAGTTGAGTCCGTCAAGAACGGACTGGCGGACTTTGCAGTTGTGACTACGCCGCTTCAGGCAAAGAAGCCGTTGAAAAGTACTTCTTTAATGTCTTTTAAGGAAATTGCAGTGGGAGATCATTCTTTTCAGGGGAAAGAAAAACCAATGAGGCTGAAAGACTTAATTGAGAATCCGTTGATTTCTCTTGGGCAGGGAAGCACAACCTATGAGTTCTATTCCAAATTTTTCCTGGAGAATGATCTGGTTCTATCTCCGGATACGGAAGTTGAGACGATCGATCAGGTGTTGCCGCTTATTATGAATGGACTGGGCATTGGATTCCTTCCGGAGCTGTTCGTAAGACCAGTGATCGAGGAAGGAAAGGTCTGTCAGATTCCACTAAAGGAGAATATTCCGGAGAGAGAAATCTGTCTGGTTGAGAATCATACATTTCCACCAAGCATTACGGCGGAGATGTTCAAAAAAATGTTAGTTCTGAAATAAGGCATTTTTTTAAGAAGATATCATGGATTCAATCTATTCCTATGTAGAAAATATATATCAGATATGTGAATAAAACAGTATGCGCCGGTTTGACTTTGAAACCGGCGCTTTCTATATTAATAAGTAGGATTTTGTTCTGTTTTAACAGGCGAAAAACAAGAAATAACAAAGGAAGTGTGAGTATGCAGACAGTATTGCCACGTGAGGAAGCTGTAGAAGGAGTTATATCTAAGGTTCTTGAGTCTCAAGAGGCCTGTGATCGGTTAAATGAAGTATTTTATGAGCATTTGGAGAATTATCAGGAAATAAATGACGATGGCGACAGACATTTTGCAGAGGTCTTGCTCCAGGCGTATAAAAATGGAGATGTCAGCGCGTTGCTACTTGAATTGTGCGGAGGAAGTATGTTTGATCTGCTTCGGGACGCATATCTGATTCCAAAGAAATTTCATGGAAAATCAGGAGAGAATCCGGTTCTCCTGACTGATGTAGAGGGAAAACTTCTGGAGAGTAAGAAAAGGGAAGTAACAGCTCGTGAATATGAAAAGTTCCATGAGACATACAGGCAGCATCAGTGTGCACCGAGATCAAAACTGTATCTTGCTGACGGATATGACATAGTTCGTTCCTATACAGAGGGCATGCAGATTCAGGAGAAAAAAGAGAACAAGAAGCGTGGAGTGATGGCGTTATATGCATTACCGGATACCAGAAAGCTTGGACTGACAGAAGCACAGGCCTATGCGGTTGTATGGGACACTTTCCAGAAGATTCAGAGACAGGCTCCGAGAGTGGAAGTTTATTATGGGCAGGATACCGGTGAGAAGCGTCAGAAAGGATTTGACGAGATAGGAGTTTTACTTCCAATTCATGGATTTGAGAAACGAATGCTTCATCATCTGGATGAAATTGACGGGATTGTGCTTTCGTGCAGAGAGAAGATGATGGAAAAGGCCGGAGTGGAAAGCCTTGATCTGGAATAAAGAGGAAGTGAATGAGATGCAGACTCAGAAAATAAGAAAAAATCATATGGATATTCTCTGGCATGAATACACAGATAAAGGTGGAGAAGAAATACCGGTAACACAGGCAAGTCTGACGGAGAAAGCTTCGATTGTCGGAAGAGTTGGGATTATGCTTCTCTCCTGTGGAACCGGAGCTTGGAGAGTGAGAAGTTCTATGAACGCACTAGCAGAAGAGATGGGGATAACGTGTACAGCGGATATTGGTCTGATGTCGATTGAGTATACCTGTTTTGACGGTGACGATGGATTCACGCAGTCCTTGTGTCTGACGAATACGGGCGTGAATACATCTAAGTTAAACAGACTGGAATACTTTATCCGTGAGTTCGAGCAGGGCGGACAGGATATGTCTGGTGAACAACTGCATAAGCTGCTGGATCAGATTGAAGAGATTCACGGACTATATTCTCCAATTGCATTGGGAATGGCAGCAGCATTGGCATGCGGTGGATTTACATTTCTGCTTGGCGGTGGATTGATTGAAATGTTCTGTGCATTTGTCGGTGCAGGGATTGGAAATTTTATCAGGTGCAAATTGAGTAAACATCATTTCACATTATTTTTGTGTATAGCCTCATCTGTTTCGGCAGCCTGTCTGGTTTATGCGGGACTCTTGAAAGCAGCTGAGATTTTATGGGAAATTCCAATCCAGCATGAGGCGGGATATATTTGTGCAATGCTATTTATTATTCCAGGTTTCCCTTTTATCACAAGTGGAATTGACCTTGCAAAATTGGACATGCGTTCTGGCATGGAACGACTCATGTATGCACTGATTATTGTTTTGGTAGCTACAATGTCCGCGTGGATCATGGCGTTGATCTTAGGATTACAGCCGGTGGATTTTCTGAAGCTTGACCTGACGCAGGCAGAATGGATTGTTTTCCGTCTGCTTGCAAGCTTTTGTGGTGTGTTTGGATTCTCGATTATGTTCAACAGTCCGGTTCAGCTTGCAGCACTGGCAGGACTTATCGGTGCCGTGGCAAATACACTGCGTCTGGAACTGATTGACCTGGTTTCCATGCCTCCGGCTGCTGCAGCCTTCTGTGGTGCGTTTCTTGCCGGAGTACTTGCCTGCACATTAAAAGATATCACAGAATATCCGAGAATCTCGATTACCGTTCCATCCATTGTAATCATGGTTCCTGGACTATATTTATACAAGGGATTCTATAATCTCGGAATTATGGAACTGTCCTCTGCGGCCTCTTGGCTGACCTCCGCAATGCTGATTACACTGGCATTGCCACTTGGTCTGATACTGGCACGAATCATAACCGATAAAACATTCCGGTATTGTACATAAAAAACCAAAAAATCAGATTGTATATTATATTCAAAATATACAATCTGATTTTTTTAAATTAATTCTGATAATGCTTCAAATACACGGTCCGCATACATCTGCTTGATTTCGTGCCGTGTCATTTTTGCAACATTTTCTTCTAATTTATAATCATAAATTTTATCATCTATCAGTATGCAGAAATATACTTCTCCCTGCACACTGTCCGCATTGTTTGGATCGATATTGCCGGTCGTTCCCGTGATTCCGATCGCGATGTCCGTGCCAAGCTTTTCCTGCACCGTCTTTGCCATTGCTCTTGCACACTCTTTAGAATAAACACCATACTGCCGGATAACAGCTTCCTCTACCCCGATAAAAACCTTTGTTTCATTCAGATAAGTAACATATCCTCCCGGAAAGATGGCGGATGCACCTTCCGTATCGGTAATCATGGAAGCTATAAGTCCGGAAGTACAGCTTTCCATCGTGGATATTGTCTTACGACCTGCTATTAATTTTTTTATAACTGCATCCCTGTTCATCTGCATTTCCTCATTTCTTCCAGTTGTAGAATATCATCCTTTGTCAGTTTTACATCCAAAGGACTGTACACTTCTCCTGTACTATACCACACCCCGGAAATCTCTGCAAGTTTTATCATTTTTCTTCTAACCCCCATATCTGCTTCTTCATGAGGCGGAACACTTTCTGATGATAGATGTTATTTTCTATTTATTCCACAAAAATCCACTCTTGACATACATTTTATTCTATGCTACTATTACCACGTCAGTCGTAGTACGATAGTCGTAGTATTTATATACTGATATTTTTCAAGGAGGTTATTATGCTAAATATCAGCAGTGATGTCATCCGCGGATATAATGACACTATGATTTTGTATCTGCTTTGGGAGAAACCTTCCTATGGCTATGAAATTTCCAAACAGATTAAACAGATATCCGGGGAGAAATATGTGATTAAAGAAACAACTCTCTACTCTGCGTTCACGCGTCTTGAGAAAAATGGTTACATTGCTTCGTTTGCAGACAGTGACACTGCAAGTGGAAAACGCCGGACGTATTACCGGATTACAGATGCAGGGCGGGACTATTACCGGATGAAATGCGAGGAGTGGAATCTGACACTTGAAGTTGTCAGCAAATTTATCAGAAAGGAATAATTATTATGGAAACAATCAAAACTTATCTTGAAAATATGTTTTCCGGGCTTCCTGATACACCGGAAGTCCGAAAGGCACGATATGAACTGGAACAAATGATGGAGGACAAATACAGTGAATTAAAATCTTCCGGAAAATCAGAAAATGAAGCAATCGGAATTGTAATTTCTGAATTCGGAAATCTTGATGAATTAGCAGAAAGTCTGGGACTCCAGTTTTATATTAATCGAAAAAATGAATCTAATACTATTCAGACAGATGCAAAAATACTCTCCATGGAAGATGCATTTGCTTACTTAAAAACAAATACCAGACATGCCTGCCTGATGGCACTTGGAGTTTTGTTCTGCATTATTTCACCAGTAGGTGCTGTCTTAACCTCTGATATTACATTTGGCAATATTCCCACAGCTCTTTTCGAGACTTCCGGTGTTTGCTTTCTTTTTGTTGCCATTGCGATTGCCGTCGGTCTCTTTGTATACTCCAGTATGTCCATGAGCAAATGGGACTGGCTGAAAAAAGAATCCTGTATGCTTGATACCAATGCTGCTTCAGAAATTAACCGTCTTCAGGAAAATAGCCGAAAAAAAATCACTCTTTCCCTGGTTCTTGGGATTGGATTTTGTATTTTGTGTGTGCTTCCTCCAATCATTATTGATTCACTGGACACCACCTCTCATTTATCCGAGAATCTCGGTGCTGCACTCCTGCTTATCTTTGTTGCAATCGGTGTCTTTCTGATTGTGCAGTCAAGCATTGCCCAGGAAGGCTTCCGCACCCTTTTAAAGTTACCTGTCTGTGATGCAGGTGAAATTTTCAAAATTGAGCCAAAAGAGCCTCAATACAAAAATCCAACCGTTGCTTCGATTATGTCCGTATACTGGCCTACCATTACCTGTCTGTACTTCTGCTGGAGTTTCCTGACTTTTCAATGGAATATCAGTTGGATTATCTGGCCAGTTGCGTCAATTATTGAAAAAATAATTAACAATCTTTTCAAAGAATAAAGGAGACCTACCATGACAAAAAATATTTATCTGACGATACTTACCCTCATCACTTGCCTGTGCATTGTCATAGGCTGCTGGCGTTATATCTTTTCAGCGGATAAAAACAATGATTCCATCACTGATACCCAATCCGTAGATGCATTCCATACGCTGATGGCTGACACAAATGTAATGGATGTAATCGTTACCACTGGTGATACATACAGTGTAAGCTACACCTGCAAATCTAATTTAACACCGGAAATTATTCAGAAAAATGATAAATTAACCATAAAGCAGACAAAGAAAAGTGGTTTTAACTGGTTCTTTGGCGGACTTTCAAGCAGTCATAACTGCGAGGTTACGATTACTGTCCCTGCTGGCGAAATACTGGATTTACTTACGATAGATTCCAGTGTCGGAGATGTACAGATAGCTGATATCACTGCAAAAAATGCTGAATTTGATTTATCCGTCGGTGATATAAAAATTGTCCGCAGTAATATCGATGACTGTAAGTTTGACTGCTCCACAGGAGACGTAGAATTGACCAGTACTACATTTGCCAGTCTGGACGCGGATATCAGTGTTGGTGATGTAAAAATTAGTTCTGACATTGATTTAGACGACTATGCCTTTGATATCCATACCAGTGTCGGAGATGTAAAAATCAATGGAAAAAATGAAGGTTCTTCCTATTCCTCCAAAGGGGACAGCAACAAGAAAATAAAAATTGACGGAAGCACCGGCGATGTGAAGATTGATTATTAAATTCTTTCTTCATCCGGATAGGGATAAAATCCTGCGGAATACTTTTCTCCGGAAGGTATGCCGCAGAAAAATGTTTCAATTAATCCTCTACACTAATCTGACATGCCTTCATTGCATTCAAAGCCGTCCTGTGTGACTCTGGTGTTACTCCTGCACAGCATTTTGCATCTACCGAAATCTCAACTTCCGGATTTACAGCTTTGATAGTCATTGCATTACTGATAACGCAGATATCCGTACATACACCTGTCAGTTCAACTTCTGTATAACCTTTTTCCTTAATCCATTCCGCCAGCTCAACAGAACCAAAAGTATTCTTTTCAAACCCTTTCAATGCCGGAATATCTTTCAGCTCAGGAATTAATTCCCATCCTTCTGTATTCTTAATACAGTGCTTAACAGGCAGTTTCTTTCCCTCCTGCGTATCGGCATAGTTATCATAATGCGTATCCAGTGTATACACAATATCCGCATCCGTGTTTCTTACCTTCTCCACCACATTTGGCACAACCGCCCTGCATTCCTCATTTCCCAAAACTCCCGTAATAAAATCATTCTGCATATCGATGATTACCAATAACTTTCTGCTCATAAAAATCCTCCATCATTTTTTTCTTCCATTGCCTTAATCATATGATAGGTATACTCATTTCAGTATTTCTATCATTTCTGCTTTATCTGCTATCTCTCTGTCTTTTCTTCGCCTCTGTCTGTTTGAATCCTCGCTTTCTTTCCCGAAAATGCAATCCCTAATTTCATAATATTGTCAATTCCCAGCTCCCTCATCTCTGTATCATAGCTCTTATCATTTATCTGGCTAAGTGCTTCTACTGATAATTTATTAAGCATATTCTCATCCAACCCATTTTTCCACTTGAGTTCCATAATAATTCCAGGATGCCGTTTTTCTTTCGGAAACAGACAGATATCATATCTCCCGTTTCCCGATTCTCTATTTGACTTTATGGTATATTGATTATCCATTAATGCAATCAGTCCAAGTACTAAGCCATGGTAAAATCCCTCCGCACCTGCATCATAAAAGCTAATGGTTTTCTCCATATATTCCGTAATTGCCTTTTGTAATTGTCCAAAATCATTTGTGTAAAGACTCTCCGCTATCTTATTTGCCGTTGTTCTCGTAATTGCTCCAATCTGCAGCAAATGAAATAATACTTCACTTCTATAAACAGCTGCAATTTCTTTATTTGGAATAGACACTTCACACAGATAAGTACCATCATCCAGCAATTCTTTCTTTCCTGTTTTTAAATATCCTGCTACTAATAACAAACTGTAAATATTTGCCGGGTCTTCTGAAAGAGCTTTGTATACAACATTCTGGTCAATTCTTGCAATCACACTCTCTCCCTGCAAAAGTGCATACAACCTTTCAATAATATCGTTATCTGCCACAGTTAAAACGCCCTCAAGGATTTCATTTTTCCCCGTATTTACCCAATATGCCTGTGGAACACACCCTTTTGAAACATAATTAATAACTGACCATGGATTATAGATTTCCTTATTTCCAAAACAATATCCATCATACCAGTTTTTAAGTTCTCCATATTTTTCTGAAACGCCATAGTACCCCAGCATTTCCCTTACTTCTGCATTTGTGAATCCAAAATATTTATCATATTCTTCATCCATTACAGTGTTTACACTCAGATTATTTAACCCGCTGAAAATACTTTCCTGTGCAATGCGAAGAATCCCTGTCAGAAATCCGTAAGAAAGATTTTTGTTATCTTTAAATGCCCCGGAAAAGAAGTTTCTCATAAAACCAATAATTTCATCATAAAAATCCTTTGAATAACCCTCCTGAATCGGAGTATCATATTCATCGATAATAATAACCGGAGCCTTGCCATAATGTCTGGCAAGCATTGCGGATAATTTTTCCAATGCAGAAGTCATATCAACTTCTGTTGCTGTTCCTTCGAGAATTTTTGTAAAATAATCCTTCTCATATTTTGCAATACATTCACTATAAAGAATTTCCTGATGCCTGCCATATTCTTCCTGCAAAAGAGCGCGGATTTTGTCTATTGTTGCACTCCATGTATCAAATTTAACATCTTTAAAGGTAAGAAATATAACCGGATATTGCCCCTGATAAGAGCGGTATTCTTCGCCACACTTCCAAATATCCTTATCAGTGAAAAATTTACTGGTGTCCTCCGCCTTTTTTTCAAAAAACACCCTGAGCATATCCATATTTAAGGTTTTTCCAAAACGCCGCGGTCTGGTAAACAGCGATACCAGTGGTTTTTTATCTAAAAATTCCTTAATCAGCATTGTCTTATCAACATAATAATATTCGGACTGTGCACGCACATAATCTGAAATTCCTATTGGAAGTGACTTCAAAGTTCTCATCGGCATTTACCTCCCACCATTAATTTCTTTCCGCCAATTATAACTGATATCCCGGAAAACATCAATTTATTTTCATACGTTTCTCAGGAAGCATTTCCATCAATAATGGAAATGCTTCAATAATTCCCAGTGTATCATCACTGGAAGATTTGATATTTTCCTTTCTGTCACACGCCGGAAGCAAAAGCATCATGCTCCCTGCAATCAGCAAACTCGAAATATTTTCTACCTTTTTCCTGCACCGCACCCAGTTTCTCATAGAAGGCCACTGCCGGTTCATTCCAGTCAAGGCAGCTCCATTCCATCGCGGAATAACCCTCTTCCCGCACAATCCCGGCTATTCTGTCAAAAAAATATTTTCCAATCCCCTGATTACGGTATTCCTCTTTGATAAACAAATCCTCCAGATGAACCCTGCCTTCTGCCGCAAATGAACCAAATATCGGATAATACAGTGCATATCCGACTGCTTCCCCATCATATTCGGCGATCAAAACTGTAGCAATCTTTCTCTCAAAAATCCAGTATTTCAATTTTTCCTGTGTTCCCGTCATATCCTGCGGTCTTTTTTCATATGCTGCCAGTCCTTTTATCATACATTGTATCAGGGAAATGTCTTTCTCATCTGCCCTGCGTATAGTTAATCTCTCCGTATTCATATTTCATTCCTTTCCGTCAGTTTCCCCTCACTGCAATTCGTAAATCCTTACCTGTCATTCTCATCTTCCTTATATTTTATCCTGAAATAATCCAGATAAGCTTTATATTTATCCTGTGCTGTCAAACAGGTATCCCTC
>ENA-OPCV01002896-OPCV01002896.1-human-gut-metagenome-genome-assembly--contig:-NODE-2896-length-10213-cov-3.217070_pt1 | contig 10213 bp, 8 predicted proteins | sample MGYA00241257_ERZ501494 | MGnify/ENA primary metagenome ERZ501494 (study PRJEB25962, sample SAMEA2042618) | human gut metagenome | biome: human gut; feature: human-associated habitat; material: faeces...
TGCAGCTGCACAGTCGCCTTCCTTTTTATATACGGTAAATCTTTTTTAGAGGCTGTTGATGATGTCGATATAGGTCTGTTTTGGCTGTACGCCGACCAGTCTTTCCTTTTCTACGCCATCCACAAAGAAAACAACGGTTGGAATACTCATCACACCGTATTCTCTTGCAATCGGTTTATTTTCATCCACATTGACCTTGGCTACCACTGCTTTTCCTTCCAACTCGCCGCTCAGCTCATCAATAACCGGCAGCAGCGACTGACAAGGCATACACCATGGTGCCCAAAAATCGACCATGACTTTTCCTTTGGAGATGACCTGGTTAAAATTATCAGAATTTAAATGCATTGCCATAAATAAATCCTCCTTAAGAGTGGTAAATGTAAGGTTTTTCCTTGATTTAATCATACACTATTTTAGTATTATTGCAAGCCTTCTCCCTTTATTTTTACAAATTCTTCACGAAATATTCTGTCAAAAGAATCCCCTTCGATATTTTTTAAAAAACCTTACAAAAAGCTATTGACAAATCCCGAAAACCGAGTATAATAATATACGTTGTCAGCAAGACATCACGACATTGCCCGATTGTGTAAGGGTAGCACGACAGACTCTGACTCTGTTTGTCTGGGTTCAAATCCTAGTCGGGCAGCCAAACAAATCCCAATCTTTAGAGATTGGGATTTGTACTATCCCGGGGTATAGCGCAGTTTGGTAGCGTGCTTGGTTCGGGACCAAGAGGCCGTGGGTTCAAGTCCCGCTACTCCGACCAGTGGCAGAAAGCCACAGCAAAAAACGCACTCACTTTGGTGGGTGCGTTTTTTTTGTTTTTCTTTCATTTGTTTACAAAGCAGGCATGGATTTTCCTCATCTATCCTCCTATAATGAATGGGTATCTGCCCGTATCTGCTCTTGCCGACGGACAAAACCTAACCGTTCAGGAGGAATGATGCCATGCCAACCCGCATTTGTCGCTGGGTAACCGACCATCCGATTGCGTTTGCCCTCATCTTTTTCGTCTTTTACCTTATCGGTTTCTTCACACTTGAACAGCTGATTACCGAACCGGTCTATCTGATTCACTGTACACTGGATGACTGGATTCCCTTCAACGAATGGTTCATCTTTGCTTACGGCTCCTGGTTTTTCCTGATTCCCTGGGCACTGATCACCCTGCTGCGGCGTGACCGCTCCAATTACTTTTATCTGTGTGCGGTGATGTTTTCCGGCATGGCAATCTGCCTGCTGCTGTATCTGCTGTTCCCAAATGGGCTGAACCTGCGTCCGCAAACCATCCCCATCAACAATCCGGCGGCGTGGCTGGTGCAAGCCGCCTGGTCGATGGATACCTCGACCAACGTCTGTCCCTCCATCCATGTTGCCAGCACCCTTGCCATTCTGTTTGCTGTGTGGCGCAGCCACATCTGGCATCACCGCAAACTGGTAGTCGGCGGATGTACCCTTCTCACTGTGCTCATCTGCCTTTCCACCCTGTTTTTAAAGCAACACTCGGTCGTCGACGTCCTCTGTGGTATTGCGCTGACTGTGCTGCTGCATCTGGCTGTCACGCAGCTTTACAGAAAGTTTTCCCGCTCTTCGTCAACCACCTGTTCCCCAACATGCCCATAACAAAAAAGGACGATGCGTTTTGCATCGTCCTTTTTTTCTGTCTTTCTATTGGTTTATGCTCCGGCTCTTACGCCCAGACGGTCATATACCGACGAAATCGGTTTATACAGCCAGATGGAAATGCACATATCCACCATGCTGTGGATGACCGAGCCTACCCCTACCAGAAGGAAGATAGAAACAAAGAAACCTTTTTCGTAGTTTGCCTGCGGCATCGAGCCGTTGAGGTAGAATGGCAGTACCACCAGCACCTCACAGAAGGCGTGCAGCACACCAATCACAAAGGAGAAGCCCAGCGAGCTGCGCACCGACTGAATGGGTGCATTGTCGTGCTTCTTTAAATAAATGGCTCCTGCCAGCGCAAAGATGACATGGGTCAGCGCGCGCAGCACCACCGTCAGCGGGAAGCCTGCCAGGAAAAATCCAAGGGTGGTTCCCAAAGAAACGGCAACCGCCATTGCAGGCGAAATAAACATCGCAATAAAGATGGCAACGTGGCTTGCCAGGGTAAAGGAAGCCGGTTCCAGAATGATTTTGACCGGAGAGAACAGCGGGATGACAATTCCGACTGCAATCAACATTCCGGTCAGCGCAAGATTAAAGGTATTGGTTTTGCTCTGCATGAGTAATACTCCTCCATCCATTTACAGTGTCACACAATCTGTTGTCAGGTGTCTTGACATATATCCTCACCTATTATAGCATCGCTTTTGTATCTGTCAAGATTGAATCGAAGAATTTGTTCAAATCAACAAAATTTCTTTTTTCTTCCACACTACCCCAGTCGTGTATTGACATTTTCAAACGACTATGGTAGTGTGTAGATAGAAACTACTCCAGTCTTGTGAAAGGAGGCTGCTCTATGCAATCCAAACTATTCGATTCCGAACTCAAGGTGATGGGTGTCCTCTGGCGGGAGGGCGACTGCACCGCCAAACACATCTCCGATGTCCTCAAACAGGAGGTCGGCTGGAACATGAACACCACCTACACCCTCATCAAACGCTGCATCGGCAAGGGCGCCATCCAGCGCAGCGAGCCGAACTTTCTCTGCCACGCGCTGATTCAAAAGGAAGAGGTGCAGCAGCTTCAGACCGATGAACTGATCGACCGCATCTATGACGGCTCGACCGACAAGCTGTTCGCCGCCCTGCTGGGACGCAAAAAGCTCAGCGCACAGCAGATCGAGCAGCTGCGCAACATCGTCGGCAGCTTTGAGGAATAACCCCTTTCCATCCTTTACCCGAACGAGGTGATCCTGATGAGTTTTCTGCAAATGTCCCTGGCAGCATCGGTGATGATTCTGGTCATCCTGCTCATCCGCACGCTGGCAATCCACCGGCTTCCTAAACGGTTTTTCCTGCTGCTTTGGGTTGTCGTCCTGCTGCGGCTGCTGGTGCCGTTTTCTCTTCCCTCTCCCACCAGCATCTACTCGCTGCTGCCGACCGAACCGCTCCCGGCTCCCGACATCGAACAGGAGCTTTCTGTCCCGTCCGCTCCTCCTGCTGCCTCCCCATGGGAAGCGTTTGAGCTAAATCTGCCGTCCGACCCACCTGCGCAAACGGTGTACACCACGCAAACGGCAGAGCCAACACGCAAGCCAGCCGAGGAAGAGAAAACGGACCCGATGCCTGCCTTTTCTCTTCCGAGCAAAAAGCAGCTGTTGACCGCAGGCTGGGCAGCTGGCGCTGTGCTGCTGGCTCTCTACTTTTCCATCAGTTACCTGCGGGCGCAGACCGAGTTTCGGATGTCGCTGCCGGTGACCCACCCCTTTTTAGAACATTGGCTTGCCTGCCACCCGCTGCGCAGAACCATCTCCATCCGACAGGACGACCGCATTTCCAGCCCGCTGACCTATGGCATCCTGCATCCGGTCATCCTGCTGCCGCGTCAGAACCTTTCGCTGCCGCAGGAAACGCTCGACTGCATCCTGACCCACGAGTATGTCCACATCCGCCGCTTCGACTGTCTGCTCAAGCTGCTGCTGACCGCTGCCCTTTGCCTGCACTGGCTCAATCCGCTGGTCTGGGTCATGTACCTGCTTGCCAACCGCGACATCGAGCTGTGCTGTGACGAGGTGGTCCTTTCCCGCATGGGACTGGAAAAGCGCTCGGTCTATGCGATGACCTTGATCGACCTGGAGGAGCAGAAAAGCGGACTTTCCCCCTTGTACAACAGCTTTAAACACAATCTTACCGAAGAAAGGATTTGTGCCATTATGAAGATGAAACGACTTTCTATCATCAGCCTGTTCACCGCCGCCTGCCTGCTGGTCGGTGTCACCACCGTCTTTGCAACCTCTCCTTCTTCCAAGACCGGCAAGGACACTCCCGCTGTCGAAACAGCTGCCCAGCAAGCGATTGCCGACCCTACGGTCTACGATGTGTATGAACCATTCCATCTAACTGTTAAAGACGACCAGAAACTGTACTATTTCGATCTGCTGGTCGGCAAATTTGAAGACAACTACCAGGAAAACATGCGTACCAAAGCCGTGGGTTATTTAGAAGAGAAGGGTGTCGTCGACCTGGTTGCCATCCGTGAAGGCAGCCAGCTGATGGGGGTTCGTGTCACCGCCAACCGAAGCGCCACCTCGGTTCCCCTGTATATCACCCGCTACCACACTGATTTTGTGATGCCCGACCAGTGCGCCAGCATGGAGGAATACTTTGGGCAGTTTACTTCTCTGACCTTTGTCCCTGCCAAAGCGGACCCTTCCTCGGGCAACCTGTATTGTGACGACCAGCTGGTTTCCACCTTCACCCACGAGGAAAACGGCAAAAAATTTGTCTTTACCTCCCAAAACGGAAGCACCTCTTTGTCCCCTGCCTCCCCTGCACCCTCTTTTGACCTGACCTGCTCCCGCGGCGCCGTCCGTGAGAGTCGACTCGGCTATCAATCCCTTATTCTCCCGGGAAATGTTTCCGTCCTGTTCCAGCTCACCGGAGAAGGACTTTTCCCGGACCGGGAGAACGGTCGCTGGACCTATCAGGACAAGGTCGTTCGCCGCATCATCGACGGCAACTTCCCGCAGCAGGTCAGTGCAGACGGTGAAATCGACCTGCAGGTTTCCTATCAGAACGGCGGACCTTCTGTCAAGGAAATCACCGCAGAGGAATTTGACAAGCTTGCCAACCAGCTGCTGGCTCCGAAGGAGTTTGTCCCTCCGGTTCGCTCGCCCAAATCGGTGACCCAGTCCGACTCGGCAATTTACGCTGCCAACATCGGCGATGAGATCCTCTGCTCGGTCGGCGGCAAGGTCACCCACGTTGGCTGGCAGGAAGGTCTTGGAAAATGCGTGCGCATCACCGATTCCAAAGCCACCACCTGGACCTATGCCCATCTGGACAGCATCGACGTCCAAGCCGGTCGCACCATCCAGGCAGGCACACGCATCGGCACTGTCGGTCAGACCGGCAACGCTGCCGAACCGTGCGTCGAGCTGCTGGCTCACCTGGAACAGAGTCCGCTGAACGTTTCCAAGCTGTTGGGCTAACCGACTGCTGATCCCGCTTCCGATTCATCCACACAACCGCTTCGGAAGAAGAGCAGAATGTCATACATAAGAGAAGCCTCCGTATGATTTTGTCATACGGAGGCTTCTCTTATTCTTTGCAGGATTGTTAAACGCCTTCGTTTTCCTCGCAGAACAGCAGTCCATGTTCACGCAGCTGCTCGACCACCCGCTGTATATCCTCCTGATGCTGGTACTGGATATTGTGCAGATGCACCCCGCCGGTCAGCGTACACAGCGCAGGCGCATTGCTTGTGCGCAGCTTTTGCACAAACTGATCGACATCATAGCGGGAAAACAGCTGTAACTGCCCGGAAATCTGACCGTAGACCGGATGCTCCACCGTCACGTCCAGCACCGCACAGCCGTTGTCCACCACAATGTACAGTTCCTTTTCCATCTGCTCCTGGGTGTGGCGGCAGGCAATCACCCGCTGGTGCAGTCCCTGTTCGCGGTGCAGCAGGTATCCCCGCGGCGTGGCGGAAATCTGCTCCCCCGCGGCGCGCAGCAGCGCCACGTCTCCTACGATGATCTGTCTGCTGACCCCGCATTGTTTGGCAATCGCGGTCGCACTCAGCGGGCTGCTGTGTTCTGTCAGCAGGCTGAGCACCTTCTCCCTTCTCTGTGCAGAATTCATCCGCTTGGTCCCCCTTGTGTTTTTTTCCATCATAACACACCCGCCGCGATTCTTCCAGTCCCTGCATATTGTAAATATTGTGTGAACAAGTCCGTCCTGCCGTAGTTTTTCCATCTTTTGCAGCGTTTTGATAGAGGAACGGCTGAACATCCACAGTCGTCCGGCTCTTTTCATCTTTGTCCCTTTCCAGACAGGGGCGCAGATTCACCACCCCAAAAGGGCACACGGCAAATCTTTAGCGTTTGTGCACAAACACTAGCCAGGGATTTTTCTGCCGTGTGCCCTTTTGTGTCCAAAAAATCCTCCTTTCTCCTCTCTTTTTCTGTTTTTTCTGTCCTCCTTTCGACCGTTTTTGGTGAATTTGTACAGGTCAAATCCCTTTTATTCTACGCGCCCATCGTATAATATCTACATTTTTATATTGAAAATAGGGATTAAAATTGTTATACTTGAATAGTGACCACGGGCTATGTGGTTGATTTGAAAGGGGCGATACTGTATGAAACAATATCTCGCAGCAAGGATTCGAAACATTGCTTTGACCGGACACAGCGATTCCGGCAAAACTTCATTGGCAGAGGCTCTGCTTTTTAAAGCAGGCGCCAGCGATAGATTGGGAAAAACTTCTGAAGGCAACACCGTCTGTGACTTTGACCCGGAAGAAATCAAGCGCAAAGTATCGGTTTGCACCGCTGTTGCCCCCTTTGCCTGGGGCAGCACCAAGATCAACCTGATCGACACTCCCGGACTGTTTGACTTCGCAGGAGAGGCAGCACAGGGTGTGCGCGCAGCAGAAAGCCTGCTGATTGCCGTTTCCGGTAAATCCGGCGTCGATGTCGGCACCGAAAAAGCCTACAAGATGGCAAAAGATCTGTCCAAGGCGACCCTCTTCTTCGTTTCCAAGCTGGATGTGGAACATTCTGATTTCTATAAAGTATTTGAAGAGCTTAAATCCACCTTCGGTCCATCTGTCTGCCCGATTGTGGTTCCTTATGTAGAAGACCAGCAGGTAAAATGCTACATCAATCTCATCGACATGAAAGCTTACACCTACGACGACAAGGGTGAAGCACATGAGGTGGATATGCCTGACTTCGGTCATCGTCTGGACGGCTTGACCGCCGCTGTTTCCGAAGCGGTCGCTGAAACCGACGAAAGCCTGTTTGAAAAATACTTCTCCGGTGAGCAGTTCACCCGCGACGAAATCATCCGCGGTGTTCACACCGGTGTTACCAACGGCTCCATCTCCCCTGTTCTGTGCGGCTGCTCGACCAACCTGCAGGGAATTGATATGCTGCTCGACTGCATCGTCGACCTGCTGCCGTCCCCATGGGAAAAAGGCGCCGAGGTCGCTGTGGATGCCGAGGGCGAACCGGTCGAGGTTCCATGCACCGATGAAGCTCCTCTGGCAGCTTATGTCTTTAAGACCATCGCAGACCCATTTGTCGGCAAACTTTCCTATGTCAAAGTTATCTCCGGTAAACTGGCTGCTGATTCCGCACCGATCAACTCCCGCACCGGTCAGCCGGAGCGTCTGGGCAAGATCATCTACATCCGCGGCAAAAAGCAGGAGGACACCGCTTACATCACCGCCGGCGACATCGGCGCTGTCACCAAGTTAGCCGCTACCGAAACCGGCGACGCGCTGTGCGACCCGAAAAAGGTGCTCAGCTTTGACCCAATCCACTTCCCGCATCCTTGCCTGACCATGGCAATCAAAGCCGAGGCAAAGGGCGATGAAGCCAAGATTGCTTCCGCTCTGCAAAGACTGATGGAAGAGGATCCGACCCTCGCTTATGAAAACAACGCAGAAACCCACCAGCAGCTGATCTCCGGTCTGGGCGAACAGCATCTGGACGTTCTGGTTTCCAAACTCAAAAATAAATTCGGCGTGTCGGTTTCCCTGGAGGTTCCAAGGGTTGCTTACCGCGAAACCATCCGCAAGAAAGTGAAAGTACAGGGCAAACATAAGAAACAGTCGGGCGGTCACGGTCAGTTCGGCGATGTTTGGGTCGAGTTTGAGCCAACCGTCGGCGACGACTTGGTCTTTGAAGAGAAGGTATTCGGCGGCGCCGTTCCAAAATCCTTCTTCCCGGCAGTTGAAAAGGGCTTGCAGGACTGCGTCAAACACGGCGTTCTGGCTGGCTATCCGGTCGTTGGACTCAAAGCCACTCTGGTGGACGGCTCCTACCATCCGGTAGACTCCTCTGAAATGTCCTTCAAGATGGCAGCTTCGCTGGCTTACAAAGCCGGTATACCACAGGCTTCTCCGGTCCTGCTCGAGCCAATCGGCAACCTCAAGGTCTACGTTCCTGATTCCAACACCGGCGACATCATCGGTGATTTGAACAAACGCCGCGGCAGAGTTCTGGGCATGAACCCAGCCAACGACGGTTTGCAGGAGATTGAAGCGGACGTGCCAATGAGCGAAATGAGCGACTTTGCTACTGCAATCCGTTCGATGACCCAGGGACGCGGCTACTTCACCCTCGAATTTGCCCGCTATGAACAGCTTCCTTCCAACCTGGAAGCCAAGGTCATTGAAGAAGCAAAGAAATTTGCATCGGAAGAATAATCAAAAAGCAATCGTATTAAATCCTTCTTAAAGGAAGGGTGGTTCTGTTCCTGACAGTGGGATAGGACCACCTTTTCTTTTTGCATTGTTTTATCCCTAAACTGTGTATGTTCTATGATAATTTTATGAACCTATTGTTTATCTTTTCTATTGCTTTATTTAAGATAAATTGCTACAATATTATTAATATATTGATTATTTTATATTCATTTTATATTATGTAAGGGAGTGATAACATTGAACAAATAGCTTTTAATTTATCGAATATTTACGAATTATAATAAAAAAGGAGATGTAATTATGAAAAAATACTTTCACTTTTATTGGTTCTGACTATGCTATTTACCTTGTGCCCTGCCGCTTTTGCTGCATCTCCAAAAACCAGAGAACTACCATTCGCTGGAGAATATGTAACCGTTTCTGATGATGAAGGAAACGTATATACTGTCTGGGTTGAAGCCAAATTATATCGTGCTAGAACTCCTCGGAGTTCAGATGGTTCTCTTAGTGATGGTCGTTACTCCGAAGGCGACCGAGTTGCACTTACTGCAAAGATTACTAATACGGAATTAGGCTTAAACGCCAGTGCCGTTGGTGGGATTTTGCTTTTAGCAGAAAAATATAAGTTAGCACAACTTGTTACTAATGCGATGGCTCCGTATGTAGGAAAAACCATTGATGCTGGTGTAACTTTATACTCTATACTTGCTCCTTGGATAGCGGATTATAACGGCTCGATTGGAAACACTGGTTTTAAAGTCACTGCAACTTTCGAATGGGCTCATTTTCAGCATCAAATTCAAGGCATTGACCTTTGGGATTGGTCATTCGTAAGCTTAGATTCTATAGGCACATATTAAAGTCAATCAATCTGGTGAGAATATCATGTTAAAAACTTTAAAACTTATTCTTCCATGGTTAATTTTATCGGGTATTGTATTAGGTTTTTCCACTGGTCATATTCCCTCCCAATTTGTTAAATTATTTTCAGGAATAATTTTTCTTCTAACTTTTTTACAAGTTTTAAAAAAGCATAAGAATCCTAAGGAAAAACTAGAATGGTTTGAATACCTTGAGCTGATATTGTCTCCGCTGGCTTCCCTGTTTGCTTTTTACGCTTTCTGGGTTCAAATGACTCGCTAGACCTTGCCCCGCGCCAGATTTTTGTTTTTGTGTCACAGGGGGATCTCACTCGTTGCGGCGAGCGCACTCCCGTGCGGCAGAGTTGGCATAGGACACTGCCCCGTACCGTTTTTTTATTTTTATTTTTCGTGTCACAGGGGTTTCACCCTTTGTACCCCCACCACCTTTTGAAAAAGGTGGACGAAAACTTTATTATATTGCTATATCCCTTTTGTGATGCGGCAGGCACAAACGGTGATGTCATCATCGTGGTTATCGTTGCGGCGCAGGCGGGCGGTCGAAGCGATGTCGTCGCACAGCGCCTGCAAATTGCCGTCGGCAGCAAAATGGTCCAGCACCGATAAAATCCAGTCGCTGCCGCAGGCGGTGGCTCCGTCGGACACCATCACCACCAAATCCCCATCCGACAGCTTGATGCTGCTCTTTTCAAACTCGACCGCTGTCAGGATACCCACCGGCAGGGAGGTCGATTCCACCATTCCTGCCCGATTTCCTCTGCGGACAAAGGTGGGCGCTGCGCCCGCTTTATAAAAGTGTGCCTGTCCGGTGTAAAGGTCGATTGCTGTGATGTCGATGGTGGAAAGGGACTCCTCCCCCGATTTGACCAGCAAGGCGGAGTTGACAATCTTCAGCGCCGCCGTATAGCTGACCCCGGCGTCGATCAATTTGGTAATCAGCGACACCGTCATATTGGCATCCACCGCAGCCGCCGTCC
>ENA-OPCV01002902-OPCV01002902.1-human-gut-metagenome-genome-assembly--contig:-NODE-2902-length-10199-cov-3.246845_pt1 | contig 10199 bp, 9 predicted proteins | sample MGYA00241257_ERZ501494 | MGnify/ENA primary metagenome ERZ501494 (study PRJEB25962, sample SAMEA2042618) | human gut metagenome | biome: human gut; feature: human-associated habitat; material: faeces...
AGAGGTTCGAGTCCTCTATCCGTAGTTCCTTGGCAGGGGCGCCGGATACTTGAATGAGTATCCGGTTACTTAATTAAAGAATGTATCGGAGTGTGGCTCAGCTTGGTAGAGCGCTACGTTCGGGACGTAGAGGTCGCAAGTTCAAATCTTGTCACTCCGACTATGATTGGTCGCAAAGCTGATATATGGTTGGTTTTGTGGCTTTTCTTTTTATAAAATTGTAGTTTAAATATTTTTCATGGTATACTGAGTTTATAGAACTGGAAGGGGGATATTATGACTGATAAAAAAGAAAAGTCAATGATACAGTATTTCTTATTATTCATGTTTAGTTTTGAAATTCTATTTATTTTTTTGGGGATTTTATATAATCAGGTGTTTCATTTAAAAAAGTTCTCAGAAGGTTATATTTTGATGCTTTTACCAACCATGAGTACTTTGTTTGCAAAACAACGGGCATCAAGTCAGAATGAATCCAATAAATTTTTTAAGTTTTATAAAATTTGTTTTGCAGGAATGACGATATATACTGTAATATCTGTTGTTATTCCAAGTAGTGCCGTTATATCTCAAATATTGATGATAGCTGAATCATTATGTAGTATTTACTTTTTACAATCCATTGGAGAAAATACTTTGGCAAATATAGGTCTGTCTTATAATGTTTCGTTTAAGGAAGTATTGAAATATGCGTTGCTTTATATCGCTATTTTTATTCTTATGGTTCGAGTGGAATTCGTATGTGATTATCTAAAAACAGGAGATGTAGCGCAATTAAAGGTTCCATTGGCAGATGTGAAACAGCTAGTTGGTTTTGTTCCACTGTTTATCTTTACATTTATTGTATTCTTGGGCGAGGAATATGGTTGGGGATATTTTATGTTTCCATTGCTGGAGAAGGAATATGGGGTTTATAAAGCAATATTTTTCCTTGGAACGATAGAAGTGCTTTTTCATTTGCCGATAGATTATATGATAACTAAACTTCCAATTACTTTTTTTATTGGACGGTCTGTTATGCTTATTAGCCATACAATTTTTATGTGTTGGATTTATAAGCGGACATCAACTATATGGATTGCAGTGGTGATTCATTTCTTAAATAATAATTTATTAGGATTATGGAAATTAACAGAGAATAGCTTTACATTTTCAACGCCATTGGCAGTCATTTGTTATGTTGTAATATTCGGCTCGTTTATCTTTTCAAAAACATTAAAAAATCAAAGAAAGCCAGTTGCAAAGGAATTTTCTGTGCTATAATGAAAGAACAGCTTGATTGTGCCAAGGCACATTCATTGTTCTAGGAGTGACATCATGAAAATAGGTATTTTTGACTCGGGCATGGGTGGGTTGTCTGTTCTGCACCGTGCACTTCGCATGCTACCAGAAGCAGATTTTCTCTATTATGCGGACGAGGAGCACGTCCCATATGGGGAAAAAACAAGAGAGCAAGTCCGGGGATATATTGACGAAATTATAGCATTTATGATAAAGAAGCAGGTAGATGCGATTGTGATTGCCTGCAATACAGCTACGAGTGTGGCCACAAAAGAATACAGAAGTCAGTTTCCACTGCCGATTGTGGGCATGGAACCGGCAGTGAAAAAAGCAGTAGAAGAATATGCTGACAGACCGGGAAGAATCCTGGTGGCAGCAACACCAATCACAATTCAAGGAGACAAGCTTCATCACTTGGTGGACCGGGTGGATAAGCGTGATATGGTAGATCTGGTTGCGCTCCCAAAGCTGGTTAGATTTGCAGAGCAGGAAATATTTGATCAGGATCAGGTTGTGCCGTATCTTAAGGAGGCGCTGAAGGATTATCCATTAGAGGAATATAAAGCATTTGTCCTTGGCTGTACGCATTTTAATTATTTCAAAGAGAGCTATCAGGAGATTTTCCCGAATAAGATAGAATTTGTAGATGGAAATGAAGGAGCACTTCGGGAATTAATCCGTAGAATGGAAAAAGAGTGTGATACGATCAGTGTGAAGAATGGGGCTAATGATGCAGAGGAATTTTCAAAAACTGATCGGGTTACATATTATTTTTCTGGTAAGCAGATTTCAGCGGCAGACCAGATACGTATTGACAAATATATGTGTCAGTTAGACCGAATGGCACTTATATAAAATCCCATATAAAGGAGGATGACAAATATGAGGTATCAGATTCAGGGAGATACTCTTCCGGTTGTGATCTGCCAGCTTGAAGCGGGTGAGCGGATGATTACGGAAGGAGGCGGTATGTCCTGGATGTCTCCGAACATGAAGATGGAGACAACGACCAATGGAGGGATTGGGAAAGCTGTAGGAAGAATGTTCTCAGGAGAGAAGATGTTCCAGAATATTTACACTGCACAGGGAGGCAACGGAATGATCGCATTTGCTTCTTGCTTTCCAGGATCGATTCGTGCATTTAACATCAGACCGGGGCAGGAAATGATCTTCCAGAAGAGTGCATTTCTGGCAAGTGAAGCGGGAGTACAGTTGTCTGTACATTTCCATAAGAAAGTGGCTTCCGGATTATTTGGAGGAGAAGGATTTGTTCTTCAGAAAGTCAGTGGACAGGGAGTTGCATTTGCGGAATTTGACGGACATGTAGTGGAATATGAACTGCAGCCGGGACAGCAGATTGTGATTGATACGGGACATCTTGCAGCAATGACAGCCAGTTGTCAGATGGATATTCAGACTGTGCCGGGCGTGAAGAATATGCTTTTTGGAGGCGAAGGGCTGTTTAATACCGTGATTACAGGACCGGGAAGGGTATGGCTTCAGACAATGCCGATCAGTAATGTTGCCGGGGCACTCAGACCATATATTCCGTCAGGCTCATAAGGTGAGGTATTTATAAGGCGCACGGATAAAAAACTGGTTATTATAGGTGCAATTCAAATTTGCATATAGCCAAGTTTTGAATCCGTGCGTTTATAATTTTAACAATACAGGAATAGAGGAAGTGAGATGGAAATGGAGAAGGTGAAGAAGGAGCTCATGCATATGTTTCATGCGTGGAGAATATTGTTAGGGAGTCTGGTGAAATGGATTCTATTATCGATTGTGATTGGCGGTGTGATCGGTGTCATCGCCAGTGCATTTGCGAATCTAATCACGTGGGCAACGGACTTTCGTATGGGGCATATGTGGATGGTATATCTGCTGCCTTTTGCAGGTCTCATGATTGTTTTTCTTTATCATGTTACGGGGCAAGAGAAGAATGCCGGAACAGATATGGTACTTATGGTAGTACGGTCAGATCAGAATACGATGCCGGGAAGAGTGGCACCATTGATTTTGATTGCGACAGCTTTGACGCATTTGTTTGGAGGTTCTGCCGGCCGGGAAGGTGCGGCACTTCAGTTTGGGGCGAGCCTCGGAAACTGGCTAGGACGTAAGATACATTTGAATGAGAGTGATAAACGTATTATGACGCTGGCGGGTATGAGCGCAGCTTTTGCAGCACTATTTGGAACGCCGATGGCAGCAGCAGTGTTCCCGATGGAGGTTATCAGCGTCGGGATTATGTATTATGCAGCGCTCGTTCCGTGCGTGTTCTCCGCATTTATCGGAGAGCGTATTTCTATCTTTATGGGTGTGCGGACGCTGACAGCACCGTATCCCGTAGAAGAAGTTCCGAATTTTTATGGAATCGCGTGGGGAAAAGCAATTCTTCTGGCAATCTGTTTTGCATTTGCCGGAGCGCTGTTTTGCGTGATGTTACATATTTTTGAAAAGCAGTTGAAAAAATGGTTTCAGAATCCGTATCTTCGAGTGTTTGTTGGAGGTGTGACAGTCGTTCTTTTGTGGAAGATTACGGGAACAGATACCTATCTGGGGCTTGGTGGAGGTACGATTGCGCAGAGCTTTGCAGAACCGCAGAAATTGTGGGTTTTTTTGCTGAAAATACTATTTACATGTATCACACTTTGTTCTGGTTTTAAAGGCGGTGAGATAGTCCCGTCACTGTTTATTGGGGCGACATTCGGCTCCGCACTGGCACCGATATTTGGCTTGCCGGTAGATATCTGTGCAGCGTGTGGCATGGTAGGCGTGTTCTGTGCTGTGACAAACAGTCCGATCAGCTCCCTTCTGATTGCATTTGAGCTGTTTGGATTTGCGGGTATGCCGTATTTTTGTACCGTGATTGCGGTCAGTTATCTGCTGTCCGGATATCAGAGCCTTTATAAAGCGCAGAAGATTGTGTACTCCAAGACGGAAAATAAATACATAGATAGGAATACGACCTCTTAAGATAATAAAAATGCCACACAGACAGGTGACGAAAGAAAGCCTTGAATCTGTGTGGCGCTTTTGCTAAAAAAACAATCAATTGAAATTAGTTAGCGTCGCAGGACTGCAATCACGACTCCGAATTTTAGCCATTGTACCATATCGGTATGATTGTTCGGGTCAACTGTGATAATATCGCCATAACCGTTGATCGGGAGCAGCTGACAAGGATTTCCCTGTTGCATCTTGCGGATAAATGCGCGGCCGGTCGGCTTGTGGATCAGGATACAGGTGTCACCGTCACGCGGAGGTTTCTTTGAAATTCCCAGGATATCATTTCTGACATACACAGGATTAAGGTGGTTGGAAGTAATGCGAATGCCACAATGCAGGCGTTCACCATATTTCTTAATATATTCCGGACAGTAGATACGTTCTTCATTCGCAGAATCCAGTACCATACCATCTTCCATGTTGCCGGTCAGTACAAGAACATCCAGCATATTTTCTGAATCCTGCTCGTGACTCATCATTTCCAGTTCGAAATCAATCTTGCCACTGATGTATGCCTTCTGGCGATTATTTAACAGACGAAACTTTTTCAGACATTCCATTTCCGGATTATCATTTCCAAATAACTCATAAAGAAAATGCCCTGTCAGTTTGTAGATTTGCATGGCGATCATGATATCAATTTTGTCAGTCCTCCGAGAAATGATATTTTTGTAAGTAGACACTGAAATTTCCAGTTTGGATGCAAATTCTGCCTGTGTCATTCCAAGATTTAAACGTTCCTTTTCCAAATTCTGGACAAAACAGTCCAATAATACATTTTTCGTCATATTTGTCTCGATTTCCCCTTTTTTGTTTGCTGGAATAATGGACAAAAAACTGACCATTTATAAAATGATGTTGAAAAAAAGTCGTAAATTTCGGTTAAGTAATTAGCTTAGTAGTTGGATATAATACTTTATGTAAGTATTATATCAAGTGCATTTTTTTAAATCAACTACAGAATCAGGGGGGACGTAACATGGAGAATGCAACACTACAAGTTTTATCGAAATGCAATATTACGCCAAAATATAAAGGGTATACATATTTACCAGTGGCGGTCAGACTGGCGGATCAGTACATGAGAGAGCCGCTGTGCATTATGGCTGATATTTATCCTGTTATTGGACAAATCTATGACGAATCGCCAAGAAAAGTAGAGCGGGCAATCCGGAAGGTTGTAGAAGTGGGGTGGCAGAACAACCGGGAATATATGGTGGAGATCATGGGATTTGGTGCGAAGAAATGTCCTGGAAGCGCGCAGTTTATTGATGCACTTGTGTATTATATCAATTGGAAGATGACTCACACCTCGCAGCAAGAATGCCGAGGCATTCTTGAAACTCAACAGTAATCCACAGCCAGCTTTGAGAGGAATTGTCTAAGAGAAGATTGAAAGAAAGGAAAAGAACAAAAAAAGAACATAAAAAAGTTGAAAAAATGTCTTGCAAAGAAAAAAAACATGTGCTAACATAAGAGCATCTTTTTAGAGACAGTATAGAAAATGCAAAGAAAGAGACTCTGTTCGTGATAACTTGACAGGAATATGACGCCACCGACTGAGAGCGTCATTTGAGGGAAAGGAACAATAGGGAACACTCTGGAGCAGACTGAGCGAAAGCAATTTAGGTTTAAATTTACAGCAGTTGCAAGTAGAGCAGTACGCTGGCACGCGTTATGTGCGAGAGATGAATTCAAAGACGAGTTCAAAAGCGGGTGGTACCGCGGATATTAAGATAATCCGTCCCGGAATACGATTATGTATTCCGGGACTTTTTGCATTAAGAAAGATACTTTTTGAAAGAAAAAATATTAAAAGAGTAATAAAATGGAACAAAATTTAACAGGAGGGAAACAGTCATGGAATACCAGACAGGCGTAAAGAAAAAAGATACATTGGAGATTACAGAACTTTTAAATGCAAAGACCGGCGAGGCAGTAAAAGTCAATGGTGCAGTGCATACAATCCGTGATATGGGGACAGTTGCATTTGTAATCTTAAGAAAAAGAGAAGGCCTGCTCCAGTGTGTATACGAAGAAGGCAGTGCCACATTTGATCTGAAAGACATCAAAGAAGCATCAACGCTTGAAGTCGAAGGGGTGCTTGAGCAGAATGAAAAAGCGCCGAATGGCATTGAAATCCGCATGAAAAAAGTTAAAATCTTAAGTCAGCCGGAAGATGAGATGATGCCGCTTGCAATTTCCAAGTGGAAATTAAACACTTCTCTGGAGGCAAAGTTAAATTATCGTTCCATTTCTCTTAGAAATATCAGGGAGCGTGCAAAATTCCGGATTCAGGAAGGACTGACAAGAGCATTTCGTGATTTTCTATATAGTCAGGAATTTACTGAAATTCATACACCGAAGATTGGAGCCAAAAGTGCAGAAGGTGGTGCAAACTTATTTAAGCTGGAATATTTCCACCGCCCGGCAGTGCTCCAGCAAAGTCCTCAGTTCTACAAACAGATGATGGTCGGTGTGTTTGACCGGGTATTTGAAACGGCGCCGGTGTTCCGTGCTGAGAAGCATAATACGAAGAGACATTTGAACGAATATACGAGTCTGGACTTCGAGATGGGCTATATTGATGGATTTGAGGATATTATGGGAATGGAGACAGGATTTCTCCAGTATGCCATGGAACTTTTAAAAAAAGATTATGCCAGAGAACTGAAGATTCTGAATGTGGAACTTCCGAAAGTAGATCAGATTCCGGCAGTAAAATTCAGTGAGATCAAAGAGCTGGTAGCTGAGAAATATAATCACAAGATGCGTAACCCATTTGATCTGGAGCCGGAAGAAGAAGTACTGATCGGAAAATATGCAAAAGAAGAGTGGGGCAGCGATTTTGTATTTGTTACGCACTATCCGTCAAAGAAGCGTCCATTTTACGCGATGGACGATCCGGAGGATCCGAAATATACACTGAGCTTTGATCTTCTCTTCCGTGGCCTTGAGATTACGACCGGAGGTCAGAGAATCCACGATTATCAGACACTTCTAAAGAAGATTGAAGCAAGAGGCATGACGACAGAAGGTATGGATCAGTATCTTGCTACATTTAAACATGGCATGCCGCCACACGGAGGACTGGGAATTGGACTGGAACGCTTGACGATGCAGCTGCTTGGGGAGGATAATGTAAGAGAAACAACATTATTCCCAAGAGACTTAAGCAGACTGGAGCCATAGAGAATTCCCAGACAGTTCTTCTCATCTATGCTCCCCCATAAAAGTGGAAATGTACCTGCTTAACCACCCGGGAGCGAAATGAGCAGAGAGGATGGAAGAAGCTATGTTTGGAAAGAGATGTTCTTTATGTGGAGGAAAACTGAATAGTAATGGAATCTGTACGGAGTGTGGATTAGACAATAACAAATCCGATAAAAATTATCGAATAAACCAAAGTGAATGTGATCATGAACCATTGACTCATGTGCATTATGGCAAGAATGAGAAGCCGGAGAAACAGCCGAAGCCAAATACATCGAGACAGTCCTGGCAGGGGAGTCAAAAAGATAACAACAGGCAGCAGGATCAGTCCTGGCAGGGGAGTACAACTACTTACTCTGGAAATACAGGAAGTACAGGGCGTAAGAAAGTCGGTAAGAAGAAAAAGCCGGGAAGGATCATCAGTAAGATTATAGCAGTCATTGTCATCTTCAATGTATTTTTTGGTATTTTCCAACCGATGGTCAGTGATATTTTAGATGATGTAATCAGCGGATACCAGGAGAATACACAAGACTATACAAGAAGTGACCCGTATGAAAATGTGACAAAAGAACTTCCGGCAGATGGTGAGAGTGTAAGTTTTGAGCTGACCAGTGGTGACTATGTGGTCGGTGTGCACATTCCGGAAGGAAATTATCAGGCGGATGTATCTTATGATTACGATACGGTCCAGGTTGATGACTGGGACAGCGGATTTTACCTTTATGAATATGCAGGGCGGACAGACGGTGATTATCTGGATGACTTAAGATTATACAATGGAGCGATTGTTCACATTTCTTCACAGACAACGATTACACTTTATTCAGATAATGCGCAGACAGAAAACATTCTTTATGAAAATAATCCACTGGCAGGACAAGAGCCTTTGGTAGTAAAAAAAGACCTGACCGTAGGTCCTGACCTTCCGGCAGGGGTGTATGATCTCATACTGGTCAGTGGAGAAGGCAGTGTGGACGTTGATATTTATACAGAATATGGTGAATCTATGGAGACAAAAAATCTGTATCTGGGCGAGAATTGCACAGACGGAAAGGAATATAAGAATCTTGTTCTTCCGAAAAATGCGCAGATTACATTAGATGACAATATGGAACTCAGACTGACTCCAAGCGAGCATATATCAACGACGGATTATTATGAATATTACAATTATTAGAGATAAGAATTAAGATGTAAGATAACTGGCAGACAGGAGGATGCTTAAAATGGCAAACAAAATCTCAGACGAGACCATTGAGTATGTGGGTATTCTGGCGAAGCTGGAACTTTCAGAGAAAGAGAAAGAAGAAGCCAAGGCAGATATGGAAAAAATGTTGGACTACATTGATGTATTAAATGAACTCGACACGGATGGAATTGAACCGATGTCTCATGTATTTCCGGTGAATAATGTATTTCGCGAAGACGTTGTGACAAATGGTGATGGCAGCAGTGATACATTGGCAAATGCACCACTTATGAAGGATCAGAGCTTCAAGGTGCCGAAGACAATCGGATAGGAGGAGACGAGTTATGGATATTATGAGTCTGACAGCAGTGGAACTCGGAAAGAAAATAAAAGCAAAAGAAATTTCAGTTACGGAAGCCACGCAGGCATATCTAGATCAGATTGAAAAGGTAGAGAATGATGTGCACAGCTATGTGACCATTGATAAAGAGGGTGCATTAAAGCGTGCCGAAGAAGTTCAGAAGATGATCGATGACGGAACACTTCTGAGTCCTCTTGCAGGTGTTCCGGTGGCAATCAAGGATAATATGTGCACGAAAGGGATGAGAACAACTTGCAGTTCCAAAATTCTGGAAAATTTTGTTCCAACCTTTACTTCAGAGGCAGTTTTGAACTTGGAAAAAGCCGGTGCAGTCATAATCGGAAAGACTAATATGGATGAATTCGCCATGGGAAGTACAACCGAGACTTCTTATTATGGAGTGACAAGAAATCCATGGAATCTGGGACATGTGCCAGGCGGTTCGTCAGGTGGTTCCTGCGCAGCAGTGGCAGCAGGTGAGTGCGCTTATGCACTTGGTTCTGATACAGGTGGATCTATCCGTCAGCCGAGTTCATTTTGTGGTGTAACGGGGATTAAACCGACTTATGGAACGGTATCCAGGTACGGACTGATTGCTTACGGTTCTTCGCTGGATCAGATCGGACCAATTGCGAAAGATGTGACAGATTGTGCGACTATCCTTGAGACAATCGCTTCTCATGATGTAAAAGACAGTACTTCCGTGGAGCGGGAATATGACTTTACTTCGGCATTGACAGACGACGTGAAAGGTATGAAGATAGGTATTCCGAGAGATTACTTTGGGGATGGATTAAGCGCAGACGTAAAAGAGCAGATTTTAAATGCAGTGAAGGTCCTGGAAGAAAAAGGCGCAGTTGTAGAAGAATTTGACTTAAGTCTTGTGAAATATGCGATTCCGGCATACTACATTATTGCAGATGCTGAGGCAAGTTCCAACCTGGCACGTTTTGATGGCGTAAAATATGGTTACCGCACAGAAGAATACGAAGGACTTCACAACATGTACAAAAAGACACGTTCCGAAGGATTCGGAGCAGAAGTAAAGCGCAGGATCATGCTTGGATCTTTTGTATTAAGCTCTGGATATTATGATGCTTACTATCTGAAAGCACTTCGTACAAAGGCACTGATTAAACAGGC
>ENA-OPCV01002907-OPCV01002907.1-human-gut-metagenome-genome-assembly--contig:-NODE-2907-length-10186-cov-1.953312_pt1 | contig 10186 bp, 9 predicted proteins | sample MGYA00241257_ERZ501494 | MGnify/ENA primary metagenome ERZ501494 (study PRJEB25962, sample SAMEA2042618) | human gut metagenome | biome: human gut; feature: human-associated habitat; material: faeces...
CTGTCCGGCGGTGAAAAGCAGCGCATCGCAATCGCAAGAGCCATGATGAAAAACGCTCCTATTATGATCCTCGATGAGGCAACGGCCAGTTCCGATCCAGAGAATGAAGTTGCAATTCAGGAGGCTCTGGCAGCGGCAAGCAAGAGTAAAACCTTGATTGTGGTAGCCCATAGGCTGCAAACAATTATGAACGCCGACCAGATCGCATTTGTGGAGAATGGGCAGATACTATGCTCAGGGACACACGAAACCATGTTGAAGAATTGTGCCGGTTACAAGCGGCTATGGGACATTTCAAATATAGGAGGTGAAGGTACATCATGCTAAATGCGTTTAAGCTGATATGGAATTTCAGTAGCAAAAGAAAAAAGGAATATAGAAATGCAATTATATTTTCTTTCCTTGAAGGTCTGTTTTTAATGGCAAAGATGTTTGCCATTATCGTTGCGATTTATGCGCTGTTTGGCAGATACCCGATTTCAAATGCGGTGATCACAGTTTTAGCATTGGCCGTTCTGTATATTGTTGGGGTTTTCATTTTCAGCTACAAGATGCAGCTCACTTCTATGTCAGCCGGATTTGGGATGGTGGGAGATAAAAGATTTGAATTTGGGGAAATCCTCAAAAACGCCTATTTAGGCTTTTTTGATAACTTTTCCGTGGGACGAATTAACTCTGTCCTGACGACAACCCTTTCTGAAATTGAAACATCTGCGCCATCCGCTTTAATCCGGGTTGTAGGCGGCATTTTAGGTACGGTGTCGCTGATGATTGGTTTGTTCTTTTATGAATGGCGAATAGCCCTTATTAGCCTGCTGGGAATGGCTGCATACTTTTCAGTAGTAAACTGGCAGATCCGTGTGTCGAGAAGAGATGCGCCGAAAAGAAGCGAAGCACAGAGCAGACTAAGTGCTTCTGCACTTCTGTTTCTCCAAGGTATCAAAGTGACGAAAGCGTTCAGCTTCAAAAATGGAGACAGGCGCTTAAAGGATACCATTCAGGGTAGCTGTAATGAAAACATTGCCCTGTCCAGTGGCTCTATTCCATCACAGATCGCCGCTGGTGTAGTACTCTCTGCTTTTGAAACGGTCATTATTTTTACTTCTGTCGTTGGCTACACAGAATTTGATATTTATTCTGTAGAAAAGTGCCTTGTGCTTATTGTTCTTAGCTTTATGGCATTTTCATCAATGAACCAGGCCGGCTCTGTACTATCCATGATCGGTATTCTGGATAGCGCTTTGAAAGAAACAAATTCAATGACACAAATAGAACAGATTCAGGTAGCACCCCCGGAGCAACATATTGTATCCGATGAAATTATGTTTGAAGATGTATCCTTTTCCTATGGTGACAATGAAGTTTTGAGCCATATTGATACGGTAATAAAGGCAGGATCTTTTACCGCAATCATAGGCCCATCAGGTTCGGGGAAAACAACCCTTTGCCAGTTGATTCCGAGATTTTTTGACGTGAATAAAGGCCGTATCCTGATTGGCGGCGCAGATATTCGTCACGTTCCCACAGAAGAATTGATGAGCAAAATCAGTATGGTCTTTCAAAAAGTATATTTGTTTGAGGATACTATTCTCAACAACATTCGGTTTGGCAAACCAAATGCCACGTTGGAAGAAGTCCGGGTTGCTGCAAAAGCGGCAAGATGTGATGATTTTATCATGGCTCTGCCAGAGGGGTATGATACGCTTGTGCAGGAGGGCGGCAACAACCTGTCTGGTGGAGAAAAGCAGAGGATTTCCATCGCAAGAGCAATTTTGAAGGATGCCCCTGTTATTATTTTAGACGAAACAACCAGTGCGCTGGATACGGAAAACGAGCATGAGGTTTTAGCAGCCATCGAAGAATTAACAGAAAACAAAACAGTCATTATGATCGCACATCGTATCAAAACTGTTGAAAAAGCGGATCACATCATTGCGATTGAAAATGGCCGGATTGTCCAGGAAGGAACGCACAAGGAACTCCTTCATCAAACTGGAATCTATGCGGATTTTATCCATGCTCGTGAAAAAGCATCTGGTTGGAAATTGGCAAATTAGACTTTGGTTGGGAGGTGTAACAAATGGTCTTGACATCTTCAATGGAGGATTCCTTGGAGGCTGTCTTGATGATACAACAGCGGCATAGTTATGTACGCTGTGTGGATGTGGCAGAGCATTTAGGAGTAAAAAAGCCCTCTGTAAGCCGGGCTGTCAAGGAGTTGTCCAAATCCGGGCATCTTGTAAAAAATGCCGACGGCACACTCTCCCTGACAGAATTGGGATTACAGTTTGCCGAACAGATTTATGAAAAGCACCAGTTTTTCACCAGGCAGCTCATCGAGGCTGGTGTACCCCAGGATATTGCGGCACAGGACGCTTGCAAACTGGAACACGTCATCAGTGAAACGAGCTATAAGAAATTGAGAGAAGCCGCCTGGCCAAGCAGCCGGGAGGTGATACCATCGGACGAGTAGTGATTATGGAGCTGGAGGATAAAGACAAACGGACATTTGAGGATTTTCTTACCTTTTTACAGTTCCACCCGGATTTGAAAATGTGGGAGATTGACCCAGAGCCGATCCTGTCACTCCCTGGCCTGCAAATCTACCCAGACCGCCGAAAAATCTATCACGGTCAGCAGGAAATTGAGCTGAATACCAAGGAGTTCGCCCTGCTCTGCCTATTAGTGACCAATAAAGGGCGGGTGCTTACCTACGGACAGATGTATGAAAAAGTCTGGAAAGAAGAACCCTTTGGCAATGAAAATATCGCGGTGGGCAGCCATGTGCGGAGTATGCGGCAGAAACTGTACGCAGCCTTTCCCCGGCCACCTTTTGCAATTTCCTGTATCCGGGACATCGGGTACTGCATGGAAGTACATTGATGATTGAGAACGGCAGCCCATAGAGGGCTGCCGTTTTTTCGCGCCATTCTCCCAAAGCCCTACAAATGGCGCTTTTTTCCGCCCTTTCCTTGTCGGCTTTGCTCTGAATTTGCGACCGAATTGTGTTCTATTTGCGTTTCGCTTCCATTTCATTTGTATTTTATCCATTATACTACCCCCATCTACATTTTTAGTCTGGGGAAAGGTGGTGATGTCTGTCAGCTTATCCCCATAAGGGGATAGCACATGGAGCCTGAAAAGAAAAAGCCGGGGGCCTGCCCGCCCCGCGCCGGATTAAATCCGCATTTCCTACATACCGCAGTCCTCAAGGGGATTGCGGTATTTTTTTGTTCGACAGGCTTTTTTTCATTGTCTATGGCATCTTTTGATACTCTTGTTAAATCATACACTAATTGCAACATTTCACTTATTCCCTGTGAAAAAAATACCTTTTTATGAGTTTCAACTCCTCCACTATTATGTCCTATCCTTGCTTCTAGTCCTTTTTCCTCTATTGATTTTATATCTCCATCTGAAAAATGAAATAGTACATTTTCCAAATCTATATTTTCTGCTTGTATATTCTTCATTTTTTCCTCTTTCTATATATTATTCCACATTTCATTGTCAAAGAAATAATCTTTTCTTGCAAGTATTGGTTTTAAGCCCTTTTCGTATATTAGAAGTTCATCTTTTTTTAAATCATCTTTTATAAAATCTGGATCTATACCTAATAACTCGCTAAAATACATAATATCTGATTTTATATTAGTTCCCAACAACATTTGTGTATCTATTGAATTCATTATATTATAATATTCTTTTCCATATATATCTTTTATGTTTTCTATATTATTTGTCATTAAGCTTATTGATAATTTTCTACATCTAGCTAATTCTACATTTCTTGCCAAATCATAAATTTTTCCTAATCTTTCTACTTCATCTAACATTATATATATGTGTTCTTGTCCAACATTTCCAATTTTATATGTTAATAAAAATTGGCTTATAAAAATATTATTGAATTTCGCATCTTCATTACGGTTTCCATTTTGCATTAGAAATATAGCTGTTTTTCCATCCCTTAATTCTTCAAATTCAAATTCGTCAATAGTTTCGCCATCTTCTTTTATTCCATTTATAACAAAAGATAGTTTTAATATCGCAGTAGAAACTATACTTTGATATGTTTTTTCAGGAAATGTTTTTAAAATAGTATAATATTTATATGCTTTTGTATTTTCATCAAATGCATCAAAATTTGCAAATAATCTCTCTTTTGGCAATCCTAATAATTTGAAACAAGTAAGTAAATCTTTTTTGTCCTCATTTTCTATAACATAATAAATTACTGTCTTCATCAAACTCTTAGAAGCATCATTCCAAAATTCATCATCTTCATTTCCTACTAAGATATTAGCTAAACTTTCTATGTCTGCATCAGTTTTTATATGGCTTAAAGGATTATATTTATATTTGTCTTCTTCATCAACATTATTTTCTATTTCTCTATTTCCATAATTTAGTACTTTTATTTTATATCCATTGTTTTTTAGATATTTATGAGTTTTGTCATAAACTTCTCCTAGTGGATCTACAATAATATATGACCCTAACATTTTTAATGTATTAGTAACTGTATATGCTGATGATTTTCCTGCTCCACTTCCACCAACAATTAATGTGTCTACATTCCCTCTTTTATCTTCCGGTAATATGATGTCTTTTCCTAAAGTTAGTCCTCTTCCGTCTTTTGTTAGAATATTATACATTTTTTCTTTATTTTCAAACATTTCTTCCATAAAATTAATCCCTCCTATTTTTTCTAATACATAATAGCATTCATTTTTCCACTCTATAAAAAGATATTTCTTTCCATTGACTTTTTTATACTCATAACAGTTTACACTCTTTGGTTTTATAATATCTAATATATAATCTTTAGTATATTTAGCTATTACACTTTTCTTATTAATGTACGCTATTACTTCATTTTCTATTGGATTTATTGTAATTCTTTCGAGCTCAAAATCTTGATTTTTTTCTTGTTCTCTGTATTTAAATTTTTGATTTTTCTTTAGTAATGCGATTGTTTTCCAAAAGCCTATTATTCTGTAATCCTTCTTATAGTATCCTTTAAATTTAAATGGCTTTTTAGCTTTTTTACCCTCCTCTCCCTTTGTGTTTGTACTATCTATGTCTTTAAGAATGTTAATATTAGAAGTATATTGAATTATTTTTTCTTGATATTCTTCAATTTTATTTTTTACTAGCTTTTCATCATATTTTTTTATCTCTTCTAATGAAAAACCTAGTTTTTTTAGATATAAAATCTGATTCATCTGTTTTATGTTTTCGTCATCATAATATCTATATCCAGAATATTTATCAATATAGCAAGGCTTTAACAATTCTTTTTCTTCATAGAATCTTATTGTTTTTATTGTTACATTAAATATTTTTGCAAATTCTCCTATTTTTAACATTCTTTTCCTCCTAATTCAACTATATACCTAACCTTAAGGGGAGAGTCAATAGTTTTTTATTAATTAACTTAGTTGCGGGAATGAAAAAGTACTTTTCCCTTTTTATTATATATAGTATTTTTATAGTTTTTAATTTCGTTTTCATTTAAATTATTATATAATGTAACCGTTCTTTCTTTAGTATATGAATATAGACCATCAGGGAAATATGATACTGTATCAACGATAACTTTGTTATCATAAATATAATAATCTGAATCTGAACCATCCATATATGAATTGTAATCTTCATCTTTTCTTATATAATCATCAGGTATTGTAAAATTTATTTTTAAATAATATTTTACTCCTAATAAAATGCTACAAATACTTATTATACTTATAGCTATAAGCAATATCAATTTTTTCTTACCAAGTAAAAATCCTTTATTATTTTCCATATATTTACTCCATTCCATATTTAATAGCAAAAAGATAGTTTCCTAGCAAAAGAAAACTATCAATCCACCAATCATTGCAAGTATTGCGCCCAAAATTTTGAAGCCACTTGTAGCTTCATTTTGATCACCAAAATCAAAAACTTTTTTTGTGATAATTCTTGCATCATAAACCAAAATTACACCAGCTAATAACATAAGTACACCTATTAATCTAATAATTATTTGTAACATAATATCAACATCCTTTTCTCTGCCAATCGCTGTTTCTGTACCAGCAATAGCAATAATTTAAATTTCTATTCTTGAACTAAACTTCTCTTTTACCAAGTCATTTAGTTTTGCATTTTTTTCTTTTTCAAGTAATGGATCATCTTCCATAATTTTTAAAGCTAATCTTTGAACTTTTTTCAAAACTGCTATATCTTCAAACAAATTAGCAATCTTAAATTCTGGAAGTCCATGTTGTTCTGTTCCGAAAAAGTCTCCAGAACCTCTAAGTTCTAAGTCTTTTTCAGAAATTATAAATCCATCATTTGTATCACACATTACTTTCATCCTTTGTCTTATTGTTTCACTATTTCCTTCGTATTTTAAAATGCAATATGATTGATATTCGCCTCTTCCTACTCTTCCACGTAATTGGTGCAATTGTGCTAATCCAAATCTTTCTGCATTTTCCACTACCATAATACTTGAATTTGGAACATTTACTCCTACTTCAATTACAGTCGTTGCAATCAAAATTTGAATTTCACCATTTTTGAATCTTTCCATAATTTCATCTTTTTCTTTTGGTTTCATTTTTCCATGTAAATATGCTACTTTATACTCACTAAATGTTTCTTTTTGATATTTTTCTGCAAGTTCAATTACTGATTGCAAGCCTTCCATATCTTCGTTTTCTTCAACTAATGGACATACTATATATGCTTGCCTGCCCTCTGTTATTTGTTTTCTTATAAAATTGTTTACTCTTTCTTCCATATTTTTTCTTACTGCATATGTTTCAATTTTCTTTCTGTTTGGTGGAAGTTCATCTATTATAGATATATCCAAGTCTCCATATAATATTAATGCCAATGTTCTTGGTATTGGTGTTGCAGACATTGCAATTACATCTGGATTTTTTCCTTTAGATGCTATAGTTCCTCTTTGTTTTACTCCAAAACGGTGTTGCTCATCTGTTACGACTAATCCTAAGTTTTTGAATACTACATTTTCTTCTAATATTGCATGTGTTCCTATTAATATATCTATTTCTCCACTTTGTAGTTTTTCTAATATTTCTGTTTTTTTCTTTTTTGTAACACTTGAAATTAATAGCTCTGTTCTTATTCCAAGTTCTTCTAATATTCCTTGAAAGCTTTCTAAATGCTGGCTTGCAAGTATTGCTGTTGGTGCCATTATTGTTGCTTGATAGCCTGATTTTACAGCTTTATATGCTGCAATCATTGCTACTACTGTTTTTCCTGAACCAACATCTCCTTGTAACAACCTATTCATTGGCTTGTTATTTTCCATGTCTCTATCTATTTCTTCTAATACTCTCAGCTGTGCTTTTGTCAATTTGAATGGCAAAATGTTTATTACATCTGACATATATACATCTTTACTAAATTGTATTCCATCTGTTTCGTGTTCATAATTATTTTTTAATTTTAATAATGCTAGTTGTGTTGTAAGTAATTCTTCAAATACAAGTCTTTCTCTTGCTTTATTAAAATCCGAAAATTCTATTGGAAAATGTATTCTTTCAATTGTATTATTTATATCCCATAAATTATTTTCTTTTAGTATATATTCTGGTAATGTTTCTGTCAATTTACCTTTTACTTCTGCAAGACCATTTTCTATAATTTTTCTTAATGTATTTTGTTTTAATTCATATGTTAATGGATAAATCGGAATAATTTTCCCTGTATTTTTACTTTGATCAATTTCATCATATACAGGCGAATTCATTTCTAATCTTCCATTTTTATTTGATATTTTTCCAAAAAATCTGTACATTCTTCCAGGTTGAAACTTATCCCTTAAATATCCTTGGTTAAACCATGTTATATAACATGTTCCGGTTTGGTCTTTTACAATTAATCTGCTTATTGTCATTCTTCCTTTATGCATTTCAGTTATTCTTCCTGCTGCCATTGCTTCTATTAATACTTCTTCTCCATCTGTGCATTCATATAAGTTCTTTGGCTTGCTTCTATCTTCATAGTCTCTTGGATAGTATTCTATTAAGTCTTTTAATGTATATATATTTAATTTATTTAGTAGTTTTACCCTGTTTGGTCCTACTGTTTTTACATATTTTACATCTTTATCTAGGTCTACCATTGTTACTCCTCTTTTATATATGTCTACATTTTACTATATAAATTTTCAAAAATCAACAAATTTATAACATTTAAGCCTGTGTTTTTTCGTCGTATTAGGACTACTAAAACACAGGCTTTTTACTATTTATGCAGTTTCTTTTTGCTCTACCGCAATTCTTTCACTTTTTGTTTTTTTAACTTTATTAGGATTTTCTATAATTTTAGGACCTGCATTATTTAAGACTGTATCTTTAGTAATAATGCATTGTTCTATTTTTTCATTTGATGGAATATCAAACATGATATCTCTCATAATGTTTTCAATTATAGAACGCAAACCTCTTGCTCCTGTTTTTCTCTCAATTGCTTTGTCAACAATTGCTTCTAAAGCTTCTTGCTCAAATATTAATTCTACATCATCCATTTCTAGTAATTTCTTGTATTGTTTTACTAAAGCATTTTTTGGTTCTGTAGTAATTTTTATCAATGCTTCTCTATTTAGTTCTTTTAGTGTTGCTATTATTGGCAATCTTCCTATAAATTCAGGAATCATTCCAAATTTTAATAAATCTTGTGGTAAAATTTGCTCAAATACTTTGAATCTGTCTATATCTTTTTTGCTTTGAATGTCTGCTCCAAATCCCATTGCTTTTTTACCCATTCTATCTTTTATGATGTTTTCTAATCCTTCAAATGCTCCACCACAAATAAATAATATATTTGATGTATTTATTTGTATTAGTTCTTGTTGAGGATGTTTTCTTCCTCCTTGTGGTGGTACTGATGCTATTGTTCCTTCTACTATTTTTAATAGTGCTTGTTGTACACCTTCTCCACTTACATCTCTTGTTATTGATGGATTTTCAGATTTTCTTGTTATTTTATCTATTTCATCTATATAAATAATTCCTTTTTCAGCTTTTTCAACATCACCATCTGCTGCTTGAATTAGTTTTAAAAGAATATTTTCTACATCTTCTCCAACATATCCTGCTTCTGTAAGTGTTGTGGCATCTGCGATTGCAAATGGAACATTTAATATTTTTGCAAGTGTACTTGCAAGTAATGTTTTTCCACATCCTGTTGGCCCAAGTAATAAGATATTACTTTTTTGGATTTCTACATCATCATCACTTTTTTCATGTTTTGACATCATTTCTTCTTCATTTGCTATTCTTTTATAATGGTTATAAACAGCTACTGATAATGTTTTTTTAGCTTCGTCTTGCCCTATTACATATTGGTCTAAAATGTCTTTTATTTCTCTGGGACTTGGGATTTTTTCTAATCCAGCTAAAGTATATGATTCATTTTCATCTTCATAATATTCGTTTTCGATTATTTCATTACATAATCCTATACATTCGTTACAAATATATACTCCTGGACCTGCAACTATTTTTCTTACATTTTCTTGTGTTTTACCACAGAATGAACATTTAACACCTTTTGGTGTATCATTTTTTGCCATCTATATTTCTCCTTCTTCTATTTTAGAATTATATTCTTTTGTCCATTATTCCGTCAATTAAGCCGTATTCAAGAGCTTCTTGTGCTGTCATATAATGGTCTCTTTCTGTATCTCTTTCAATTGTTTCTATAGATTGACCTGTCTTTTCACTTAATAATTTATTTAGTTTCTCTCTTGTTCTTATCATATGATCTGCATGGATTTTTATTTCTGTTGCTTGACCAGAAATTCCTCCGCCTTGACCACCTATTAATGGTTGATGTATTAATATTTCAGAATTAGGTGTTGCATATCTTTTTCCTTTTTCACCATTTGCTAGTAATACAGCTCCAAAACTTGCGGCTAATCCTACACATATTGTTGAAACTGGACATTTTATATAATTCATTGTGTCAACAATTCCCATTCCATCTGTTATAGATCCCCCAGGTGAATTTATATATAAAAATATCTCTTTATCTGGGTCTTCTGACTCTAAGAATAATAATTGTGCAATTATTAAACTTGCAGATGTTGGATTTACATCTTCTCCTAAAAATATTATTCTATCTTTTAGTAATCTTGAGAAAATATCATATGATCTTT
>ENA-OPCV01002909-OPCV01002909.1-human-gut-metagenome-genome-assembly--contig:-NODE-2909-length-10184-cov-1.638365_pt1 | contig 10184 bp, 11 predicted proteins | sample MGYA00241257_ERZ501494 | MGnify/ENA primary metagenome ERZ501494 (study PRJEB25962, sample SAMEA2042618) | human gut metagenome | biome: human gut; feature: human-associated habitat; material: faeces...
ATATTCCATTTGTAAATGGAACGCCCTATGAGTGGGAACTATATGCAGATAACATTGTGGAGGTTGTGGTGGCAGAAGGTGTTACACAAATTCCCAATATGGCATTTTATACAACAGCTAGTACAAAATATACAAATTTGAAAAAAGTAACCCTGTCACAAACCGTAAAAATTATTGAAGCAGCTGCATTTGCGGACAATCCAAATTTAACAGAAGTTAATTTGAACGATGGACTGGAAGAGGTAGGAAATATTGCTTTTGCAGGTGCAGGTTTTACAGAAATCAACCTGCCAGAGGGAGTGACATGGTCTTCTGACGTTTTTTATGAATGTAATAATCTTGTATCAGTTACAATTCCAAAAGGTTCAAAATGGAATGGAAGTAACGCACATTTTTATGGATGTGACAATTTGAAAGAGGTTATTATAGAAGATGGGGTGCAAGAGATACCAAATCAGTTTTTACGTGGTTGTAAGAATTTAAAATATGTATGGATTTCAAAATCATTGCCACAAAACGCTTTTGGTGATGGTTATTGGGATTCTCCAATTCCTGCCTGTTGTATTATAGGATATAAAGGAACAGTGGCAGAGAAGTATGTAGAACATTGGTTGGGAGTAGGCTCAGAGTGGACTAAGGGAATGACTTTCCATGCCATTGATGGAGAAGATCATACTTTTGGTAAATGGCAGACTGTACAGAATCCAACCTGTACAGAGAAAGGACTTAAGAAACATACCTGTACAATCTGTCATGCAGAACGCACACAAGAGGTTGACGCAACCGGACATACATGGGATAATGGCAAGGTAACATTGGAAGCTACGGAAAAAGCAGAAGGTGTTAAAACATATACCTGTACAGTATGTAACGCAACAAAGACAGAATCAATTGCAAAATTAGTTCCATCTGGAAATGATAATTCAGATAAAACGGATAAAGGCAATACAGAAGAAAACCTAGGTTCTGTTCATGCTAATTCAACCTCTCCAAAAACAGGAGATACTACGAATGTATTTGCATGGGTGTTGCTGATGATTGTATCGGCAAGTGCTATTATCGTTTTCTATTTTAAGAAGAGAACAACAAGATAATTATTTGAAAAAATCAGAAAATATAATAAAAGGGATATTCAGTTTATATGTGACTGGGTATCTCTTTTTGCATTTTTAGGGAAGAGTAAGAGGAAGTCCACCACATAGAAACAAAAAAGTATTGGAATAAAGGAGAGAATCTTATGGAACAACAGAAATGGACACCGGAAACACTTGTAGAGAAATTAAAAGAAAATGTGATCGGACAGGACAGATACTTGAAAGATTTATGTACGTCTGTCTGGATGCATAGTCTGAACAAGGACGCAGAAGAGAGACTTGGACATTCCGTAGACGGAGTAAAACTCAATATGCTTGTACTGGGAAAAAGCGGAACAGGAAAAACATTTGCAATTCAGTCTTTGGCAAAATTACTTGACCTGAATCTTATAATAGAAGATTCTTCTGTATTTACAGGGGCAGGGTGGAAAGGCAGAGAAGTTACATCCATAGTGAAAGATATTTTGCAATCAGCAGGAGAAAAAAGAGTAAAGGCAGAATATTCCATTGTTATATTGGATGAGATAGATAAAATGCTTGTTGATTCTGCACGAACAGGAAGTTTTTCGGCTTGGAGTAATTTTTTAAAGCTGATTGAGGGAACAGAAGTTGAACACACAGACGGTCAGAATGTGTATCGGATGAATACAGAAAAAGTCCTGTTCATTTGTCTTGGTGCGTTTGACGGATTGGATGAAATCATTAAAAAGCGTATGAGAGCAGGAAAAGAAATTGGATTCTGCGCAAAAACAAAAGAGATACCACAAAGTGATATTTTTCAGTATGCAGAAAAAGAGGATTTGATTTCTTATGGTATTAATCCCCAATTTTTAGGGCGAATGGCAATGATTACAGCCACAAATGAATTAAAGGAAGAGGATTATATCCGTATTCTGACAGAATCAAAATCTTCTGTTATCAGTAGATTAAATACTGTTTTTCTGGCAGGCATGGGTGTCAAAGCAAGCATAAGCAAAAAAGCAGCGCAGTATATGGCGCAAAGAGCGGTCAAAGAGCAGACAGGGGGAAGAGCATTATTTTCGGAAGTGACAGAATCGTTCAGAGAGGGGATGTATCAGATTGCAGGACGAAAGGATGTAAAAGAACTCCGATTAAGATATTCAACAACAGACGGATTGAAAATGCAGTTTGTGAAAGGTACAAGAGAAAAATTACCATTGTCTTATAAAGCAATGACAGAGTTGTTTACACAAGATTCTTGGCAGAGTGTACCAATGGAGATTGCGAGATATGGGTGTATCCTTTCCGGCACATATCAGTATGTAGAAGAACTTGTAGAAACAATCGAAATGGAGACTCGAAGATTGTCAAGAGAATATACTTATCGTCAGATAAGAGCGTCCATGTATTTGATTATGAGCGCAGTAGTGTGTGTTATGACAGATGATGTTCCGCAGACGATGTATGAAGTCGCAAATCAGGTATATTCCCTTGTGTCCTATCCACCGGAATTTAATACAGAGAATAAAAAAATGGATAATTATGCTACTCTGTACTGGAAATGTTGGGAATATGAAGAAAATGTGGAATCCTCTCGTGATTTAGCAATTTATATCATAAAAGAATATTGTGAACAGAGAATGTGGATGGAAGAAAAATATAGTATAACAGTTTCATAGAAAGCGAGGAGAAATAAACCGTGAAGTGGTTTCAGAACATCTATTCAATTGCAGAGTTGAGAAAAACATATCGAATATTATTGAAAAAGTATCATCCTGATAATGAAGGTGGCAGTTTGGAAATTACACAGGAGATTAACAGGGAATATGACATATTATTTTCCAAATTTATGAAAAATGAAGATGTGGAAAATAAACAATATACAACAGAAGAAAATGAAAATTTCAAAAAAGTTTTAAAGCAAATCATCAATTTTAATATAGAGATTGAGATTATTGGAAATTGGATATGGTGTTTTGAAGCCTATGGATATAAAGACCGTTTAAAAGAACTGGGATTCAAATGGGCGGTGAAAAAGAAAGCGTGGACTTGGCATAATGCACCCTATCGAAAAAATCATGGGAGAGAAATACCCATTGAAGAAATAAGAGCAAAGTATGGTGGGGAGACTGTTCGTAGAAAAAGCGGACAGTCTCTTTTGAATAGTTTGTAAAATAATTCTTAAAATGGGGGGGGTGAAAAACACTTGCATAGAACAAATATTCGTGGTATTTTAATAGAGAATTAAATAATGAATCACGACAAGATTGCCGAGGGGTGTGCAGACGAGTTCTATCGTTATAAGTCCACCTGAGAACAGAATATTATCTGTGAGGAATCCGATAAAAAGCATTGCTTTTTGAGACTGATTCAGACTGACAATCTGATTTGGAATGGAAACAGCGTCTAACTAAGAGATTAGTGATTGCACGAAAGTGACAAGCGGTGAATTTAGATTCAGTTTTATAACTGGATTTGGATTCACCGCTTTTTGTAGTGAAAGAACAAATGATGTGGCAGAAAAGATATTGCATTTCAGAAAGGAGACTGTATGGAAACAGAAGTAAGAAAAGATTATAAAGGACGGAAATTGCGTGCAGGAGAATCATACAACGAGAAAACAGGAAAATACAGATATACCTATACAAATCCGGCAACAAATGTAAGAACATCCGTATATGCTTGGACGCTTACTCCAAAAGATAAACTGCCTGTCGGGAAAAAGGGAAAATCATTGCGTGAACGTGAGGATGAAATCAATGGAGAAATCAGCAACAAACTTGATTCGACAAGAGGAAACCAAACGGTGTATGACCTGATGAAACGTTACATTGACCTTAAACGGAAAGATGTCAGAGAATCTACGCAAAAAGGATATACCACACAGCTTAAGTTTATGAAAAAAGAACCTTTTGGAAAGCGGAAGATCAAAGATGTATCGCTAGCGGAAGCGGAAGAGTGGTTTTCCTATCTGCATGAAGAAAAGGGGAAAAATTACAGTTCGTTACATACTTTGAGGGGGATTCTCAGACCGGCATTTGCAATGGCGAAGAAAAACAGATGGGTTTTAGATAATCCGTTCGATTTTCCAATGAATAAAAAGCGGTATGGGGGAACAAAAATACGAGAAGCAATTACTGCTAAGGAAATGCGTTATTTTTTGGATTTTGTGAGAACAGATAAATCATTTTGCAAATACTTCAATGGTTTTTATCTGTTATTTACCACAGGTTTAAGAATAAGTGAATTTTGTGGACTTACAATCAATGATATTGATTTTGTCAAAAAGATAATTCGTGTGCGCAGACAGCTTATCCGTAGTTATATGAATGGCAAAGTGGAATATTACATAGAAGAGACAAAAACAGAAAAGGGTGAACGTATTGTGCCAATGTTATTTGGTGTTGAAGAAGTCTTGAGAGAAGTTATTGCAAACAGACCAAAACTGTCGAATGAGCCGATTGTTTGGAACAAAGAACATACAATGAGTGCGACAGGATTTTTATGGTTTGACAAAAACTTGAATCTTGAGGTTGCACAGCATTGGCAAAACCATATGCGGTGGGCGGTTTCAAAGTATAACAAGACATATAAAAAAGAAATCCCTAATATTTCTCCGCATATTTGCCGTCATACCTTTTGCTCTATATGTGCAAGTGGAGGAATGTCTCCGAAAGTGCTACAAAGCATTATGGGGCATAGTAGCATTGAGATTACTATGAATGTATATACCCATTTGTCAGAATCGGATTTGTTGGATTCATTTGAGGTTATTGGAAGAAATAGAAACTTTGATTTTTATTCTTTGACTAGAATTCCTGAAATTGTTGCGCCCAATGATGATACGGAGGAATTATCAGAGCCGGATTTTACGGAGTTGCCGGATGATATAGAATAAAAAGTGCTTGTGCTACAAGGGTGTGTTATAGCACACTTTGTAGCACAAAAAATTCAGTAAAAAATTTCTGCTCATAAATGAGGAGATTTTATAGCACAAAATGAGAAGATAGTATAAAATGTTGAAAAAGGCTATGTTTTAGCGAAAAAATCTATTTATAAATGAGGAGAAAAAAATGTTAAAAATACTCTTTATCTGCCACGGCAATATTTGTCGTTCGACTATGTCCCAATTTGTGTTCCAGGACATGGTCAACCGACACGATTTACAGAATGATTTTTATATCAATTCGGCAGCAACCAGCCGAGAGGAGATTGGCAATGGTCCGCATTATGGTACGATACGTAAGTTGCAGCGGGAGAGCATCCCTGTGTTGGAGCATCGTGCGGTGCAGATGACCAGGAAAGATTATGATAATTATGATTATCTGATTGGTATGGATTCTGCTAATATTCGTAATATTAAGCGTATAGCAGGTGGTGATCCGGAGGGCAAAGTACACAAGCTGTTGGAATTTGCAGGATCAGATAGAGACATTGCAGATCCATGGTATACAGGTAATTTTGACGAAACCTACCGCGATGTGGTAGAAGGATGCGAAGCTTTGTTTAAAAAACTACAAAGATAATAGGAAAAATTGTCTATATAACGCAAATACTCCGGCCGAGAGGAGAGGCCAGAGCACTTGTTTAAAAGGATTCTATTGTATGAATAAAAGGATAATGATTCTAACAGGTAGTATGGTTGACTGCCAGAATCATGCGTCCTTGGACGCCGTTGTTGGCTTGCGATATCTTTCGTGTTTTCTTGTTAATTATTTGTCCATCGCTTTTATGGTTATATCTTATCATGAGGGTTCTTTGTTGTAAATGTCAAATTAATACAAACATTTTGCGATTTCTGAGCATTTTTTGTGAATGTTATAACAAATGGGATTGGTTGACTTGAAACACCCAATACAGTACAATTAACTCTATCAATAAAAGATTGAGGAAACTAAGATGAAATTAAGAAGAATGATAGCAATATGGGCTGCGAAATGTGCAGAGAAGGCAAGTGTAAAGATTTTTCACCGACAGGGTGTGACATGGGCTGGCAAGATTGCTCTGAAGATCTGCCCGAGTATTTTGTCGGATCTGGCTGCTCAGGTAAGAGGAGATATTTTTGTAGTATGCGGAACCAATGGCAAGACTACGACGAATAATATGCTGTGTGCAGCATTGGAAGCAGAAGGTAAGAAGGTGGTCTGTAACCACACCGGTTCGAATATGCTGAATGGTGTAGTGGCAGCGTTTGTGTTGGCAGCCGGATGGAATGGTAAGCTGGATGCAGACTGTGCAAGTATTGAGATTGACGAGGCATCTACCAGAAGAGTGTTTCCATATTTCAAGCCGGATTACATGGTGCTGACGAATCTGTTCAGAGATCAGCTTGACCGGTACGGAGAGATTGATATTACCATGAATCTGCTTCGTGAAGTGATGCAGACGGCTCCTGATATGAAAGTGATTGTAAATGGTGACGATGCATTGTCAGCATTTCTTGCTATGGATGCCGGCAATCCATACATTACTTATGGTATCAGTGAAAAAGTAGTGGAGGATAAGGATTCTCATGAGATCCGAGAGGGACGTTTCTGTAAGAAATGCGGTTCTCTGCTTCATTATAATTTCTACCATTACAGTCAGCTAGGGGACTACGCATGTACAGGATGTGATTTTAAACGCCCGTCGTTACGGTACAATGCAACGGATGTGCAGGTGGGGGATCAGCTGTCGTTTGTTGTAGAAGGACGTAAGATTACAGCGAATTACAAGGGCTTCTATAATGTATATAATATTCTGGCAGCTTACACTGCAGTGCGCAGTTCGGGACTTGACGCAGAGCATTTTAATGATATGCTTGCAAAGTTTAACCCGGAAAATGGACGTATGGAAGAGTTCCATATGAAAGGAACGAAGATTATCCTGAACCTGGCGAAGAATCCGGCGGGATTTAATCAGAATATTTCTGCGGTAATGCAGGATGAATCCATGAAAGATGTAATCATTGTGATCAATGACAATGCACAGGACGGAACGGATATTTCATGGCTCTGGGATGTGGATTTTGACAGATTCAAGGGAGCGAATATCAATTCCATTACAGTAAGCGGTATCCGTTGTCAGGATATGAGATTACGTATGAAATACGTAGATATTACGTCCATGCTGGAAGCAGATGTGGAGAAGGCAATCCGTGAAAGAGTAGAAAATGGATGTGGTAACCTGTATGTACTGGTAAACTATACAGCTCTGTTCAGTACCCGGAATGTATTGAAAAAGATGGAAGGAGAAGGATAATGGAGACTAAGGATATGAAACTTACAATCGGTCATCTGTATCCGGATCTTTTGAATCTGTACGGAGACAGAGGGAATATTGCATGTTTGATGAAACGCTGTATCTGGCGGGGGATAGAAGCAGAGACAATAGAATTCAACACCGGAGATCAGATCGATTTTTCAAAACTGGATATCGTTTTGCTGGGAGGCGGTTCCGACAGGGAACAGGCAATCGTGTGTAAAAGTCTTCTGGAAATCCAAAGTGAATTCAAAGATTATGTAGAAGACGGCGGTGTGGTCATCGCAGTGTGCGGCGGCTATCAGCTTCTTGGGAAGTACTATAAAACAGATGCCGGAATGATCGAGGGTCTGAATCTGGTGGATATCTATACGGAGCAGGAAGAAGGACGTCTGATCGATAATATCGTTCTGGACAGTGAACTTGTAGACATGCCGGTAGTAGGATTTGAAAACCATGGCGGAAGAACTTATCTGAATGGAAATAAACCGTTCGGAAAGGTTCTGTACGGAGCCGGAAATGATGGTAAAAGCGGTTATGAAGGTGTTGTGTATAAGAATGTGATTGGAACCTATCTGCATGGTCCGCTGCTTCCGAAGAATCCACAGGTCAGTGATTATCTGATCAGAAAAGCGCTGGAAAGAAAGTATGGCGGAGAAGTGATTCTTACTCCACTGGATGACAGTCAGGAAAAAGAAGCAAATGATTATATTTATCACCGCTTTGTAAAGGAATAAGAACTGTCCGGCAAAAATCGTCAGTTTTTCAAAGGAAAGCTGACGATTTTTGCTTTTTGCGGTATTGTGTGGATAAAAAGAAAAGGAGACAGTAAAAATGCGTGTGGAACGTTTTAAAATGGAAAGAGAAGGTCTGGTGACAGAAGGACAGGAAGTAGAGATCAGTGAACGAAGTGCCGTTACCGGCCAATATACATATCTGGTCGAACCATCCATCGCTATGTCAGGAATCTACCGTACCAGACAGCGGATCAGAGCAAGAAAAGGAAAGATCAAGAAGATTGAACAGACGGACAGGGGATTTTATCTGCTTGTGGAGATTGACGAGTAAAGGGAAGAAGAAACAAAAGACCTGTCGTTGACACGGAAGAAAAAAGCACATATAATCTATAATAGCGGGAATAATAAAAGACACAATAAAAAGAAGGGAAACGGATAGATGATAGAAAACAATGATGAGGCAAAAAGAAGTAAGATATGGACAGTCGTTACGTCTGTTACATCTGTCCTGATTATAATCGTAGCAATATTTCTTCTGATGAAGATGTTTACGGGGAATCCGTTAGAAGGTTCCTGGACGGATGAGGACGGTAATATGAATCTGAAGATCAGTCGTGATGGTCAGATGACGGTAACAATTCCGGCATCGGGAGAAGGAAAAGATATAGAAGTTCCGATGACATATACGATGAACAAAGAATCTAAGACGATTTCTATACAGCAGGACGATGCACAGATTCAGAAAATTGCAGAAAAGTCGGATGGACAGTATACAACAGAGACTTTGAAAAATGCAGTACAATCCATAGGAACGACATTTGAATATAGTATTGATGACGGAACGCTGACATTGACAGAGCGTGAATATGGAGAACAGATGATGTTCAATAAGAATTAAAAATGACAGCCCCTCTATATGTATGGTATAGAGGGGCATTTGTTGCTATAGGGACAAATGCGCATATGTAAGAAGAAAGACAAAAAAGAAGTTTATATATCATAAAAACGGAGGGAAAAGGATGGAAGACTACAGAAATAAAACGAAAAAAGTACAGATCGGTAATGTGTGTATCGGCGGCGGGGCGGCTGGAAAGGCGAGGGCTGCGGAGGCAACTGCTCTTCCTGCCACCAGCACTGCGACACCCCCGAGAAGAAACACTGAGCACACGAATGCCCTCCGGCCGCTCTGGCCGGAGGGCATTTTTGCGTCACAGCTCACCGTAGTGGGCGGCAAAGACCGCGATGGTGCTCAGCAGGTCGTCGTGGGCCTTCTGATAGGTGCTGTAACTGATGTTCAGCTTGTCCATCACCTCTTCCCGCCTCCGCCTTTCCATGTAGCGCAGCTGTAGGATGCTGCCCCGCAGGCCCGGGTCTGCCTCGCGGTAATACTCCTCGGCCAGCTGGATGGCCCGCTTCCAGCCCCAGTTGCAGGGGCCGTAGACCCAGTTTTTCTGCCCGTAGCGGCTGAGGGCCTCCTTCGTCTTCTGGCGCTGTTCCTGTGTCATGGCTTCCATCCCCTTTTTCCCTCAGCCCACCGGGCCAAAGAAGCAGCGGTCGCGCTGCTCGACGGTCATCCCCAGCATCTTCGAGAGTTTTTCGGCCTCACTCACCTTGAATTCACTCTCATTTTCCAGCTTGCAGCGGAGGGTGTTGTTGGTGATGCCCAGAACATGGGCCACATGGCCCAGTTTCATGCCCTGGCTGCGGATGCAGTCGCGGATCATCATGGTATCGGTCATAGGCGTTTCTCCTTTCAGTTTTGCGTTCAAAGCGTTCCGTACAATCATTGGTTGTATTATATCTTTCGGTTGATTATTTGTCAACATTATTCGCAAAATAGTCCCTAAAAAGTTGATTTATAGTAAATTTTTTGCTATACTGTCCTCAGAACACCGAAAATCGTGCAAACCGCAGAGAAAGCGAGGCCCTATATGTCCGATACCGATCTATCCAGCCGCATCCGGCAGCGCCGGGAGCAGCTGGGCCTGTCGCAGGAAGAGCTGGCTGCCCGGATGGGCTACCGCTCAAAATCCTCCATCACCAAGCTGGAAAAGGGCATCAACGACCTGCCCCGGGCCAAGCTCGAGGAGCTGGCCGCCGCTCTGGACACCACACCCGCGTGGCTCATGGGCCTCGTGGACCTGCCCTTCCC
>ENA-OPCV01002914-OPCV01002914.1-human-gut-metagenome-genome-assembly--contig:-NODE-2914-length-10174-cov-1.882103_pt1 | contig 10174 bp, 8 predicted proteins | sample MGYA00241257_ERZ501494 | MGnify/ENA primary metagenome ERZ501494 (study PRJEB25962, sample SAMEA2042618) | human gut metagenome | biome: human gut; feature: human-associated habitat; material: faeces...
GATGGATTCCAGATAGGCAGCTGTTTCATCATCATTGACAAAAATAGCGCCCCCATCTCCGTAACATCCTAACGGCTTTGCTGGAAAGAAAGAGGTGGTAGCCATATCTCCAAAAATCCCAGCCCGTCTTGTGCCAATCATACCACCAAATCCCTGAGCACTGTCCTCCAGAATCTTAAGGCTATACCGGTCCGCTATTTCCCGAATCCTTGGATAGTTTGCCGGTAAACCAAACAGATCTACAGTAACAATTACACGCGGGGTCAGTCTCCCTTCTTCCAGGACAAGCTTAATCGCCTCTTCCAGACGATCTGGATCCATATTAAAAGTATCTTTGTCCACATCAACAAAAACAGGGGTAGCCCCCTCAAAGGACACGGTCTCACCGCTGGCAAAAAAAGTGAAATCCGGCACAAATACAGCATCCCCCTCCTTAATATCCCAAGCCATGAGGGCCATGGAAAGAGCATCCGTGCCGTTACCACAGGTGATACAGTGCTTTACACCTATGTATTCTGCAAGCTGGGTTTCCAGTTCCTTTACCTGGGGGCCGCTGATGAAGGCAGCGGAGGCAATAACACTCTGGATCTGGGTGTCAATGGAGGGTTTTAGGGTTTCGTATTGTTTTTTTAGGTCGCGAAATTGCATGGTTGGTTCCTTTCTATCCCGTATATAAAAAAATTAATAATTGCTCAGCTTTACAATAGAAGAATATATGTATTTAATATCCCTTTTTTTGTGAATTATAAAAAAAATAAGATATATTATATACATACTCCATCCCAATATACCACCAAGATAAAAATGAAATAGTACAAAACATATTGGAAATAGGAACTCCAACAAACAAAAAGTATCATAGAGATTCAATTTTTTTTCAATCTCTTTTTTGCATAGATAGCATCGATAAAGCAACAAAAAAAGAACAGAAAGTATTGTTGGTAAAAGATTTTTCAACCAAAAGCAGAATATAAACGTTAAAACCGCACTAATAATTGTAACTTTTATATTAATATTCATCATTATTCTTTCCATACGTAAAGCTTTCATATAAGTATTATTAAGTAAAGCCATTTCTGACTCATAAAAAAGAATTGGACATAATAACGCCATATACTCAATGCTTTTTTTATATGCGGGAATCCAGGATATAAGCAATTTAGAAAATGGAAAATAAAATATTAAAATCGTGAAAATAAATATTTGTAGTATAAGCCGTACATTGGAGTATAAGACACCAAGATCCTTTTCATTAGTATTTCTTAACATTGGATAGATAATAATTCCTATCATATTAATGAAGGTAATCATAATTTGAGCTAAAGTCAAACTTAGAGATATTTCTCCAAAAACAGCAATGCTCCAGTTATATTCAATCCCCCATCTAATAATACCAGTAATTAACATGCTTGCCATATTAGAAAATAATAATTTTATTCCAATATGAATATTATTGAAAACAGCTTTAATATCAAAATAAAAATCGGAAATTCTTCTAAAAGCTATATCACGGCAGAAAAATATCAAGACTAATAACGATATAGTTTTACCAATAATATCTCCAATTAGTAAAATTTTATAGCTATTTCCCAACACAAACAAACCATATAAGGCAAAAAATAGATATGTAATCCTATCTGCAAAAATAGATACTGAAAATTCTTTGATTCTTGAGGTTGCTTGAAGTATATATTGGAAAAAAAGTCTTATATTGCTAATGACAAGAGAAATCGCAAGACAACAAAATATGTACTTTTTATTATAATCATATTCAAATAAATAGCTTCCCAAAATAATAAAAAATGCAAAAATGATCTGTAGTCCCGAAAGCAAAATCAGCTGTGAAAAGAGCTCTTTTCGATTTAGCTCTTCATACTTTTTTCCTCCTATCTGGAGGTATATTCCATCATTCCATCCAAGATGAAATACACCTATATATCCTTGATAAAACATAAACAATTGCCAAAATCCATAGTCCGTTATGCGTAATAACTTAGGGACGAATACTGTTAGAATTGCACTAACTAGCATGGAAAATATCTGTACAAACGTAACATATGATAATTTTTTTATAAATATAGATACTCCTTGATACAATTAAGCTTACTCCCAATATACTTTTATTAACCTCTTCCGAATCCAACTATAAAATACATTAATTTGTTTTTCTATAACATTTTAACTCAAAGAATCTTGATATATTTCTTTATAAAAAGAGTTTATTCTATCCCAATCATATTTTATAGAAGCGTGTACACATTGATTTTGTATAATATTATAAGAATTAATTACCTTTTTAATGGCACACACCAAATCATTTGTATTTAATCTTGTGTGAAATCCTACAACTCCTTCAGGAAATTGCTTATCAAAGCCTTCTCCCTTAGTATAAATTATAGGCAAACCTTGGCTTAAAGCTTCTGCATAGACTAATCCAAAGGTTTCTGTCTTAGATGTTAAAACAAATATTGTTGCTTCGCGATACTTTTCGATTAATTGTTCCTTACTCATATAATCAAAGTAACTGGCAAAGTCATATTTTTGTATTTTTTTTAGTAAATAAGGTTGAACACATGGACCTACAATATCCACATGGATTGGATACCCCTGATTAATTAACTGTTTAGTCGCTTTGCAAATTAATAACTGATTTTTATTTCTATTAATCCTTCCAACTGAAAGGATTCTAATATTTTTATCCATTTCCTTTCTATTCACATTTTTATGGGATGAATAAAAATTATCAATTCCGTATGGGACGATATGTATTTTCTCTTGGATTTCATTATGATATTTGGATGGTATATATTTTTTTAATAAAGTTTCCTCATAGCTTTTTGAAGAAATAATAATGGAAGATGCGTTACGAAGAATTTCAACACCAAGCTTTCGCAGGAATACTATATATTTAAAAAAAATATTTAAATCTGTATTTTGTATAGTAACTATATATGGAGTTCCCCACTCTTTTTTTATTGTGTATGCTACGTACCCATTGGTAAACAATGAATGAGAAAAATTCAAATCAAACTTATAGTTTACATATATCCTTTTATAATTCTTAATTGCTTTATTTTGCTTTACAAAAAAGAAAAATCTATCTATATAATTATAACATGGGCATCTATCTACATTTTCAGCATCACCATTAAAAAAAGAGTGTCCATAATATTGATAATAAAACACCCTTGAATTGGTAAATTCCTTTTGATTCGCTACCAGATCACAAAAAATAGGAGTTTCGTAATAAGAACAAATATGGCAGATAGAATATTTTTTCACAGTTTCCTCCTTGGTGTCAATAACACATTTTAAACTGAATAACATATAGTAGTGGCATCATAATCCATAATAAAATACGCTTATTTTTATTAGATAGGGCAATATTACTGGAAATAATAGGAATAATAAATATAATAAAAAAATCATATGCTCTGTTTATTGCTCGTATAGGATATGCAATTCCGAGAATTATTAATCCAACTCCAACGATTGCTGACATTTTTTCGAGAAAAATGTTGTTAATATTGCAGATTAATATAATTATCCCAATTAATATAAGCATATACCAATCAGTTAAGCCTACTTGATAGTCAAATGTGGATAAATAGCTATCAAACCCTTGTATTCCCATATAACGAAAGAATGATAATGCTATTCCAGCTACTGTTGAAATAATTAATTGACTAGCATTTAAAAGAAGACCCAAAAACAATATTCCCCATTCGATAATAAAACCTTTAATATATCCCCTAATTTTTAGGCTACCTAGTATTAAAATACAAATAAATAATGTACCCATAGAATGCATACATATAGAACAAACCAACAGCAATATACTGCGTATTTTTTTCTTTTCATGCCAATCAGCAACTGCACATAAACCTAACGCTATACTTAGTCCACTTCTTATAGCAATTCCACAGTAATGCATACCACAATAAAACAGAAAAATAGTCCAGATGGTTATTAAATTAGAACTTTTTCTATGTGTAATAGCCTTTTCACACCGACTCATTCCGCTTATCATTAAATAGCATGTTAAGCTTGATATAATTCCAAAAAAAACTCTAAAATGGAAGCCTAATTTCTTAAAAATAGACATTAATTTGACGAAGCAATATTCTATTCCTTTGTAACGAAGTCCAAATCGGAAACTCAATTCATTAATAGCATCTGATTGTTCGTAAATCTCTACATATCCTAATGTATCAGCGACTTCTAATGGTCGTAGAGCCATTAAAAAACTTATTGTAAGTATGTTAAACAGAAGAAAAACTGTTTTTGTAGCACATGTAAAACGATATTCTTGAATGCAGATAAACCAGTTGAAGAATGCCACAAACGTATATATCAAAAAAAATAAATTATACATATTTCTTTGCTTTCTACTTGAGGATTAAAAAACAATTTTGAATTGTCCGTTGTCGATTTCTTTTACTTTTGTTCTTAACCTTATATAATTTTCCTTAAAATCCGGATGGAAAAATGACTTCAAGAAAAAATTAGTTAACGTCAAGAATCTAATAGTATTAACTTGGTATTTGGAGGGATTGCAATATCTTTTAAAACAGTAATAAAGACTTGCGTATCTATGATAGTCAGAGAAACCATTACCGATTTTACGGGTTGAGGCGCCATGATTATGTACAATTATAGCCTCGGGGCAATAACATGCCATTAAATTTACATTTTGTAGTTTCTTACCTAAAATATATTCCTCTGCATATAAAAAGACATTATCGTCAAAAAGTCCTATTTGTTTAAACACATCCGATGAAATCAAAAAACAGCAACCTGAAACCATACCTTCAAACGTAATCGATGTATCCCAATTTTTGACTGAATAACAACTATCTAATTTGGGAAATATCTTCCTTACATAATAAAATGGTTTTTTATCTGTAAGAGCAGATGCAAATGTATAATTTTTTCTAAGAAATTGTCCATTTTCTCGCATTGGTGTATATATTTTAGGCCCAACTATTGCCACCATTGAACTTAATTCCTTTTTCATGATACTCACAATATCATTTAAAATGATAACATCACTATTTAAAATTAGTATTTCAGATGCTCCTTCGTTGATTGCAGTGCTAATCCCAACATTGTTTCCTCCAGAATAGCCTAGATTTTTATCAAGAAAAATGGTATTTACATTGCAATTAGATGAATATTTATTTTTTAGTTTATCTTTACAGGACTCCTCTGAAGCGTTATCTACTAAATATATTTTGTATTCACACTTAATTCGTTTTTCAATTGCACTGATGCATTCTATGGTTGCGTCATAGGTATTATAATTTAATACTACAATGCCTGTCATTTGGTTAATCTCCTTGTTTATAAGTATATTTTTATCTGACATAAACTTTTATTATCGATCACATTAGATTCTGCTGTATGACTCGGCAGTAATACAAATAATAATATCTTACCTTTCCACAAAGCATTTACCTATCATACAGTATGAATACTATTTGCTGCAGATATAAACAACACCTTCATATTTTGTCCCCCCCCCCTTATCGGACTCCCTTCCTCAAAGCATTAATGAAATCTCGGTGAGGAATGGCAAAATTTCCAGTTACACTTTCTCCATCATTCACATTTTTCGTAACAACAGCTCCCATATTTGCTCTCGAGTTTGTTCCGATCACAAGTCCATTTTTCAAAATAGCTCCGATACCAATCCAGGCATTTTCCTTTATAATCGTTCTTCCCCCAATTATAGCACCAGCAGCTATGAGAACTTTCTGTTTAACTTTCGCAGCATGTCCGATATAGACCAAGTTATCAATTTTCGAGTAATCTCCAATTTCAGTATTGTCCCACGGATAAATGGCTCTGTCTACGCAACTCCCATTTTGAATTTCCACATTTTCCCCAATTTTGACCCCCCCATAGTGATTTACTGGTAAAATAGCATTTTGGATTCTTTTAAATTCAAACCCAACTCCTCCAATTTGCGCACCGGATCGAATGACACTATTCTTTCCAATGACACTATTTGCATGGATATATGCAAAGGGTTCCACAATTGCTCCAGATTCTATGATTACATTATGATCTTCAATAACCGCTAGTTCACTAATTTGAGCATCTGATGATATATAATTTTCAAATAGTGGACGTTTGTACTCTAAATTATCCTTCAATGAATTATGTAATTGAAAAAAAAGGATCCTTGGATTTTCCGAAAGCACAAGTCCATAGTTTCTATTAAACTGGGATATGTTATCCAAAATTTCTTTTGTGATAATCAGCATAGATACATTAGAGGGGATTTTCTGTATATACTTTGGAGAATCCAGGAAGGAAATCAATCGTAAATCTGTTTGAGACTCTAATAAACCTAATGTATCAAATTCGTGCTCCTCAATAATCGTTATCTCTTTGAGCTCCTTTTCTGGCAACAGATTACTAATGCGCATAAGTATTCCTCCAAACTTCTCAACTAATTTTCAAAAGGTTCCTCTCATATCTATACTTCCGAACTCATCCAAAGGAAGGCTTACTGCACATCCTTCCTTCTGGCTCTTATAAATCGCCAGTACCAGTTCCAGTGCATCACGTCCGGCATATGCATCTACATAGGGCTTCCGGTCATTCTGGATTGCGTCGATCATGTCTGCAAACAGGCTGGTATGACCGTTTCCATATACATTGCTGGTTTCCTCCTGAAGTCCTTTATTTTTTATATCTGCCTCGGATTCATCCGAAAAATCCCAGACATCAATATTATTTGTAGAGGTCCCGCCAATTTTCACAGTTCCCTTTTCCCCGAAGATATACAGGGTTTCTTCCAGATTCTTTGGATATACATTTGTGGTCCCCTCGATCGTGGCAATCGCCCCATTTTTAAATTTTACAACTGCCATTCCCACATCCTCAGCTTCCAGATAATCATGGAACTGCTGACGTGTCTGTCCATATACCTCCTCAATCTCACCGCCGAAAGTCCAGCGGAGCAGATCGATTCCGTGAATACACTGGTTCATCAGTGCGCCGCCATCCTGGGCCCATGTTCCGCGCCAGGGAGCCTGATCATAATATCCCTGATTCCGGTTCCAGCGTACATGGATGGATCCATGAGATAAACGTCCAAAACGTCCTGCTTCTAACGCATGTCGCATTTCCTGTACAGCAATGTTGAAGCGGTTCTGATGGCACGCGCTTACCTTCACATGCTTTTCTTCGGAACACCGAATAATTTCATTGGCATCAGAAATACTCATAGCCATAGGCTTTTCAATGATCACATGAACTCCATGGTCGATACAGAAAAGAGCGATCTCCGCATGGATCCCGCTTTCTGTCGCAATACTGACCAGGTCCGGCTTTACTTCCTGTATCATGCTCTTATAGTCTGTATAGCGCAGGATAGACATGTCGTTCTGTAACTCATGCTTTGCAAGAAGTACTTCCATATGCTCTGGTACCACATCACAAACAGCCGAAATCTCTAACTGGTTATTTACCGCTGCCTTCATATGGTTTGTGGCGATCCGGCCACACCCAATCAATGCGTATCTCATAACATCCTCCATTTTTATAACCTACAGTCTCCAGAAACTCATTCCACTGGCACGAAGTTCATCCATACGGTAAATGCTCTTTACATCGATCAGAACCTTCTCTTCATCGACCAGTCCATCTTTAAACAGTGTTTTGATCTCCATCATAGACATAGAGCGGTATTCATTATGTCCCACAGCTATGATCACGCAGTCTGCCTTCGGAAGCTCCTTAAATTCCGTAAGCTCCACTCCATACTCCCTCTTCGCCACATCCGGATCCGCCCAGCAATCCGACACGATAGGATTGATATCAAATTCTTTCAAATGGTTTATGATGTCAACTACCTTGCTGTTCCTCGTATCCGGACAATTTTCCTTAAAGGTGATACCCAAAATCACCACAGTTGCTTTTTTCGGGGCCATACCGGCCTCGATCATCTGCTTGATAGCGGCATCCGCCACGAAAGCTCCCATACTGTCGTTAACTTTGCGTCCATTGAGAATGATCTGGCTGTGATATCCCAGCTTCTCTGCTGCATTGGTCAGGTAATAGGGATCCACGCCAATGCAGTGGCCGCCCACAAGGCCCGGACGGAATCCCAGCGCATTCCACTTCGTATTCATACCCGCCAGGACCTCATCTGTATCGATCTGCATCTTATCGCAGATCATGGCGATCTCATTCATAAATGCGATATTGATATCCCTCTGACTGTTCTCAATCACCTTTACTGCCTCAGCGGTTTTAATGGTAGATACCGGGAAGGTACCGGCTTTAATGACGATATCGTATACTTTCTTGATCTCCGTTGCTGATTCTTCATCCATACCGGAGACGATCTTCTGGATTTTGGTCAGCGTATGAACACGGTCGCCAGGATTGATCCGTTCCGGGGAATAGCCGATCTTCCAGTCAACGCCACATTTTAATCCGGATTCTTTTTCGATGATCGGAATACAGATATCCTCTGTCACACCGGGGTAAACCGTAGATTCAAACACAACAATGGTTCCCGGCTGCATATTTTGTCCCACCAGGGCAGAAGCGCCTTTCACTGGTTTCAGATCTGGGCTGTTATCATCCTTGACCGGTGTAGGAACAGCTACAATAATGAATTTTGCCTCTTGGAGACGCTTAGGATCTGCTGTAAAATCTACCGTCGTATTCTGAATTGAATCCCCGATCTCATTGGTGGCATCAATGCCATTTTTATATTCATTGACCCGCGTTTCATTGATGTCAAATCCAATGACCGGGACATGCTTTGCAAATTCAACGGCAATGGGCATGCCTACATAACCTAAACCCACCAGTGCAAGTTTCTCTTTTCCAGAAATTAAATCATTATAAATTCTGTTAAACTTCATATTTTCTCCTTAAAATAAACTAGTAAAATCTATCGCTAATTTTTTATATGTGAAATGTTCAAAAATTGCGGTCTTCCCATTTTTTCCCATTTCCTCTCTTTTCATTTTTTTAATTTGATTGATTGAGTCTATAATTCCTTCAATATCTCCAGATTTACACATAAATCCACAATTATATTCATCAATGATTGTCTCTGGGGCTGTAAATGCACATATGATCGGCTTTCCGGCCATCATAGAATCAAACATTTTATTCAAGCATAATCCAAATCGGTAAAGTGGCGAATCTGCCCCTCCCATATAAATACAATCAAATTTTTCCACTAACTTCGGAACGGCTTGTTTGGGTATTGACGGAAGAAAATGCACTTGATCCAGTTTTTCTTCCTCCTTCCGTTTAAGGAGACGTTTCTTTTCTACCCCATCCCCAACCAGAACAAAAGAAATTTGGAAATCATTCATTTTTTTTGCCACATCCAGGAGTGTATCCAGTGCATTTGAAAGGGCATGTCCGCCAAAATATCCAACAATAAATTCACCTTTATGGTCCTCAAAAAAATTTTTATGTATTTCTGGCAATGGAGCTGGATTTTCCCATTCACTTACTACCACGCCGTTAGGAATACATACAAATTTCTCTGCATCCATCCCGTGAGCTATCATATAAGATTTTGCATGTGGTAATAATGACACAACCCGGTCTGAATGCTGATATGCTGAGTTCTCTGCAAACTGCATTAAAACTACAAAAGGATGTCTCTTGGACATTCCCCCAACTTCATATAAAGTGGCTGGCCACATATCATGAACCTCATGTATAAGCTTAATATCCTTTAAGCAATATTTCCGTATCCTTTGTCCAGCATAGGTATCCAATGGATAGGTAGAGGAGGTGATGACCACATCTGGCTTCCATTCCCTCGCGATCACTTTTGCCTTCAGCCATATTTTTCCAACAAAACGGAACATCGTCAGGGCACGCCGCACTCCATTTCCGTTATAGTCTCCGGTCCGAAGCCAGTGATAACGGATCCCATCTATTTCTTCTATCTGCCAGTCCCTCTGTACTTTGGGATTTTTTCTGCGCAGATGGGAATAATCGGCTGCAATGATATCAACCTCATGGCCTTGTCGGATCCACTCCCGGGCCATATAATAAGGCCGGAATTCCATTCCCATTTCCGGACTGCCAGCATAATGATTTATCAATAAGATTTTCATCTAAATATAAGTCCTTTCCGTCCATCGCGCAGAGAGCCTCTTAAATTACCGCCGCTACTGTTTTA
>ENA-OPCV01002915-OPCV01002915.1-human-gut-metagenome-genome-assembly--contig:-NODE-2915-length-10171-cov-1.895907_pt1 | contig 10171 bp, 10 predicted proteins | sample MGYA00241257_ERZ501494 | MGnify/ENA primary metagenome ERZ501494 (study PRJEB25962, sample SAMEA2042618) | human gut metagenome | biome: human gut; feature: human-associated habitat; material: faeces...
CATTTAAGTTATTAAAATATTGTAATATAAATAATAGGGAGTTAGTACATTTTTATCTAAAGATTATAGGCAAATAAATAAAACAATTTTTATAGGAGGAAAGTGATGGATAAACAAATGATGGATAAGACGTCATTTTCGGGGATATGTAAAATTTTGAAGGATAATAAATATGATATTTGTGATTGTATTAATGGAGTATTTGAGGTTGCACTTCTTTTTTTCCCAGGAATGATATGTAAGGATGTGGCATTTATAACAAATGTTGTGAATGGTGCAACAATACTTGGTGCAATGCTTATAGGTTGTTCACGTTCGGTTGCGGCTGAATTTTCATTCTTCTTGGCTATACCGGTTATGTTCGGTGTAAGCCTACTGAAAGTGCTTAAATACGGCTTGGCTATGCCTATGCAAGATGTGATTGTGCTTTTGACAGGTATGGTTGTTGCGTATATTGTGTCAATGCTTGCAATTAAGTTCTTGATGAACTATGTAAGAAAACACAATTTTAAATCATTCGGTTATTACAGAATTATACTAGGTATATTGGTAATTTTATATTTTAGTTTTATACACTAAAAACAACAAAAAAAAGCTCCGTAAGCATTGCTTACGGAGCTTTTATTATACAAGTCTTATTGTTTTTATAATTTGGTCTTCGATTGGCTTATCCTGCATATTTGTCGGTGTCTCTGCTATTTCGTCAACAACCTCGATACCCTCTGTAACCTTACCGAAAGCGGCATACTGACCGTCAAGGTGAGGTGCATCCTCGTGCATAATGAAGAACTGGCTTGACGCACTGTTCGGGAACATTGTTCTTGCCATTGAAAGCACACCTCTTGTATGCTTTAATGGATTTGTAACACCGTTACCGTCAAATTCGCCCTTGATTGAATCTGTTTCTTTGTGCTGACCGTCTGCCGTAAAACCGCCGCCTTGAATCATAAAGCCCGGAATTACACGGTGGAAAATAAGACCGTCAAAGAAGTTTCTTTCGATTAGTGAAACAAAGTTTTCTACTGTGATTGGAGCAACGTCCGGATAAAGCTCTGCTTTTATAATTCCGCCGTTTTCCATTTCGATTTCAATATTCATAATTTATCTCCTTGCTTTTTAAGAATTTGACTCTGTTGAGCCTGACTGTAAGAATGGAAGAATGTCATTAAGTTCATCTTCGCTTAATTCATCATCGTTGTTTTTGTCATCATTTGAATTGCTTGATTTACTGCTTGATGAAGAATTTGAACTGCTCGATTTTGAACTTGAGTTTGACTTAGGTGTTGATTTCGGAGCAGTTGTTGATTTTGATGATGATTTAGATGACTTTGAAGATGATGTATCTTCGTCTTCATCATCAGTATCTTTTGAGTTCTTGTCTGTGTCTTTATCTTTTGACGGCTTTGAAGTAGCCTTTGTTTTGCTTGATTTACCGCTTGATACAGATGTGTCAATGGTGATTGTGTCAATCACGATAGGCTCGATAGGGACGTCCTCCATATTTGATGAGGCAACCGTACCTGTTTTTACAGATGCGATTTCATCAACTATATCCATACCCTCTGTAACTCTGCCGAATGCGGCATATTGACCATCAAGGTAAGTCGCATCTTTTTGAACGATAAAGAATTGGCTTGTTGCACTGTCATAATCCTGTGCTCTTGCCATTGAAATAACACCTCTGGTGTGAGAAAGTGTGTTTTCAAAACCGTTCTTTGCAAATTCACCTTTGATAGACTCAGTTTTTTGCTCTTTCAGATTTTCGTCATAGCCGCCGCCTTGAATCATAAAATCTTCAATAACTCTGTGGAATATTGTGCCGTCATAAAAACCGTCTTCTGCAAGTTCAACGAAGTTTTCAACCGTATCAGGTGCAAGGTCCGGATATAATTCAAGCATAATTTCGTCACCGTCTTCAAGTTCTATTGTGGCATTGACTGTGTTTTTTACAAGTTCCGGATCAGGTGTTGAAACGGGATCTTCATCTTTGCCGTTTTGGTTTGTGCCGCATGACGCAAGCACCATTACCATTGATAGAATTATAGCTATAACACTAATTGATTTTTTCATAATTACTCGACATCTCCTTCTGTTTTGCTTTCGTCAGCAATTTGAGTTTCGGTTGTATCATCAGCAATAACTTCTTCAGAATTTTCTGCTTCTTCATCAGTTTCTTCTTCACGTTCTGTTCGTGCAATACTCATAACACTTACACCGTCGTCAAGACGCATAACTCTTACACCTTGAGTTTGACGGCTGTATGAAGAAATTTCATCTGTGTGCATTCTTATAATAACACCGTCAGATGTGATAAGAATAATATCGTCATTATCTGTGACAGTTTTCATACCGGCAAGTTTGCCTGTTTTCTCGGTAATACGATAAGTGAAAATACCTTTACCGCCTCTTGACTGAATACGATACTCGTCAAGCGGTGTTTTCTTGCCGTAACCGCTTTCTGTGACAGTAAGAAGCTGGCTGTCGGGCAGTGCAACAGACGCACCGATAACATAGTCGCCGTCGTGAAGGCGGATACCCATAACACCTCTTGTTGTACGGCCTGTTGAACGTACCTCAGTTTCGTTAAAGCGGATTGCATAACCGTCATGTGTAGCAATAATAATATCTTGAGTATTGTCTGTAAGTTTAACTCTGATAAGTTCATCGTTTTCGTCAAGGTCAATCGCACGAAGTCCGCCGTTACGGATTTTTGAGTAATCCATAACGTTTGTCTTTTTGATAATACCGTTTTTGGTGATGAATGTAAGGTATTTGCCGTCCTCGAAGTCCTTAATAGGAATCATTGCGGAAATCTTTTCATCGTTTTCAAGCGGAAGTAGGTTTACAATCGCCGTACCCTTTGCCTGTCTGCTTGCCTCAGGAATTTGATAACCTTTCAGCTTGTACACAACACCGTGAGTTGTAAAGAACAACAATGTGTGGTGCGTTGTGGTTGTAAACAGGTGTTCAACGAAGTCCTCTTCACGAGTTGTAAGACCTGAAATACCGCGACCTCCGCGTCTTTGTGATTTATAAGTATCGACAGGCAGACGTTTTGTGTAACCTTTATGAGTAACAGTAACGACAATATCTTCTTCGTCGATAAGGTCATCAATATCAATTTCAGTTGTAACCATTGATATTTCAGTTCTTCTTTCATCGCCGTACTTATTCTTAATATCGGTAAGGTCGTTCTTAATTATTTCAAGAACTTTGCTTTCATCTGCAAGAATTGAACGTAAGTCTTCGATTTTTACAACAAGTGCTTGATATTCTTCCTCAATCTTGTCACGTTCCATACCGGACAAACGACCGAGCTGCATTTTTACGATTGCGTCTGACTGTGCATCTGTAAGTGAGAAACGTTCGCACAAGGTTTGCTTTGCGTCAGGAATACTCTTTGATGCACGGATTATGCTGATTACTTCGTCAACGTTGTCTATAACAATTTTGTAACCCTCTAAGATATGTGCACGGTCAAGTGCTTTGTCAAGTTCAAACTGTGTACGTCTTGAAATAACATCTTCCTGGTGGGCGATGTAGTAGTCAATCATCTCACGAAGTGTAAGAATTTTCGGCTGTTTGTCTACAAGTGCAAGCAAGATGATGCCGAAAGTATCCTGCATTTGTGTATACTTGAACAGATTGTTAAGTACAACATTAGGGTTTGCGTCACGTTTAAGTTCGATAACAAGACGAATATGTTCGGTAGATTCGTCACGAGTTGATGAAATACCGTCAATCTTGCCGTCACGAACAAGTTCGTTAATATGCTTTTCAAGCTTTGCTTTGTTTACTTGATAAGGTATTTCTGTGACAACAATTCTGTTTCGGTCATTGTGTTCTTCTATTTCGGCTTTCGCACGAAGAATAATTTTTCCGCGACCTGTTGTATAAGCGTTTCTTATACCGCTTTTGCCCATAATAACGCCGCCGGTTGGGAAATCGGGACCTTGAATATGAGTCATAAGTTCCTCGGTTGTTATCATAGGGTCGTCTATAACTGCGATTATACCGTCAACAACTTCTGTAAGATTGTGCGGCGGAATATTTGTCGCCATACCGACTGCGATACCGGCAGAGCCGTTTACAAGCAAATTCGGAAATCTTGACGGAAGAACGTCAGGCTCTTTTAATTTGTCATCATAGTTAGGTACATAGTCAACCGTATTTTTCTCAATATCGGTAAGCATAAGTGCCGATATTTTAGACATTTTCGCCTCGGTATAACGGTAAGCTGCAGGCGGGTCACCGTCGACAGAACCGAAGTTACCTTTACCTTGTACAAGCGGATATCTAAGTGAGAAATCCTGTGCCAAACGTACCATTGCGTCATATACGGACGCGTCACCGTGAGGGTGATATTTACCAAGCACGTCACCGACAGTTGCGGCAGACTTTTTAAAATCATTTTCGTATAATAGGTTTGCCTCATACATATCATATAATATACGTCTGTGAACAGGTTTCATACCGTCACGAACGTCAGGAAGGGCACGGCTTACTATAACGCTCATAGCATAATCAATATAAGCTTTTTTCATTTCACTGTTAAGGTCAACATCAATAATATGTTGGTTATTGATTGCGTCCATATCCAGTTTCAATTCTTTGGACTTTTTTGCCATAATTTCCTCCTAATTTTCAGACTTGAAATGTAAATTCCAAGTACAAAATTTAATACTTTTAACTTATTTATTATACCACAAATTGGGCTTAAAATCAAGGAAAATCCTATAAATATTCAGTATTTAACGACACACGAACACTATGCGTTCGCTGTCTTTTTTCGGTTTGTCAAACGACAGTTCGTCATATGTATCGACAGACTTAAAACCGGCTTTTTTGAGAAGTAATGTAAGTTCGTTTACCGAATATGCTCTTTGCAGATGACGTTCTTCAAAACGACTGTATTTTTTGCCTTGCTTTACAAAGAAAGTGAGGAACATATCGGATAATTTGCGTTTTTCGATAAAGCGATTTTGCCAGGTATAAAATATGTTTTTATCGCTGTGCACAAATGTGTTTGAGCCTATCACGTTTTTTAACTTATATTCTGTGCTTATATCGAATATAAAAAGACCGTCGGGATCGATAAAGCAAGTTTTGATTTTGGTAAAAAGAGTTAATAACGATTTCGGCGGAAGAACATAATTTATACCGTCAATCATGCATAGAAACGCACCCATTGTGCCGAAAAGGTCAAGATCGGTCATGCTTTGGTTCAGAAAAAGTATGTCAAGTCCGTCGGCTTTTTCACGGGCAATGTTAAGCATATCCTCCGAAATATCAACGCCTGTCATATCGTATCCGCGTTTGGCAAGAGGTATTGTTATATTGCCCGTACCGCATGCGAGGTCGCATACAAGGTCGGGGTTTACGTCATACATAATAAAAAGATTTTCTATATAGTCCGCCCATTTTTCATAATCAATATCCTTGTGCATAAGCGAATCGTAAATATAGGCGAAATCGGTATAGCTATTCATCTTTATTCTCCATTCTGTCAATTACTAAATTGTAGCCGTCTGAGCCGTAATTTATACATCTGTTTACGCGACTGATTGTTGCGGTTGACGCACCTGTTTTTGCGGCAATGTCCGTATAGATGTTTTTGTCTTTAAGCATAAGTGCGACTTCCATACGCTGACTCATTGATTTAAGTTCCGAAATAGTGCATAAATCAGTAAAAAATCTTCTGCATTCATCAACGGTTTTTAATTCAAGAACTGCTTTGAAAAGCGTGTCAATTCGTTCGTCATTTATTTCTTTCATTTGTTATCAGTAACCTTTCTGCTCACAATAAATCACTAATGCACATATATCTGCGAGCCGATAGTGTGCATTACAAAATATACTTTAATTATACCACTTTAACGCGTGAAAGTAAAGTGAAATACATAAATATTGTGTTTAAAGAGAATAATACACAAAAGAAAATGTCTGAGGTGAAATATGCTTATACTTGTTGTTAGAACTTTGATTTTGTACGGTATGGTTATTGCCGCTATGCGTATAATGGGTAAAAGACAGCTTGGGGAGTTGCAGCCGTCGGAGCTTGTTGTCGCTATAATGATTTCCGATTTGGCGTCTGTGCCTATGCAGGCTATCGATATACCGCTTTTGACGGGGATTATTCCTGTGCTGACTTTGATTGTTGCAGAAGTTATGATGTCATATTTGAGCCTTAAAAGTAAAAATATTCGCAAGTTTTTGAGCGGTGAGCCGAGTATTGTCGTGTATGACGGGTGCATAAATGAAGCCGAGTTAAAAAAACTTCGGTTCAATATCAATGATTTGCTTGAGGAACTTCGACTTAACGGTTGTCACGATATATCCGATGTGGCGGTGGCGGTTTTGGAAACAAGCGGTAAATTGAGCGTTATACCGAAAGATAAGGCAAGACCTGTGACTGTGGAGGATTTACAGCTTGAAAATGTTCGTCACGACGGATTGCCTTGTGTTATCGTGTCGGACGGAACACTTAACGAGGGTGAATTGACTCGCGCGAAAAAAGACCACATTTGGCTTACAAAGGAATTGAAAAAACGTAATATTAAAGATGTAAAAGAGATATTTGTTGCGTCACTTGACGCAGAGGACGAATTATTTATACAGTTAAAAGGGGAATGGAGAAAATGAAAGGAGTTATAGCGTCAGCGGTTATTGCGGCGGTTATTGTGGCAGGGAGTGTTGCATATACAAACCATATTGATAAAGTGTCGAGAGATCTGGGGGAGATTAATGACAGAGTTATGGCGTTTTTGTATGACGGCGATTATGAGAGTGCCGGTGATGAAATCGAAAAACTTGTACAGTATCTTGACGAAAATCGTACTGTACTTGCCGCAACAGGCAATCACGAGGATTTTGATAAAATTGAAATGAATATATCCGAAGTGGAGGGGTATATTAACGGCGGAGAGCAAACAGACGCAGTTTCACATTGTCGTGTGCTTGGTTTTTTGTTTGAACATTTGCCGAAAAATTATAAGTTTAAGTTGGAGAATATATTGTAGGTTTAGTGCAACCGATGGTCGCCCTTACGAAGTGGGGAAAGGCACAAGTTATGGGACGTGAAAAAAGGGCGACCGATGGTCGCCCCTACAAAATTACTAATTAAAGAATTGATATGAAACATCGTCAACTTTTGTCAATGTACCGACTATTGAATCATCATTGCGTTTTATAACATAGTTATCGCCGTCCGCTACGAGTTTTACGGGAACGATTGTTCTGTCATATTCTATATTATAAAAATTACAAACACCCTCAATATCAATAAACGGTTTAAGTTTATGAATATCTCCGTAAGTGAAAGGCATAACGTTATTTGTATTCGCAGCACCGGTGATATGTCGCATACAACCTGTAAAATCAGCATAATTACCGCTTACGCCTCTTATATGATCGAGCCAGCTTACACATTTTGTTTCGTCATAGTAATGCTGACCGCTGAATACATATACGTTTTTGTCTGTATTCGTGATATTCTCTTTAGTGTCAAGGTTTATAAGCTGTGATGTGAGAGCAACGTCAATGTCAGATGTTTTTTGATAATCGCTCACTTCACCGATACCTGTAACTGTAAATGAAAATGCTGAAACTGTAAGTAAAACCGCACATAAAATTCTGCTAAACGATAGCGGTAAAAGAACTATAAGTTCGTCAATTACTATGCCTATTCCGAGATATGCGAAAAATACAAGTCTTAACGGTATTCTGTCAGAACCGAGAATGTAGTTTAGCGAAAGTCCGCCGAAAAACATCACAATTCCAAGCAGAAGTATTTTCCAAGAAAATTTACGCTTTTTAATACATACAGCCGAAAATACACCGAATATAATCGAAAGTGTTGCGATAAGTAATATTTTTATAAATTTATGACCGCCGAAAACGATAAGTATACCTTTATTGTAACCGTTTTTGAATATTGAATTTGTAAAATCGGTGAATATATTTTTAGTAAAATCGGTAACGAGTGCGGTATGCTCCCATATATCTGTTTCAAGGAAACCGCCTCGTGATTCTATTTCGCCGGAACCGGAATTTAAAATGTAGTAAATTCCGATAATCGCTATATGTGCCGCCATTATTGCAAGCGGAAGCAAATCTTTTTTATTCTTATAATTGTTCCAAACAATGAAAAGTGTAAGTATGATATAAACCACTATTGCCGGTTCATAAAAACAGACACTGAGCATACCGAATACGGCAAACATAACTAAAAATTTAACTTTATCCGATTTATAACAGTAATCAAGCGAAAGTGTGGCACAACCTATAAACAGCAGTGAATATGCAACTCTTGTTGCGGCGGCAATCCAATAAGTAGCCTCAAGTCCGACAGGAAAAAGGCACACAAGGCACAAGAAAAATCCGCCGCTTGCAAAATTGTTTCTGCGAAGTGCTTTTATAATCAGAAATGAACCGAAAAGCAGTGAAAATGTCAAAAACAATTCGACAATCCATAAATGATTAAACAACGGTGCATTTACAAAACAGTCAAACACTCCTGCGAGCGGGCGTATTGCAAACTTTTCGTTCGGAATAGCAAAGTTTGCAAGTCGGTTTGATATACCTTTATACAAATCACCGTACAGAAACCAGTCGTCCATAACAGGCTTGTATACTCCGCTCAAAAATCGACAGGAGCAGGATTCTACAGACTATTGGAAGGAAATCAGAAAGGAGAAGCTGCATGGAGAAAAAAGACGTTGTCAAAAAACGGAATCCGGAAGACTGTATGCAAAACAGTGCAGCTTCGCTGCCCCATGCGCCAAGCAGCGTTTTTCCTGCGCATGCAGCCGGGAAGAAACGAAAGCCTTGTCTTCGGAAGATTTTAGCATTCTGGATTTTGATGGCGGTTCTTGGTGGTGCTGGCGGCTGGATTTATCAGACCTGGCAGAAAATTCCCTCCTCCATCCGGATTCGCGCCGGAGAAGAGCAGGAGTTGTTTTTGGATGTGCCGGTGAGCGGAACGATTTACGGCGAAAAGACGGCGCAGAAGGACGTGATTCCGGTCAATTTGAACAGACCGCTGACCGTGCAGGCGAGTCAGATTCAGGATTACACGATGGATGTAAAGCTGTTTGGAATCGTGCCGTTCAAACAGGTGGACGTCCATGTGGTCGAGGGACAGCGGTTGATTCCGGCAGGCGTCCCGGTGGGAATTTACATCAAAACCGAGGGGATTTTAGTGATCGCAGAAAGCGATTTTGAAGGATTGGATCATAGCAGAAAGGAACCGGCAAGATACCTGTTGAGGGCGGGAGATTACATTTTAAAGGTGGATGGCGTAGAACTGGAAGGAAAAAAGCAGTTCACTGAGCAAGTGGCAGCGTCGGAGGGAAAGGAGCTGTGTCTGACGATCTGTAGGGACGGACAGACCTTTGATGTGATGGTTACGCCGCAGCAGAACACAGAGGGGGTATACAAGCTGGGGATCTGGATTCGGGATAACGCGCAGGGTGTGGGTACGATGACCTATCTGGATGAGAAAAACGGCTTCGGCGCGCTGGGACATGGAATTAACGATACGGATACGGCGGACCTGATGGAGGTACAGAGCGGCAGTCTTTACAAAACAAAAATCGTCAACATTCGAAAAGGCATTAGTGGAACGCCGGGAGAACTGACCGGAGTGATCGATTATAAGAAAGAAAACCGGATCGGCGCGATCTCCATAAATTCTGTCGAAGGAATCTTCGGCACCCTGAGCCAGGAAGAAGCGGACGAAATACAGGGCGAAGCACTGCCGGTTGGATTGAAACAGGAAGTAAAAAAAGGAGAAGCACAGATCCTGAGCTGCCTGGAGGAGGACGGAGCGCCGCAGCTCTATACGATCGAAATCAAAGCCCTTCACCTAGATCACGACAACATCAACCGTGGAATCGAAATCCAGGTAACGGATGAAAGACTGCTTGAAAAAACCGGTGGAATCGTCCAGGGCATGAGCGGTTCCCCGATCCTCCAGAACGGGAAAATTATCGGTGCCGTCACCCACGTCTTTGTAAATGACCCCACGCGGGGATACGGAATCTTTATCGAAAATATGCTCCAGGCAGGGTGAACAACCGGCACTCTTGGAAAGTTATCCGAGAGCGCCGGTTCCATAAACTTGAAGTTGTAAATATCATTTTACATTTTTATATGAAATCACAATATGACT
>ENA-OPCV01002918-OPCV01002918.1-human-gut-metagenome-genome-assembly--contig:-NODE-2918-length-10164-cov-1.910872_pt1 | contig 10164 bp, 9 predicted proteins | sample MGYA00241257_ERZ501494 | MGnify/ENA primary metagenome ERZ501494 (study PRJEB25962, sample SAMEA2042618) | human gut metagenome | biome: human gut; feature: human-associated habitat; material: faeces...
ATCTGTGACAGAAAAGAAGCAATTAAATATGCAATCGAACATGGCCGGCCGGGAGATGTCATCATCCTGGCAGGAAAAGGACATGAGACATATCAGGAAATCAAGGGTGTCAAGTATGATATGGATGAACGTGTTCTGATTAAAGAAGTATTAGAGGAATTAAAGAAATAGATGTACGCTGATATTATCATCGATATTACGCATGAAAAATTAGATAAAGTCTTTCAATACCGCATCCCCTCTCATCTGGAGGGGATGCTTAAGGTTGGAACAGAAGTTGTGGTTCCGTTTGGTAAGGGAAATAAAGAAATCAACGGCTATGTGACAGGATTCTCTGAGCGTGCGGAGTATGCACCGGAGAAGATCAAGGAGATCTTAAGGATTGCCGAAGAAAGTGTAGCGATCGAGAGCAGACTGGTTGCATTGGCAGCCTGGATGAAAGAGTCTTATGGCGGAACAATGATCCAGGCGCTGAAGACCGTCCTTCCTATCAAGAAAAAGGAACGTGCGAAAGAAAAGCAGAAGGTAAGGCTGCTTTTGACAGAGTCAGGAGGAAAAGAAAAGCTGGAGCTGTACCTGCATAAGAACCAGAGAGCGCGTGCGAGACTTCTGGCGGCACTTCTGGATCAGCCGGAACAGGACTATGATTTTCTGATCCATAAGCTGAATCTGACAAGAAGTGTGATAAAAGCATTGGAAGAACAAAAAGTTCTGATACTGGAATCGGAACAGGTATACCGTAATCCGGTAATCTGTCAGCAGAAAGAGCAAAAAGAGATCATTTATACAGAAGAACAGCGGACGGCAATCCAGACATTTTCAAGGGATTATGAACAGGGACTTCGTAAGACCTATCTGTTATATGGTGTGACTGGAAGCGGTAAGACGGAAGTATATATGGAGATGATCGCCAAAGTCTTAAGTGAAGGCAGACAGGCGATTGTACTGATTCCGGAGATCGCACTGACATATCAGACGGTGATGCGGTTTTATACAAGATTCGGAGAACGTGTCTCTATTCTGAATTCCAGAATGTCCCAGGGAGAACGCTATGATCAGATGGAACGTGTGAAAAAAGGTGAGGTTGATATCATGATCGGTCCGAGATCTGCACTTTTCACCCCATTTGAGAAACTGGGACTGATTGTGATTGATGAGGAACATGAACCGACCTATAAGAGTGAACAGGTACCAAGATTTCATGCAAGAGAGACAGCAATCGAGCGGGCAAGGATGGAAGGTGCCAGTGTGGTACTGGGTTCGGCAACTCCCTCGCTGGAAGCATTTTATGCATGTGAATGCGGAAGATATCAGATGTTACGGCTTAAGATGCGTACCGGGAAGCAGGAACTTCCGCAGGTATATGTGGCAGATATGCGGGAAGAATTAAAGCACGGGAACCGGTCAATCTTAAGTGACCGGCTGATAGAATTGATGCAGGATCGTCTGGATAAGAAGGAGCAGATGATGCTTTTCCTTAACCGGAGGGGATATGCAGGTTTTGTTTCTTGCAGAGCCTGTGGATATGTAGTAAAATGTCCTCACTGTGATGTGTCTTTGTCGGTACACAGAGGTGGTAAGATGGTCTGTCATTACTGTGGTTATGAGACACAGACAGTTCAGAATTGTCCATCTTGCGGTTCGGCGTATATCGGTGGTTTCAGGGCAGGAACACAGCAGATTGAAGAGATAGTGAAGCGCAAGTTTCCGCAGGCAAGGGTTCTTAGGATGGATATGGATACCACAAAAAACAAAGGAGGGCATGAGAAGATCCTGTCGAAGTTTGCAGATGAAGAAGCAGACATTATGATCGGAACACAGATGATCGTAAAAGGGCATGATTTTCCGAATGTGACTTTGGTCGGAGTCCTGGCAGCAGATATGTCTCTGTATTCGGATGATTACCGTTCGGGGGAACGTACGTTTCAGCTGCTGACACAGGCGGCAGGACGTGCAGGACGGGGAAGACGTCCCGGGGAAGTAGTGATACAGACTTACAGTCCGGAGCATTACAGTATACAAATGGCTGCAAGACAGGATTATGAAGGCTTTTATGAAAAAGAAATGAACTACCGGGATCTGATGGGATATCCGCCTGCGTCACAACTGATGGCAGTTTTGATGACAGGAGCTGATGAGGTCAGGCTTGCAACAGCAGCAGAATATCTGAAGAAATACGCAGTCAGGGTAAATACAGGTGAAGAGATACAGGTGATAGGACCGGCAAGTCCGTCAGTCGGGAAAGTGAATGATGTATACCGGAAGGTTCTATATCTGAAAAGCAGAGAATATAAGGAACTTGTGTGGATCAAAAATCATATGGAACGTTATATAGAGATCAATAGAGGATTTGCGGACATGAGAATACAGTTTGATTTTAATCCGATGAATATTTTTTAAAAGTATTTTATGAATTAAGAAATAGATAAGTAATAGTGATAAAGGAGAGACAAAAGAGATGGCACTTAGAAAAATCAGGGAATTTGGTGATGAAGTTCTGAACAAAGAATGCAAAGAAGTAACAAAGATGACAATCCGTACAAAAGTACTGATCAATGATATGCTGGATACAATGTATGAGGCAATGGGAGTAGGTCTGGCGGCACCACAGGTTGGAATCCTGAAGCGCATCGTAGTTATTGATATCGGAGAAGGTCCGATCATCCTGATCAATCCGGAAATCATAGAGACATCCGGAGAACAGACAGGCGAAGAAGGATGTTTAAGCCTTCCCGGAAAAGCAGGAACTGTTACAAGACCGAATTACGCAAAGGTAAAAGCATTGAATGAAGATATGGAAGAAGTAATCTTAGAAGGAGAAGGACTTCTTGCAAGAGCATTTTGTCATGAGATCGATCATCTGGATGGTAAATTATATACCAGACTGGTAGAAGGCGAAGTACATGACGTAAATTATGAGGAGGAAGAGTAACATGAAGGTAATATTCATGGGAACCCCGGATTTTTCGGTCGGAACGCTGGAAGCACTGATCGGGGCCGGGCATGAAGTTGTACTTGTAGTCACACAGCCGGATAAGCCGAAGGGACGTGGCGGCAAGATGCAGTATACACCGGTCAAAGAAGCAGCACTGGCACATGGAATCCCGGTCTTTCAGCCGGTGAAGATCAGAGAAGCGCAGGCCGTAGAAGAACTTCATGGTAGTCATTGCATTTGGACAGATCCTTCCGAAGGAGATTCTTGATATGACGCCTTACGGATGTATCAATGTACACGCATCTTTATTGCCAAGCTACCGTGGTGCTGCACCGATCCAGTGGGCGGTCATCAACGGAGATAAAGTGTCCGGTGTAACGACTATGCAGATGAATGAGGGGTTGGATACCGGAGATATGATCATGAAGACAGAAGTTCCTTTGTCGGAAGATGAAACAGGAGGAAGTCTTCATGACAAGCTGGCAGAGGCTGGCGCAAAACTCTGCGTTGAGACGTTAAAGGCACTGGAAGATAAGACAGCAACGTGGGAAGTACAGGGAGAAAGTCCGACAGCATATGCGAAGATGCTGGATAAGAAGCTGGGAGATATCGACTGGAGCAGATCTGCAAAGTCAATCGAATGTCTGATTCGTGGATTGAATCCATGGCCGAGTGCTTACACGGACTGGAACGGTAAAGTTATGAAAATATGGGAAGCCGGGGTACTGGACGAGAACACAGATGCAAAACCGGGAACAATCGTGAAAGTAGAAAAAGACAGTTTCTCCGTACAGACAGGAGATGGGCTCCTGAAAGTGCTTGCACTTCAGATCCCGGGAAAGAAGAGAATGGAAGCGGACGCTTTCTTACGCGGTTATCAGATCGAAACAGGATGTGAACTTTCTTCACAAATGATTAAGAATTGTTAAAAATGTATGAAAAGCTGCTATTAGGGTAAATTTTCGTATATAATGCAGGTCATAGAGAGCAAGGAGGCTGATAATGATGTATTATCCAATGTATTTTGATCCAACGTATATATTAGTGCTGATGGGTGTCGTGATCTGCCTGATCGCATCAGCGAAGATGAATTCCACATTCAGCAGATATTCAAGAGTAAGGAATCATTCCGGTATGACAGGAAGGGATGCGGCAGAACAGATTCTTCACAGAGAAGGCCTGTATGATGTGCGGATCGAGCACATTTCCGGTAATCTGACCGACCATTATGACCCGAGAACCAGAACATTGAGACTTTCGGATGCAACCTATAATTCCACATCGGTAGCTGCACTTGGAGTAGCAGCACATGAATGCGGACACGCGGTACAGCATGCGACCGGATATGTACCGTTGAAGTTAAGAAGCAGTCTGGTACCGGTAGCAAATTTCGGAAGTTCTATCGCATGGCCGCTGATCATTCTTGGATTTTTCTTCAACAGCAGTACAACCTCTGTGTTGTTTATCAATCTCGGAATTCTTGCATTTTCGCTTGCAGTGTTATTCCAGATTGTGACATTACCGGTGGAATTTGATGCGTCACACAGGGCATTGAAGATCCTTGGTAATACAGGCATGTTGTATGAGGATGAAGTCAGAGATACCAGAAAGGTGCTGACAGCGGCAGCACTTACTTATGTAGCCGGAGCAGCATCTGCAATTCTGCAGCTTCTGCGTATACTGCTTCTGACTGGAAATCGAAGAAACGATTAATTAACGAAAGGGAAGGGGATATAAGCCGCTTCCCTGATTGTATATCTATGGAAAGAGGAGGGGACGTATGCAGGCGTCTGTAAATGAAAGAGAATTAGTGCTGGACATGCTGCTTCAGATTACAAGAGACGGTGAGTACAGCCATATCGTGATAAAGAATGTTCTGGATAAATATCAATATCTGGACAAACGGGAACGCGCATTTATTACAAGAGTAGTAAATGGAACACTGGAGCGTATGATAGAGATCGATTATATCATCAATCAGTTTTCCAAAGTAAAAGTAAATAAGATGAAACCTGTGATCCGCACGATTTTAAGAAGTTCGGTGTATCAGATGAAATATATGGACAGCGTACCAGATTCGGCAATCTGTAATGAAGCAGTAAAACTTGCGGGAAAAAGAGGGTTTGTGAACCTGAAGGGATTTGTCAATGGAGTACTTCGTAATATCGGCAGAAATCTGGACAAGATCAGCTATCCGGATGAGAAAGATCAAGAGGCCTTCATTTCCATAAAGTATTCATTGCCGGAATGGATGGTAAAGCAGTGGCTGAAAGTATATGATGAAGAGACGGTAAAGATGATCGGAAAAGCATTTCTGGAAGAAAAGCCGCTGACAGTCCGGTTTGATGAACATAAGATCAAAAAAGCAGAGCTGATCTCAATTTTGGAAAAAGAAGGTGTGACGGCAGGGGAAGTGCCAGAGATTCCATGTGCACTGTATCTGTCCGGATATGATCATCTGTCTGCACTTCCAAGCTTTTGTGAGGGACTTTACCAGGTACAGGACTTAAGTTCTATGCAGGTAGCATTATGGTCGGAAGTGAAAGCAGGAGACCAGGTGCTGGATGTGTGTGCCGCACCGGGAGGAAAGGCGATACATATTGCAGAACTTCTGAACGGAACCGGTCATGTGGAAGCGAGAGATCTGACAGAGTATAAGGTGGCGCTGATCAGGGATAATATTGAAAGAAGCGGTCTTACAAATATTAATGCAGTATGTCAGGATGCTGCAATATACGATCCACATAAGAAAGAAACGGCCGATATTGTAATTGCAGATCTTCCGTGTTCCGGGCTTGGTGTACTTGGAAAGAAGCCGGATCTGCGCTATAAGATGAATGAAAAGACAGAAGCAGATCTGGTGGAGTTACAAAAGAAGATCCTGTCGGTAGTAAAGGATTATGTAAAGCCAGGTGGAAAGCTTTTATATAGTACCTGTACGATACACAGAGAAGAGAATGAGGGGAATGTGGAGTGGTTTCTGAAAGAATATCCGGAGTTTGAACTGGTGAAAGAAAAACAGATGATTCCGGGAAGAGATGCGGGAGACGGATTCTATATAGCAATATTAAAAAGGGTGAATCATGAATAAGAAAGATATATGTTCCTACAATTATGATGAATTAAAAGAAGAGATGCTTGCAATCGGAGAAAAAGCATTTCGGAGCAAACAAATCTATGAATGGCTTCATGTAAAGCTGGCAGATGATTTTGATGAGATGACAAATCTGTCCAAAGGGCTGCGTGAGAAGTTGAAAGAAAACTATGAGATCCGGAAAGTGAAGATGATCGATCATCAGATATCGAAAGTAGATCCGACTGAGAAGTTCCTGTTTGAACTGGAAGACGGTAATATGGTAGAAAGTGTTCTGATGAAATATAATTACGGCAATTCTGTGTGTATCTCTTCGCAGGCCGGATGCCGTATGGGGTGCAGGTTCTGTGCATCAACGATCGGAGGACTCGTCAGGAGTCTGGAGACATCGGAGATGCTCCGTCAGATCTATCATATTCAGAAGATTACAGAAGAAAGAGTTTCCAATGTGGTGGTTATGGGAACCGGAGAACCGTTGGACAATTATGATAATTTCATAAAATTCATCCATATGCTGAGTGATGAACACGGGCTTCATATCAGCCAGAGAAATATTACAGCATCTACCTGCGGGATTGTCCCGAATATGAGAAGACTTGCTGAAGAGGGACTGCAGATCACACTGGCTCTGTCACTCCATGGATCCAGCCAGGAAAAACGTAAGAAGCTGATGCCGGTAGCAAATAAATATGAATTGTCTGATGTACTGGATGCCTGTGACTATTATTTTGATAAGACAGGAAGAAGAATTACCTTCGAATACAGTTTGGTGGCAGGAGTCAATGACCAGCCGGATGATATCAGAGAACTGACGGCGATTTTAAAACGAAGAAACTGCCATCTGAACCTGATCCCGGTGAATCCGATCAAAGAGCGCAATTTTAAAAAGCCAGACCGCAAAAATGCCTTGGAATTTAAAAATAAACTTGAAAAAAACGGAATTAATGTTACTATTAGAAGGGAAAGAGGCTCTGATATAGACGGAGCTTGTGGACAGCTGCGCCGTAGACACGCAGCCAAAAGCGAGGGAGAGACAGATGAAAATATATGCAATGACTGATGTAGGAAGAAGACGTGAGGTCAATCAGGACTATGTATACGTTACAGACAGACCAATAGGACCATTTCCAAACCTCCTTACGGTCGCCGATGGAATGGGCGGACATAAAGCGGGAGATTTTGCGTCCAGTTATACGGTAAATGTATTAAAAGATGAGTTGAAGAAGACACCGATGGATAAACCCGAGGAGATTCTCAGAAGCGTAGTCAGTATTGCAAATCATAAATTAATCGAGGCAGCTTCAAGAGATATCAAGCTGGAAGGTATGGGAACAACACTGGTAGCGGCAACTGTTGTTGGCAATACATTGTACTTTGCCAATGTGGGAGACAGCAGACTTTACCTGATCAATGACAAGATCCGGCAGCTTTCCAAGGATCACTCGCTGGTAGAAGAGATGGTAAGACTCGGCGGAATCAAGGCAGAAGAAGCAAGAAACCATCCGGATAAGAACATTATTACACGGGCAATCGGTGTAAAGGAAAATGTGGAACCAGATATTTATGAATATCGTCTGAAAAAGGGTGACATCATTTTGATGTGTACAGATGGACTCAGCAATATGGTTGAGGATGAAGATATGTTCAATATTGTCAAGGGTTCCAGGGATGTAGTAGAAGCTGTTCAGATGTTGATAGAAAAAGCAAACAGCAATGGCGGGAGAGATAATATAGGGGTTATCGTAGCAGAGCCACTTGCTGATGAGGTGAGTGTATGGTAAAAGATGGAATCGTACTAGGCAAGAGATATGCTGTACTTAGTAAGATCGGTGCCGGTGGAATGGCGGATGTCTATAAGGGCCGGGATCAGATGCTGAACCGTTATGTGGCGATTAAGGTATTAAAGAAGCAGTATAAAGAAGATGAAAATTTCGTAAGAAAATTCCGCTCGGAAGCACAGGCTGCAGCCGGACTGATGCATCCGAATATCGTGAATGTATATGATGTCGGAGAAGACCGCGGTCTTAATTATATGGTCATGGAGCTTGTAGAGGGGATTACCTTAAAAGAATATATAGAGAGAAAAGGAAGACTGTCTCACAAAGAGACAATCAGTATTGCAATCCAGATGTGCAGTGGTATCGGTGCGGCGCACGCATCAGGAATTATCCACCGTGATATCAAGCCGCAGAATATTATCATTTCCAAGGATGGAAAGGTAAAGGTTACAGATTTTGGAATCGCGAAAGCTGTAACTTCGAATACAGTAAGTACGAATGCAATGGGATCCGTGCATTATACATCACCGGAACAGGCGAGAGGCGGATTCAGTGATCAGAGAAGTGATATCTATTCCATTGGTATTACCTTGTTTGAGATGGTGACAGGGCAGGTTCCGTTTGATGGCGAGACAACGGTAGAAGTTGCGATGAAACATCTGCAGCAGGAAATTACACCGCCGTCGGAGTTGGTTCCGGATATTCCTTACAGCCTGGAACAGATCATTCTGAAATGTACACAGAAGAGTTCTGAGAGAAGATATGCGAGTACAGAAGCCCTGATTCAGGATCTGAAGCATTCACTGGTAGATCCGGATGGAGATTTTGTAAGAATTGCGTCGGCAGGCGGGGATTCCGATACGGTTATTATGACAGATAAAGATCTGGATGATATCCGTAACGGTTACGATGATGACGACGAATATGATGATGAATATGACACTACAGATGTGTATTCGGGAAAAGGATATAACGACAGAGAAGATGGCGACGACGAATACGATGATTATGCATCCGGGAGAGATTCGGATGAAGTAAATCCGCATATGCATAAGCTCATGAAGATTCTGACGATTGTGGTAATTGCGATCATTGTGCTGATCCTTGTATTTACAGTGGGAAAGGCAGCGGGGGTTTTCAAGTCATTTGGCGGAATTACTACAGAGGATGATGCAGATACGTCAGGAAAAGTTACAGTTCCAGATATCCGTGGTATGACAGAGGAGCAGGCAAAGGCTGCACTGAAAAAGAAAGATCTTGGAATAAAACCGATTAAGAGAACAGAATCTAAAAAATATAAAGCCGGACTGGTCTCTAAACAGACTCCGGAAGCCGGTGAAAAGGTAAAGAAAAATACAACTATAGAAGTTGTTATTAGTTCGGGACTGGTAAAAAGTAAAAAGCAGGTACCGGATGTCAGCGGTATGAGTGAAACGGAAGCACAGAAAGAACTGGAAGATGCAGGATTTAAGGTGATTTCAAGTTTCCAGTATGATGACAGTGTAGCAAGCGGTAATGTCATCAATACAACACCTTCTGCCGGAACAAAAGCTGAAAAGGGTTCTACAGTTACCATGCTGGTAAGTCAGGGAACAGATAAGAAGACGGTGCCGGATGTAAGAGGTATGGCAGATGCAACTGCACAGAGTACGATCAAGAATTATGGATTCAATGTAGGAACTGTAACATATGATTACAGTGACAGTGTGGAAAAAGGAATGGTTATCAGCCAGACTGTAACACCTGGAGGTAAGGCGGCAGCCGGAACAACCATTTCAATCACGGTAAGTAACGGACCGAAACCGGAAGAAAAGATTGATATCCAGAGCTTTGTAGGACAGCAGGAGTCAGCACTTAAGAGCTGGGCATCCCAGAATGGTCTGTATACAAATGTATCGGATTCACAGTACAGCAGCAGTTATGCGAAAGGATGTATCATCTCCATGAGTCCTTCTTCTGGAAATATTTCCAAGGGAGGTACGATCAGCTATGTGGTGAGCCTCGGGGCGAAACCACAGGAGACGACAAATGGAGGAACCACAGGAGATAACAATAACCAGAATGGGTCTAATACAAATGATGGAACCACGACTGGCCAGTAAAAGATTATGCAGGGAAAAATTATAAAAGGAATTGCCGGATTCTACTACGTTCACGTAGTAGAATTCGGTATTTACGAATGTAAGGCAAAAGGTATTTTTCGAAAAAAAGGCACCAAACCACTGGTTGGTGATAATGTAGAGATTGATATTCTGGATGAAGAGACGAAACTGGGTAATATTCGTGAGATACTGCCCAGAAAGAATGAATTGATCCGTCCGGCGGTTGCCAATGTGGATCAGGCATTTGTGATTTTT